>Ga0123352_10007036_pt1 | contig 17306 bp, 6 predicted proteins | sample TergutLab28metaG_FD_89700 | JGI IMG/M metagenome (GOLD analysis project Ga0123352, IMG submission 89700) | Labiotermes labralis P1 segment gut microbial communities from Petit-Saut dam, French Guiana - Lab288 P1 | ecosystem: Host-associated > Arthropoda: Insects > Digestive system > Gut ... | reverse complement strand
GAGTGGACCCCGTTCCAGACCCACTACTACTCAGAAAATCTGGTAGCGCCGGGGATCGAACCCGGGACCTCTGTATCTGTAGCCAGAAACTCTGACCACTAGACCACAGAGGCGGTCAGTTTCAGGTACATAATTACAAATTATCGCAGAAGCCAAAATGCTAAGGCGCTAACAGTACCAATTACATGTAAGACATAATATTTTTGTAGTGGGTTACAGTGGGTATCAAAATAATATATTTTAATGTTATTATTTTAATCGATACTGGCCAATGTTGGGATAACTGCGTTTTTATCTTACTGGATATTGTGCCTTATATCGAGTACCAATATACACCATGTAAGTAAGCGTCATGGACTTAAAAGTTAAGAAATGACGCAAAAATACAGTTATCTCAGATTTAAAAAAGAAAATATTACACTGTTCGCTACTGACAGTTTGTTTTGGGATACAATTTATCTTTTTCCACCGTTTTTTTTTGTCATACAGTAGTGTGTGAAACTGGCTTTTGAGGCCACCACGTGCAGTACAGTCATGTAATTTAATAATTTAAGTCTCCACAGTAAAACCCTGAGGTCATTTTAGCTTTATATAGTAATGGACAAATTTGCTCGTGGAAAAGCTCAGTGTGTCTAAGAAATTATTTGTTGACAATACAAAAAAAAGGTAAAGCAATCCCATTACAGGCCTGGACAGGCCCTGAGGTTTCCAGGAGGTTGAGGCTCCCAGATTTCAAGACAATCGGCACATGAAGTTGGTAAGGTTGTCAGCCCTACGCACCGGCCGCCTTTACCCCCTAGGAAATATTCCTGGTATTCATTTATGTTAGAGGATGAGTCAACCCCAGGGCCATAATGTGAACGGAAGGATTATGTCAAAGACACCTTCGTGAATCGAACCCGCGACCTTCCGCCTTTTAGCGCAGTGCTTCAACCAACTGCGCCACCGCGTGATCCCTTTATAGACAATATGGGATCTATTATTTCCAGAATGTATGATAGGGAAGATAATAAAGCCTTTTCTCAAAGGGGACACGTGACAATATCAGACAATGATTTATCACGTATAAAGTTAACGCGCAACAGAATGGCTACGTGTCTTGAATTTAAAACCAAAAGGAATAGGCGAAGGGCTCTGTCATGGAAGACCTGATGTTTTCATATATATATATCAAATACTAGTTCATAGTGTTCTCTTTTGTGATATTTACATGATGAGCCGTTGTTGCAGTACAGTGAATTCATATTTTACTTCAGGAAATACGAACAAGCCATTACGAAATAGCACTATAAAAATCAGCGGACTTAAAAGCCACAGTTATCAGTGAAATATAATTTACTCGTAATTGTATGCTTTGTTTCGGGAAGTAACGTCAAAATAATAACAAAGCAATATGTGAGACAAAGCATGCTAATTGTTGTAATTCGTCTTTGGTAGCTTGTTTTTATCTAAGTGGTTTGTGTACAACTGCAAAACACAGACGAGCTCTATTTGTTAATTGCATTATTAATAAGGCTTATAAGGGAAAAAATTATCTGCTTGTATTCAGGGAAGTGAGATTAGACAATATTTACTGAAAAACAGATCGACCAGCGAGTAAGACTCATGGCGTTGGTATATATTTACATCTAGATTATTTAGCTATGCTGTCAGTGACGCAGGATATAAATCGCCGAAGGACTGGTTGATGACAAACGATATATTAGAATGGACATGGCAGAAATTTGTCCTCTTCGAATTTAAGACACTTCCCTGTAATTTTTCACATCTGACTTTGGAACACTACTAGGAATCTTAGGATACCCTATGTTCCATCCATTTTTCGAAGCGAACAACTCCAAATACAAAGCAGAAACGTGAAAACTTAAGCAAAGTTAATTGGTCAATATATTAACATTAATGGTGGGGAGGAACGTAGGCTGAGGGTGTTTGAGAATAGGGTGTTAAGGAGAGTATTTGAGCCTACGAGGGGCGAGGTGACAGGGGAGTAGAGAAAACTACATAATGAGGAGCTTAATGATCTGTACTCCTCACCCAATATTGTTCGGGTAAAAAAATCGAGAATGAGATGGGCGGGGCATGTGGCACGTATGGGGGAGAGGAGAGGGGTATAAAGGGTTTTGGTGGGGAAACCTGAGGGAAGGAGACCACTTGGGAGACCCAGAAGTAGATTGGAGGATAATATTAAGATGGATTTTCAGGAAGTAGAATGTAGGGGTAAGGAGTGGATTGAGCTGCCTCAGGGTAGAGACAGGTGGCAGGCACTTGTGAATGCGGTAATGAACCTTCGGGCTCAATAAAATTCCGGGAATTTCTTGACTAGCTGAAAACCGGTTAGCTTCTCAAGAAGGACTCTGCTTCATGGAGTAAGTAAGTAAGTAAATAAGTAAGTAAGTAAGGCATAAGAAGGTGACGAACATTCCTCAGAAAACAATTTTTAATTTGGTGGTGCTGCTTCTGTGACTCTGACTTTGACGAAACCCGATAATAGTCCCATGCTGAATGAATTAATATCTACATTTCGGCTACTAAGTTCCCTCATTCTGTTACTACAAGCAAAGGATAGAAGAGATGAAATCCTCACTGTAATAACTACTCAAGAGATCCAACATCCAGTCCATTTAATGGGCCACACAAGAGCTAATGATCGCATGTACTTAAATTTATTGGCTATAAAAATCTTCCTGAATTATTCAGTCTTAATCCTAAATACTCCTACCAGACACTAATCTGTGCACGGACCGGTGAACGTTGCTTGCAGCTGACGACACTTACAGTAAATTATATTGAAACTGATTGACATGTATCTCGATGGGAAGAACTGTTCATCGCGAGCTAATGGATCAACATATTATGAAGTTGATGGCTTCCCCTTTGAATGTGTCATATATTTTATAATTTAGTTTGCAACAAGAAAAGCTTCTCTGTAGCAACACTCAAACTTCGCGTCAACGCACAGTACTTAGGCTGACAATGTTGCAAATGAAATCAAAGCTGTGGATCAATAGGAGTTTACATCCCGCGAACCATTAAAATGTTTGGGGCCCTTCGCCATAAAGTTTTACTTCCCTGCTTTAAAACCTAGTGGTGAATGGATCTTTCTGTAAATTTCTTACTTCCTTACTCCACAGAGCAGATTCTTTCTTGAGAAGCTAACCGGTTTTCAGCTAGTCAAGAAATTCCCCGTATTTCATGGAACCCGAAGGTTCATTACCGCACTCACAAGAGCCCGCCACCTGTCCCTATCCCGAGCCAGCTCGATCCAGTCTATATCCGCACTTCCCGCTTCCTGAAAATCCATCTTAATAGTATTCTCCCATCTACGTCTGGGTCTCCCAAGTGATCTCTTTCCCTCGGGTTTCCCCACCAAAACCCTGTACATACCTCTCCTCTTCTCCATACACTCTACATGCCCCGCCCATCTAATTCTTCCCGATTTTATCACCCGAAAAATTTGGGTGAGGAGTACAGATCATTAAGCTCCTCATTACATAGTTTCCTCCACTCCCTTGTTACTTCGTCCCTCTTGGGCCCAAATATTCTCCTCAACACCCTATTCTCAAACACCCTCAGCCTACGTCCCTCCCTCAATGTGAGCGACCAAGTTTCACACCCATACAAAACAAGAGGGAAAATTGTAGTACCGTGTATCTTAATCTTTAAATTTTTGGATAACAAACTGGAAGACAAAAGATTCTGCACCGAATGATAACAAGTATTCCCTGATTTTAATCTGCTCTTAATTTCTTCCTGATCCGAATTTTGATTTGATAAGTTTAGGATTATTATGTAAGTGTAGATTAATTTTACGCTTTTGAAGTGTTAACTATCGCTTTTTGCATCTTTTAGAAATTCAGAAAATTAAATTGGACCCGAAAAATGCAATGATGAAAAACAGAATAAAAAGTAAGACATGTATAACAAATGTTAAACTGAGATGGAACGGAATACAAAACAGAAAAAAAAATAATAAGAACATTGGCGTAAGAGCACACGTGTCCACTTCTATAAAACGAGTTCATTTTACAATTCACTTAAATATTTTCAAACCCTTAATTTTCACTAATGCCACCTTAAGACACTCAACACGCGGATCGCAGAGTCTTGTCTGTGCTTTAAACTCTTCGATTTGGCAGGTCACTTCGAATTAAAAAATTACTATTTATTTCATAGACATGAAGAGATACTTCACCGATTAACCTGGCCGGAAGTTCATACGGTTTCTTTAATGCACTAAATAAATTGCCTTCTTTTCATGAGAGCAAAGAAACTAAAATGGATTTTCGTGACAGAAATTCATTGGAGTAGTCCTGAGATGTTTACTCGCAACACAAATGGGTGACGGCAGAGTCGTTAACCCCATTGCCAAGTTAAAACACCTTAAATACCAGGCATCAAGCGATCTGTCTCCTGCTGGCCCATTTCATAATCTAACAGTGCCAGGCTGTGTCTTTTAGTCGACAGTGGGCCAGCTAATGTTAGCACCACCGTGGTTTCAAAAAAAAAACAGTTGTGTTAGACTATAAATTTGTATATATTTCTATTAATCATTGAAAACAACGGGGATGTCTCACCTAAAAAAGAAGGCGGGCGCTTAGAGTTTGTGACAGTATCCAGCAGCACGATAGCGGAGTGGCCACGTCTGTAGTAGCATAACGAAAGGAAACGCGTACATTATCAGCGTCTCGAATTTCCAGCACGAATTACATGTAACTGTGAAGTAAGTTTCTGTATGTTCTAAAGTGAAGAACTGATTTGATATAAAAAATGAAGTTAGCACGGCGGTCGTAATGAGATACCGATATCTTGTAGGATGTGACGCCTTTCAGTCTGGTACAGTTGTTGATATTTCTCTTGAATTATACAATATAAACCAAATAAATGTATATTTTCTAAATTAATAGTTTAATTTTTAATTTTGATGTTTTCTACGTGTTTCGAATCGGAGGGTTCATCTTCAGGAAGAAGGATGTATATACAGGTATGTTATAGTGTGTTTTACATGCATCAGTTTAAACAGTACCATAGGAATATGAGTGTGTTCGAAACAAGCAGTCTTATAGGTATATGAGTTTGTTCGAATCCGAGGGTCCATCTTCAGGAAGATCTTCCTGACGATAAACCTTCGGGTTCGAAACATGTAGGAGACTTCAAAAAATTAAAAATTAAAATATTAATTAAGAAAATATGAAATTCTTTCGTTTATATTTTATCATTATATTACAATGTTTTCAAAAAACACAAAATTACTAACGAACTTGTAGCTGCGATGTTCCGGGTCCCTTGAAGATGGAGGAAAGCTGTACTGGTAACAAGAAAGAATTTTGTAGCCGAAGTACTCAAGCGGGGGCCTTGGTAACAAACAAAAGTCATGCTATTGCAGTATTAATTACAGTTATATCGACGAATGTCGGTAGAAGTTGTAAGTGCCTTATGAAGCGGCCAGATTCCTTGACGTTCTTGTCGGCTTCTCTAAAAGAATGCGCGACAAAGACACAAAATCGGTACGTACTTACACAGCTGTTCGTGTGTTTCTTTAAGCATCGCACCCCATGACAGCAAACGGGGCAGTAAACGTACTGCCGCACGCAGTCAAACACATAATATGTAGTTTTAGCTGGATCAGGTATTCTTTATGTACATCTTGATAACTCCAACCACAGGTATAGATCCTTCTTAGTGCCAAATAAGTAATTACTCGTCAAATAGGGCCATTTTTTATATTCTTTAGGCAAAGAATCCCTGCTGTGTTTGAAAACATTTGTGAATAAACAGAATGTAAATCGAGCCTAAACACAACTTTATCTATAGGAGAAAATCAGCTACATGGGTTTCGGCTATATACAGCCATCTTCCGGCTGAAAACAAGTTCATAAAAGGAAAAAAATATAATAATAATAATAATTATTATTATGAACTGCAATTGGGTTGTCACCCGGTGGCAGTGGTTATTTTACATGCATACAATTATATGGTTTCTTCTTCAGGATCCGATAATGGTGTATGTACGCTCGACTGGAATTTATAAATTTAGGCAAGGATACTTCGTTGTGTGTGAAAATACTTGTAAATAAAAAGAATGCGGATCAATTTTATTTTCTCCTATTATGAACATGTATTCAACCTCAAGATGGTTATATATAGCCGAAACATGTAGCTGATTTTCACCTATAGATAAAGTTGCGTTTAGACTTGATTTACATTCTGTTTATTCACAAGCTAGGGCCATTTTTCCACCGCTAATCCAACAAATCTGCATTCCTGCAGCAGTTATAGAAAAAAACCGAAAAATTTCTTTTACGCCGCTGAACGAGACGTTTGAATGTCAGAGTGCCGAGTAATTGAGAGGTTCATAACCAATGTTTGAGGTTTACATAGAAGGGTGAACACAGAATTTGCTTCGCTCTAAATCGATACCATACATTCTGTAACTGTGAGGTATAATGACGAATGGCACAAACCGGGAGACAGCACCAGTACTGTTCAAATCCACAACAAATTAAATAATTGTATTATGTAACACACACTATGGTGCACCGAATGCCACAAATAGCTCAGATACCCTGGACCAAGCAAGCAAGCCTGCATCCTTGACTTGAATTTCCCACTGCGGCGAGCATCAATACAAGGGCTTTGGGAAAGGGCATCGTAGCATTTTGGTAAACATCTACTAAAATGAGTGGTGTCACACACGAATGGCCGTAATAAGAAAGTCTGTTTTTATGAAATCTGGAATAGTAAAACTGTGTTCACACACTAGCTGTCGGACCCAATTCTGAGCCAATTCAAAATATTTCACAACTTCACTGACTGTGTTCAGTATATTTTAGTTGTTAGTATACTGCCATCTGTGTGGCATCTTTCCTTGAATTATCCCAAACAAAATTCTTTAAGTTCCGCTTTTTCATGCTATGCCTACTTAGAATTTCATAGAAACAGATGAAGAATATGAAATGGGATCTCCTCCTTATGTAAATTCTTTCAACCTCTTCCTAAGAACTAGTTTTAAGTCCGAACAGCCATAACACTTTTATATTCACTAACAGTAATCTTCACACAATAACAAACCTGGCTGTGTGCCCCAATACAGCAATAACTACAAGTTGTTTTGTTGTTATAGTATATATACATATATATGTATATATACGTGTGTGTGTGTGTGTATGTGTTACAAACTGGGTACCTAGATGCCTTTTTGAACGTCAGTGATCAAATTCCCCATAAATATTTGGAATTGCAAATAAATGTGCTATTTAAAATTGAATATAGTAACAGCATATTATTTTGTTACTAAAGTGTACCAGAAGGACATGCGCTTAAGCACCGGTAGTCTGAATAGCGGCGGATTACAATTTTCGCCATGCTTAGTGAAAAGAAACTTACTGCTTTCAATTTCAGGTCGTAATTGGCACATCAATTAATTGATTTCTCCCAAGACATAACCTAGATTTCAACATATAAAAGGGTCCTTTGTAATGCCTTATATTAAAACTCGCCACTTCCGAAAGAAACTAAGAAAAGGGCAAAGCGAGCAAGTGCATGGTATAAATTTTGTCCCTTTTCATCTCCTCTACGTGACCTAACTTTTGTAAGACCTGCTTAAGATGCCACGAACGCTTTTTCTCCAGTTTTGGACCATTCATAATTCATAATTTTTCACTGAATAATGCAAAGAAGCTGACTCTCATTTCAGAATCTGAAGCCTGCTTCACAGATTGGCATCTCCTAATTTTTCGTCTCGACAGCCATATAAAGATTCGTTTCCTGCAGAAATTCTTCTCCAAAGATCCTTCATTTTAAATAGTTTTATCCAGCTATCTGAAGTTGCATAAACCGTGTAGCTAATAAAGCTTAGTAAAATAATCGACCAACTAATAGTATTTTAACATATCTTACCTAAGTCTTTCAAAAAACCCCTCGACACATGTTTCATAGGGTTTCCTCCGTTTTCAGAAAACTGCAGAAATGATTCCTAGTACCAGTTTGTTACCGCGTACTTCTTACGCAGACTTACAGATTTAAATTTGCCAGATTATATTATCAAATAATGCACTATATCACTTAAGCTACTCATTTTTTAAGGCTACTTCTATAAGAATGATGTGCTGGCGAATATTGAAAGCTTCCTATCAAAAGTATCCTCTTCTGAAATGAAGTGTCGTTTACTTTTCCCATGACTTTCCGTTTTATCTACTCTTCCACTAATTCACATTTCTCTCTAGTCTGTCTTGAAAGAGTTCATCGAACTTTCATATCCGAGTTCAATTCTTTAAGCTCTCTGCATTTAAAGAGCATAAAATGCAGTTGGTTTGCTGTTGAATGAATACGTCACGCTCACGTTATTCTAACAGTTGATAACTCTTAATCCAGATGGCAATAATTCCCTAAAACAAACTGTAATTATGAAGAGGTGAGATGGTAACTACGATTCGATCAGCACTGCAGAGTTGTACGTTGCTAAAAAAAATTTTGTGAAGCTCTTTCTTAAGGCGTTTCATAATTTAGGGCGCAAATTTTCAGTGAAGGTGTGATTTCATATTATCTCTACAGGGCTATAAAATATGCAGGCGGACAAACTGAAGGGTTGTATCGGGGGAACTATAGAGAGGAATGCCGTGGATTAGCGAGTGAATACTATGTTAACGCCTCCATTTGACGTGGCCTTGTCTTGTAATTTTGTAACTTATCATCCAAGCATCATAGTGGTCTTCTTTCAATAAAAGGCAGTAACATTATAAACGTGTATTCTAAAGATATTCACTTCATATCTCCAATAGGCTGTGTAATAATACAATAATATAAACAGCCGACTAGATGCAACAGTGATAACTTTATTAACAATTTCAATCAGCTCAACATGTTTCAGGCGGTAATTTCGCCCATTCTCAGGAGCACTAGACGGTATTTACAGGAAGAGGTGGGACTCAAGTTCCACCTCCTCCTGGTCACCAGCAGGCAACATCGTCGGTGCTTCATACCACAAGCTGTAAATACCGTCTAGTGCTCCTCAGGATGGGCGAAATTATTGCCCGAAACATGTTGAGCGGATTGAAATTGTTAATAAAATTATTATTGTTTCTTCTAGTTGGCTGTTTATATTATTGTATCAATAATGCACGGTTACAAAAACACAAAAAAGAGCTGTGTAATATTTTTCACCGTTTCCACCAGGATATTCAGGCTAAATTTTAGATATTCATATTGGTAGAAGTTACAGTCGTAAATTCCACATTCTTACCTATTTGTCGATGATACAGGTAGTATAACTTCACAATATAAGCAATGTCGCTACAGACAAAAATAATAAACACGTAAGTTGTGACGTGACCACACGAGACCGAACAAACCAATCCAAATAATTCACCTTATCCGACACGCTCCATTTTCACTTTAAATCTTCTAAGTTCATGTATTGCCATCAGAAATTTCAGAACAAGCATCATAACCCTTAGTTACGTATAGTTACAGGGGTTTATATTCGGGAGCGAGACACAATATAAAGCGAACACTGACGGAAATAATTATCTATACTTCAAAGCATTCACAAAAGGTATAAATACTTCAGTCGAGTACAGTTTTGACATTGTTTAATTACGTGGGAAGAGTAACTGTGTAGTTCACACTACTCGTGTATGCACTATAATGCATTTTGTTTGTATGCATACATCCCTGTGTTTGTGTGTATCAGTGCACTCAGAGTGAAACGCGTGTTTCTTTTATTACGCGGTTCGCACGTGTCATCGTGCAGTGCACAGACGGAATACGTGAGACGAAATGCAACGTATAATAAGACATGGGGCTACAAATTCACCGCCGACTGTATATTACTTTGAAGTACATGAAATTTCTCGCCTTTGGCCCCATTACTTCTCCATCCTACATTCCGTAGCAGATATTTGTAGTTTTAAATAATATTTAGTAACGCGTCAACTGAAATTTAAGTTGGTTAAAGTGTCAGTTATGACAGTTTTTATAAGATATCATGGTTTTAAAAATAAAGCATGCTAACAAATGTTAACTGATGTAGGAAACTGCACCATTACGCCTTGTTTAACACTTTAAAATCCAATGTTAAATTTAATTATATAGGAGGAATCATTTCGTAGCCCGCAGTGAACACACTCCCTTCAGTTATAAAAACCAAACATTTAGCAGTGTATTGGGATATATTTATAGGTTTCATCTACAAGCAATATACCGTACATGGGAAGAACGCACAATTTGTTAATGTTAAATATGTCTGTGAGGAGGCCAAAGCCCGCCAAGGGCTGTAGAGCCGATGATGTTGATTATTAAATATGTTTTGACTACTTACACGTAATAATAATGGGCTTTAAAGGGTTCAAGCGTGAGAAATTGATAACGAAGTTGTGAAAATGAAAATATGTTGATTCACCAAAACGCACATCGATAACGTGGTCAAGGCCGTTTGTTTTGTATGCGTGATAGTAATTTGTTTTACAGACTACCGTATATTACCGGAAGTGGCATAAACCGAACAACAGAGCTAGTAAGGACCGAAATATTGTCACAAGAATTTCTGTAACAAGGCAATCCTGAGACGTTTTACCATAGAAAGAATTTCAGTCCCGACGGTTCACAAATCCTGACATAATACGGAGTGACAAGGATGTGTGTCAATTTACTTTGCGTGATTGCATCTCTCCAAGTGTTAAATCCATTTTTACGGTCGATGGTGACACACTGATTTCGTGAGAGCTGAATGGACAAGACATTCCTGTACCTGATGTCTTTGGAAGACACCCCCGCAATCATACAATCAGAGAGAAGAGTGGTGTAGCGTCCCACGTGTTATTTTGTCAAAACATCTTAGTTTCGCAGTAGTGAAAACAAAGTTCCTCTTTATCCAAGCAATCCAATTTTAAAAAAAAATATTGTTATTTATAATACTACTGATTCACGGAATTTCTTATTATCCACGTATCACATCCATTGGGTTAGACGGTACGTAGTAGATGGAAGACTACCCACCTAACTTGGCGCAGTTGGTTGAGACACTGCGCTACAACCCGGAAGGTCGCGTGTTCGATTCGCAATGGTGTCAGAATTTTTCATTGACACAATCCTTCCGGCCGCACCATGGCCCTGGGGTTTATTCAGCCTCTAAGAGAAACGAGTACCAGAAATACTTCCTGGGGGTAAAGGCTGCCGGTGCGTAGGGCTGACAACCTTACCACCTTCATGCGCCGATCGTCTTGAAATCTGGGAGCCTCAACTTCCTGGAACCCTCACGGCCTGTCCAGGCCTGTCATGGGATTGTTTTTACCCACCTAACTAATTCCATGGAGTACAGTCCTTCTTGAGAAGCTAATTAACAAATTATCGGCAATTTGTGAAACCCAAATTTTCATTACCGTCATTTACATATACCAATATAATCACATAATACAGGATGTTCCACTCGCTACCGAACCCGGCATTTCTTTAATAATTTTACCACTAATGAGGATATTGCAACGAAATTTGAAACGGACTACAGACACATTCCTCTTAATTTCTCACACAACGAACGTACTCCTGTTCAAATTTCGTTGCAATATCTTCATTGGTGTTAGAATTATTAAAGAAATGCCGGGTTCGGTAGTGAGTGGGACACACCACAGAATTACAAGTTATACATGCATCTGGATTATCCTACACGTTTCGGCTATAAATCACCTTCATCAGGGAGACGTGAATACAAAGGAATACATAATATCACCACACCGATCTCACAAGTACAAGGTTAAATACATATAACACAGCAGCTATAATACAATAATCTGCTTGCAATGGCCAGTAAAATGTGAAAATGTTCTCGGTTAAAATTCACTGACATGTCACAGTTTATAATGTAGCTGTATGCACAAAAATATCCAAACTGGTGTGTTCGATCTAGATGGACAAGTCCCCGTGGCGTGTACTGATGTGTCCTGCGTAAACATTTGAATTATACTTCACCTTCAGCTGTATTACACTACGCCTTCCTGCATAGGACACATCCTGTCTCTTGAAGGCCCATTTTAGAATTTTTCTCCAAACTACGCCTAGGTCATTAAAGTGGTCTTTTTCCTTCAATTTTTCCCACCAAAACAACGTGCGCCTATGTTCTCTCTACCACAAGTATCACAAACTCCACTCATCTCATCTTTCTGGACTGCGGAAACGAATAACATCAGGTGAGGAGCACAAATTATGAAGCTCCACATTTTGCAGTTTCTTCCAGTCCCCTGTTAGCTTGTCCCTCTTAGGCTCAAAAGACCCTCAGCCTGTGTTCTTCCCGTAATGTGACAAATCAAGTTTCACAAGAAAAACTATATTTCCCTGAAATGACAAGATGCAAATTTCTGACCCGAAAGAGTACTTGTTATTTCCGAATTTAGTTTATTCTTAATTTTGTTCTTGTTTAAAATTTTTATTTGTTTGCGTTGTTACAAAGTTTACGAAATACGCCACACTTCTAAGGTATTTACTCTCGGTCGTTATGTTGTGACTTTCCCGAATGAGATGCTTGTCACATTTTGGTAAGTTTGAATGTCGTTGTGGCTGAGGGTCGTAATAACTATCTACTCTACCGAAAAGCGGTTAGAAGCCTAAAGAACTTTATTTTACGACAGGCTGTGCTTTTAAATCCCCTGGTTATTTAACCACATTTAATGATGTGACAGCCGAACCGAGCGGACTGGAGTAGTGGTAAGGCTTTGTGCATAGAAAGGGCGCCGAAAAAGAATACCGACTTGAACATCGCCTGAACGGTGGGCCGGGTAGCTCAGTCGGTATAGCGACTGAGCTATACCGACTGAGCTGATGGGAGGAAATTCTCGTCCCGGTGGGGACGAGAATTTCCGCCCGTCCAGACCGGCCGTGGGGCCCAACCAGCCTCCTGTAAAAGGGGTACCAGATCTTTCCCGGGGGTAGAGCCTCCACCCCCATATAGTGCCGAGGTCCTAGAAAGAGTAGAGCTATAACTCTACTTACCCTAAGGGCCTTTGTGGACAAAAAAAGGGTGAAAACCTACATCGCCTGAACTGGGGATGTCAGCAGACTTATTTACTCCGTGCAGGCCAATGGTGGAAAGTAAGTCGAACAGGCCATCTCCACGACATATTCTAAAAAAACAGACAGCGTCCTATATTATGCCACAAAAAACCAGGAATCCATATCTTCAACAATATGCTTGAATACAGGCAGTAAACACCGCAGCATTGCGAGACCAGTATTCACGGCATTCATAAACTGATGTACTAAAGAGCGTCCGAATTGTGCAGACATCCAAATATTTGGAATTAACATATGAACCACATTCCATTCCAACTCCCATGAAGGCCACGGAGCTTGTGGTGATGGGACAGAACAAAACGCAAAGCGACTAAAATGGAACAGCCTAGAAACCAAGCAACGAGGGGAGAAGGTATAATACTACACCACCCGCATAGCAACCATGCAAGGCTAGGCTACCTACCTTCGGGATTACGAAATTTCCTGCCTTCGACATCGTATTTAAGGCATCGAAAATAATGTGGCGGACGTTTCTGTTGTACCAAATTATTATTTATTTGAAAAAACCCCTCTGTCATTTGAGTAGCCTCAGTACTACACACGTAGCGCTTTCCCACTCGGATGATGGCTTGACTTCCATCAAGGTTTCCAGGGAAATTACACTAAAGCGTATGGTAGCAATTTTCACCGCCACCAGCCAATAATTTGACAAATCTTTTATGGCAAGGACTCAAGAATTTATAGAACAATTGTTTGACTCATTCTCAATTTAAATAGAAAATAAAAAAGTGTATATACTATTCTATTAAACTAAATATTACATTACAATGACTATCAAAGCATTAGCTATAAACTTAAAAAGTCAAACTTTGCCGCAAATTTAGTATAAGTTATTTAAATAATTAACTGGCCTCCCTCTATAAATCAAAAAGCGTAAATTAGGAATAAAGCCTAAAACGTAAATGCCAAACTGCTCGACTCGGTGTAAAGTGAATTTCTAATACAGTCAATGTGTCTTGCCTTCTATCAACAGCAGACGGTAAAGTATTGAAGTGCCGTTACAATAATCTTAGTAATAACCATACTGAATCACAATATTTCTTCTGTCACAGATATGTGACAGCCGGTGATCAATTTGTTAACGAGTGAGGGCGTTTACAGGATTGCGCTAGGCTTTATACAGTAGAGGTGACAAGTCATGCATTCCTAAAGTATAACGATCTGATCAGGTCACTGCCGGGTTCAAGCATTGTGAAATAATAATAAACTGATAGATATTTCTGACTTATGCGGCTGTGATTGTTCGATCTCTTTCTGGATATGAAAGTAATAAAATTTTTAAGTTTCTATCTAATATAAATCCATGTGTAAATTTAACATCTATTACACATACAACTGCGAGGTGTTACTGTTTATGGACGTCATAAAATATATTTAATATGATCTTGGATTACAGGAAAGAGAAAGGAGGGTTTTATATCTTTATTAGGGTAAAGTACTAGTAATTTTGGCTATCACAATAGAGAAGTAGAGCTTTGAACGGATTAATGATTACTGTTTCATTTTTAGTGATTCTACCCGAACCCCTCCATACATTTCGAATAATGTCTGACAGACAACAATAATTTTCATATTGTTTTCTTTTTTTTTCATTAATATAATGACACTTTTCTGAGTCACAATTTACATGAAGCTGGACGGGAGATTATTAAGCAAGATGCATATTTTATCTTTTTTACATTTCTTGACTTAAGGTGCCGTCAAATAAACAAGTTTAAGAAAGTGGACTTGGAAGACAAATTGTTTAATTCCTATAGATTAAAAATTTTGTTACGCTAAAATAAAAGCAACCAATTATTACTACACTCTTGTATACGCTGATATTAAGTTCGATCTTAATAACAACCATAATCATAAAGCAAAAGTTTTATTAATCATAAAGAATGTTTCATCAGCACATTATTGAAGCACACGAAGCAGGGTATCAATATGAATAAATTAATGGCCTCTGAAAACTTGTCGGCGAATGTAGTATTTTAGCTGTGTGTTGAGACGTAGAACGTTTTTGGCTCATATCTCGAATTGTGATAGATGGTGGCAACAAACAAACCTGTCGAATCAATATCTACAATTTATAGACGGAATACAAAGGCCATGTGTAAAAAAAAATCTGAGAGCGGTATTCGATATCTGCTGTAAGAGATTCGGGCAGACGTGACAGAGAAATAAATAAGGCCCTCACTTCTCATTTGGTAATATGACAGGGCAGGCACATCAAGTCGTCAATATTTTTCTATCCAAGTTCGAATCAAGTGCTTAGTCCTTCATGAAGGTATTGATAATGTTGATAAATAAAAACTTCCTGTGAGGATTGATGAAGAGTGTAATTTTATAATTTTGTATTATTATTATTATTATACTTTATAATTTCAATCCTTCAGATTTAATATGCTATGGGATGAAAGAGAAGGGTTTCGATTCCCAACACGGACAGAAGTTTTTCTTCTTATCAAAGTGGCCCAAGCCATTCTTGGGCCCACGGCACCTATTTAAAGCGGAGTATGGTCTCTTTCTCTCGGAATAAAGCGTTCGGATTATGTAGTTAACCCTCATTTCCATCCAGTACCAAGTTTAAGAATGGCTGCAGATATCCTTCCTCACTCTCTTTTGGCGTGGACAGGAAAAAGTATACCAGATTTATTTACGTTCTATATTCACCAATTTGTTATGCTATCGGAAGAAACGATGTTTTATTTAATATGTGTCCAAACTTTCGTATTTAAATTGTGAATATTTTTATAGGCATTTGTTTATTTGCTTACAGCGTTTCACTGTAACGGGTTTCATTGCTGTAACGCAAAGCCTCATTTTTATCCCTTTAAAGACGAAGCGCAGACTGCTTTATTTAAAGACCCAGTTCGTACCCCGCAGTACACACTTTTCATCTCGGGTATAAAAACCTACCAGTTTATGATGTAATTGGCAAAAATCGCTCTTTGTTCTCTGACAAATTTAAAACACATAAATACAGTGTGGGCAGAGCTTAAAATTCTTGAATGTTAAACTTGGTGCATCACGTAACAAGTAGGCTTCACAAGGTCAAAATAAGTTCCATGACAATTAATGCAAATTAACCGTGGCAAGTAGAATTGTACTCGTTCTCCCGGGAGATCGCTTGCTTAAACGCTGTGTCCTACATACATTTGCTTCCTTGTACGGACAAGATGTTACGTACCTTGAGGAGTGTTACGTGGCGCGCTGGTCGCCGGTCTCCCAGGGGCACTGGCGCCATCATTCAAGTATCACCGGATCCTCCCATTTCGCGTGCTTGCTGATGGATATATTCAGTCCAGTACCAGGCCTTAGAAAGTACGGGAGTCTGTCATATGCATGGTGCGACACCTGGAAGGGATCAATTAAGCAGGTATACAAGTGAAGCAGAGAAGCTTTGTGGCTTGGAAAAAATTAGAATACGAAGACCTTGTAAAAAGCTATTCCATGAGATATGAAGAAGTTTTTACCCGTCGAACACAACCAGTTCTATCCGTACAATAAGAACCAAAAGGATGCAGTGTTCACTTTCAATTTATTTCAATAAATCACCTCTATATGTTTCGAGCAGGCTTACTGCTCATCATCAGGAGGTACTGCCAACAGCCAGTCAACATAAACACATGACATATACCAACTGCTGTATATAGAGTAGTACCTCCTGATGATGAGCAGTAAGCCTGCTCGAAACATGTAGAGGTTAATTACTGAAATAAATTGGAAGTAAATAGTATATCCTGTTGGTTCTTATTGTACGGATATATCACGATGCAGTTCAGCAGATCAGAGAACTGCTTGTTTAAATTTGAAATTTAAACAACCAGTTCTCTCGCGTCCAGCTCACCTTTCGCTCACTATCGTGGACACAGTTTTTGCCAGTATTTAATTGCATGTATTCTTAAAAGTACAGAGCCTGAAACGTGGACGCTAGTTTAGATCATCTTATTCAGACACAGTGAAGAATTTGTGGCCAGTACAAGTCTGGAAATTGACTGTCTCTGTAGTGTTAAAAGGGTTTTAACTTCGTTTGAATGTCATCCAATTAGGACACCTTGTCTCGGTATAAATGAGCATCAAGCTTAATGGAATTTGTTCTGTACAGAGGTGACAGACCGATATTTGTTTTGGCTTCATTCGGACCTAATGTATTTATTTCCAGTTCAGTGCAGTAGGTATGAGGCGAATGGGGTAGCAGCGGTCTGAGGTAAATCGTCTGATTCGTTGAGTGAGATAGAAAGGAACTGGTATGAACAGAT
>Ga0123352_10007034_pt1 | contig 17306 bp, 7 predicted proteins | sample TergutLab28metaG_FD_89700 | JGI IMG/M metagenome (GOLD analysis project Ga0123352, IMG submission 89700) | Labiotermes labralis P1 segment gut microbial communities from Petit-Saut dam, French Guiana - Lab288 P1 | ecosystem: Host-associated > Arthropoda: Insects > Digestive system > Gut ... | reverse complement strand
TTTTTCTCTTCAAAATGCAGTTTGTTTCATAATTCTAACATATTTGGTTCCTGTATTATTCACATTTTATATACAGGGTGTGCTAAAATTTAAAAAATAATTCCGGCGCCAAAAGGTTAATATGATAGGAATTGGTAGACCGTCCCATTGGAATTCACATGCCAATTCACGCACCGCTCTATGTCGTGTCAAAAAGAAAATCGCGCCCCGATCATGCTCATCGAGGAGAAACTCTATCTGTTGGAAAACAGCTTAGGCGATATAGCCTGTGTACTGATATTTTGGCATTGCAAACAGTTCCAGCACGTCCAAATTAACTCACTTTTTCTTCCGCCTCAATCGTCACGGCCATGTTTTTTTTATAAACAGTTACCAATAGCATTACAAATAAATCCCGCTTCCCTCAACAAAGCCCATACAGGGATAAAATTAATTTTCTATTATTGTGGTAAATAATTACGCGATGTTTTACACATATAGGCATGTCTGCACTGTAACCGAATTATTAGCTACATGTACGTTGGAGCATCGTATTAGTTCGTCGGAAATAGGGCAGCTTTTTATGAAAGCCACTGTTTGATTGCGCGTGGATAAAACATACCCCCAAACCGCCACCCTACTCCTTCCCCTGAGCGAATAAAGCAAAGGCCACATTCTCACATCATATTTCTTTATGTCCCATTTAAATATTTTCCACCCCTCAACCCTGAAGTTTCAGACTGTCCATTTCCGGAAATCTCAAAACAATTTTTATATAGTACATCTCCAAGCTCTGAGTGGTGTAGATTCAGTAGGTTGGCGGTTCTTAGTTTGATAATATTAAAAATATTTGTTTCCGGTATTGTATACTCATTAGGTGATCATAAATTTAAGACATAAGCCGGAACTAAGAAAATTTAATCATTTACGGCAATGACGATTTTCACAGTAATCGTCTTCGTTTAGACAAAACAGAATAGCAGGTGGGTACCAAGAATTGGAAGCAACGCACAGCCTGTATGTTGGTCTGCAAGTCTACACAGCATTATAAACCAAAAGGCCAAGATGGATTCTTGGCAACTGCTTATGCAATTTGATACGCGGCATCGATTTACGTCAGTCAATGAATAAGCTCGAGCACCAAGCACAGTTTACAACAAATATTTTTTCTTTGAATTTAATGAATAGCAGCGAAAGCCCCTGCAGGTTTATATTAATATTATCCATTAATCTGCTCTCTTTCACATCAACTTCACGATTCAAACATTGTGTGTTTAAACTATGTTTTTACTATTAATTACTGTTCCAAGACACAGTGTGTTTCGGAAATTCATCACCGATAAATGTATTCATCATCTCTATAAACACTTTAGAAGCAAACACGAATCATACACGATTCAGCTAGCACTAACACCAAATTTCAGTTTAGTTTTCCATGAAGACAACTCTTGAAACACGACACATACTGGCAGGTACTACCTGGAATCTCACAATCCATTGTTAATGTGGTTTCGTTATAGTACTCATTCACTTCTAAAACACTTCAGGACAGTAAGAGTCCGACGCGGTAAGGTCTGAAAACCTCTAAAACCAAGGGAAAGAACTTAACTCAGCCCAGCATTCAGTTAGCCGTCGTCAAGGTAATACTGTTAAAGGGGCCCCATCTTGCTCAACTCTCAGTTCACGCAGCAGCTCTAAACTCAATCAATTATCCACATACGCTGAGAAATGACACTAAGTAATGGCGGTCACGTGAAACAAGAAAAGTTCATAGACATTCTCTTCGACGCTGCATGGAAAGGCGTCCCGCTGTTGTTTGATAGATTTAGCTTGGATCTCCAGGGCACTAATATTAGCATACTCTGTATTGACCCAAAGTTTCATGTCATCATTGAACGCTAACTTAAACATGAGAGTTTCTTCATTTGAAAATCGTTTCCAGGAAACCAAAAGATAAAGTGAGACGGATGTCTCTATCAATATCACCCTGAGATTTGAAGACTACAGACTGCAAACTTAGCTCTAGAACCTTCTACGTAAGAGGGCTGTCCGGAAAGTATCCAGCCATATTGAATATCTAGAGAAACGGTCGCGTGACCTTGATTTAACTTGACAGCAAGTCAGATGAGACCTTACTGCGCATCCGTGAACAGTCACTCTCCCGTGGGGCTAGTCAGTCGGCAGTGAAACGCCGTTGACTGAGCTTGTGTACTGTGTGACCGTAGCATTCACGATGACCGAACAAGAAGATCAAATTCAAAAATACAATACGCCTGCCCATTCTGCAGCTATTTCGTGCAGGCTTTTTTGGCAAATTATCACAACACCCAGGTCTGTCAGCCACCCTACAGCCCAGATTTGGCTCCCTGCGACTTCTGGCTTTTTCCAAAGCTAAAATCGCAGTTGAAATGGAGGAGATTTGTGAATAAGACAGTCACACAGTACAAAAACTCAGTCAACGGCTTCTCACTGCCGACTGACTAGCCCCATGGGAGAATGACTGCTCATGGATGCACAGTAAGGTCTCCTGTAACTGACTGCCAAGTTACATCAAGGCCACATGACCAGTTTTCGAGATATTCAAAATGGCTGGATACTTTCCGGGCAGCCGTTGTACTTGCGGTAGGCATTTGATTGGACCATCCAAATGATCGACGAAAGAAGGGTCAAGGAGGCAAGCCTCTCCATATCTAAGACGGTGCCACTTGGTCTTCCCGGCAATCTCTACATCTATAGGCATGATAATCAGATTTCGGTAGCACATACTGATTCACTTATTAGACAGTGGATTAAGCACACAGAAATCGAAGATTCTATAAAGTCGTAGCATAAATAGAGCCGAAAAAGCATTTTGTTTAATTCCTGTATGCAACAAATTCTGCGGGCGGAAAGGAAGCTACGTCATTTATGGGAAATAGTTTCCAACTCATTGTGTGCTATCTGTTAAAATCCCCCAAACCTGTACTTGGAAGTGTAAAAAGTTCCATTCTGTATGGTCTTTTAAAAACACGATGTGTACAGACTAGATGGATAGACCTACATTTAATGCACAGTAATATTTGGTGTTCTTCTATTATCCCAGATTATCTGACACAAATATATTACACATTCAACCACATCGTTAGAAAATAGCTTCATGCACGTGCGGAAAATAATTCAGCTAACTGCATGCAGCGGGTAGGTTAAAAATCCGTAGAATTTAGTTCGGTAACGCTACGGTGTCGCTATACGTCCATCTGTCTGTCCACAGGCATTAAGAACTGTATTTGCCCTTTATACAACGGAATATCGCAATGTCATTTCTTACAGATGAAATTTCATATCTGTCCAAATTGATCAACACCGCATGTATAACAACTCAGTTCTATATTGATCAATAAAAGCTTTCAAAATATTTCACTATCAAAAGAAGCGCTATAACAGATATGATTAAGGTTCTTAATTCGAGGGTGAAATGCAAGTTCTTACAAGGGTGCTGATAAGTCCTTAACTCGAATTGGTAATTCTTACGTGAAAATTAAACATGTAAGTTGCCTTTCATCCTTCTAAAGATTCCTGAGAGTCAGCATCAAGCTTATATTGTTTGATCTGATCAGTAGGTTAGCTTCCAACTATACTATCGATTCCAATCTACGACATCGGGAAGTAGGTCGGTCAAAGGACGTATCAGCAACCCGGTAATGTAGGTCGGCTAAATATTACCTACCAACTAAAACTTATGTCAGCTTTAGATAAGAAATTGGAATATTCATATCGCGTTTCGAATTGATGTCACTTAGTGGAGGTTGTATAATTTTCGTACGTTGGTTTCTGTCGTACAGCCAGCTTCATTAAAATCAAAACACCAATTCTTTATTTCCATGACATGTAAGCCATTTTTCTAGGTAATTTTAACATGCAAGTAGATACACTGTTTATTTCTGTCTACTCCTGCACACAATAACCGATATACTTCACACATTTGCACCATACATAAAGCAACTTATTATGTTGTTTACTGTTTCGACAACAATTTGATCATCATCAGGCTTCTATAAATTTACCTCTTCATACAAAGCTTTGGCTAGAACGAAAAAGAGGCAAAATATTATTATTATTATTACCTGTTGTTTATCTCGTAACTGTATCCACTCTGAAATGAATTCTTTTAATATCTGACCACTTAAAGCCAAATATTATATTATAAGAGCTTAATGCCACTTAAATTGACCTGTAAAGTCCGAAAATACAAACGAAAGTAAGCAACGAATTTTTCTAGTGACACGAAAAATGTGAATTACGTGCGGAAGAAGTGTGAAAAGAGTGAGATCAGTTGTTTCAAAAAATTTCACATTCTACCCCGCGTCACTACGTTCTTTTGAGTGGATGGGTTTACACCGAAAAATGTACGACAGAATTAATTCGATCTAGGACATTCCTATGCAGTTCAAACACCAACAAATAAACTATGTATTAACTTGGTTGAAAGTTTTAAATTTACCTTAAAATATACACTAATATCGCTCCTACATGTTTCGATCTTCAATGACCATTATCAAGGAGCTTTATCTGTACCTAACTAAAGCTATATTTACGTTAAAACACTCGGCAAAATTGCAACGTAATTTTACCGAGTGCTTTAACATAAATATAACTTTAGTTAGGTACAGATAAAGCTGCCTCATGATGGTCATTAAAGACCGAAACATGTAGGAGCGATATTATTGTGTATTTTAATGTAAATTTACAACTTCTAACCGAGATAGTAAATACTGCATTTGTTGGTGAGTGAACTGCGTAGATTTCAAAATGCACGGTGCAATGATAAAAGTTAGGATATTCCTACTTTAAGATATGACAGTAAATCGATTAACGGAACGTTCCGTGCATTTTACGGAACAGGACGGTATAATACAAACAAGAGCCACATTACGGACACAGTCTTACGTCATAGGAGTCGAGTCAACATCCTCAAACTATATTTGTTTAAGATGAATTCCAATACTGACATTTTATCTTCAAGTCCAAACAGCTTCAATTCTAAGAAAGATCCAAACGAGATATCGAAATAATCCACAATTTCTGCAAGAGATCGATTCCAGGCAATCCATCCATAGAAAGAAATAGTTTAGCAATAAAACCGAAAAGCGCATGATTTTTAGGTGTAGAAATGGAAACTTGGGGAAGTCTGAAGTTCTTTTAAACCGATCGCCTTCACTAACGTCTTGTGCACTTGACTGCAATTCCCAGCGGACAGTGCTTGAACAGATTGATTTTTGAACAGATTGATTTTTGCACCCCACATCGAAAAACATACGGGTCATTATGCCAAATTGCCAAGTTTCGAATAACAAAACAAAAAACAAGGGACGGTTTTACGATGGCTCTTGCCAAGCTTCAGTACCTGTATGGAGAACCCTGATTTGGAGATCAGCCTCCTCGCCACTTCAATATGTGTTGCTGTACAAAGTTTAGGTATTTATAATCTCATGCAATTAATATCAGCATCATTAGAACCAAAAAAACAAAAACCAAATTCTTGCTTCCTCCACTGAATAACGCCGACATACCAGCCACTAAATACTCAGAGATACCTGAATACAAACTGAAATATGAAAGTTTAACTAAAAGAAAGAGAGAGAGGGAGAGACAGGCCGCATTACATGTGGAAGTTGCTCACGAAATCCCTTTGCGAACGGTTTTATCCACCACAGAATTCAGTGGGGTTCATTCCCAAGCAATATTACGTTTGGCCCCTAGCAACATTATCCAGGTGATTTCGTGAGTGTGTGTGTGTATGTGTGTGTGTGTGTGTGTGTGTGTGGGAGACGAGCTGGTTACTGCGGCATTCACATTAAGTAACCTCAAGGTAGTTAGGACGACCTTGCGTTTTTCTTATTCTTCTTCCTTCTCGTCGTGTAATCTAGCTACAGAACGTTGTTTTTAGTATGCTCTTCTACCACATGTGCGCAGTCGGTGATCAACTCGTGGAATCTAACACCCTCTCTTATCTCCACCAGTCTGGCATCTGCCTGTTTGACTGCTTGCCTCCTTGATTAAAGCCAGCAAAGTAATCCAGACTTTTCGATATCAAAAAGCCAATGTTCCGTCTTGATTACTCCATCCCATAGGTTGCGGTTGTCTCGTTTCCTCCCTTTACCCTCCCCTTTCCTATATCACGTGATCCTTTAACCGGCTATCCTATTTGTATAGAGCATTTCACAGCTCATCCTGAGTATGTGAAACTGTAATCCCGTTCAAATTCACAGTTTATTCGGGAATAAATTTCAGGTTACGAGACGGTTACTCGATATGAACGGAAATGTCTTCCCCGCCCAAAAGGGGAAAAAGAGATATGAAACATTTGAAATTCAACACAGACGATTATGAAAATGACTGCGTTCCGGAAAGTGACGCCGTCCAGTTCGGTACACGTTCAGGAGAAACTTCCTACTCTAGCCTTCATGCTAAAAGAGAAATAGGCTAGACATTTTTGGTCTTCGGTATTCCACAAAGAGATCATTTTAAATTCAATAGTAGAATATAAATTGTTAGAAGAAAGTGGTAAAACTTTTCTCTTCAGAATTTCCTGTCTATATTTATCCTCTTGTCTTCTGAATTATGATAAATTATATTCGCATAAAGAGGTAACCTCCTACGGGATGTCACAACCCTACACAAATTGTAGACAATCAACGTTAAGGAAATTTCACATTATATATACTTACAATATTTTCCAAACTTGATATTGTTATTATTATTACTCTTATTATCATCATCATCATCATTATTATCATCATCATCATCATCAGAAGCATGGATGGGGCCCACCCGACCTCCAACTTAATGATACAGAGAATTTTTTTCTAGGAATAAAGCAGCGGAGCCCGTAAATTGACCATTTCCATTCAAGTGCCCAAGGTTCGGAGTGGGTGGAGCTGAACCTCTACTCCCCAGTAAGCCTTCAAGGATTAGAAAATTTGACATTCAATTTATTATTCGTCATAATTTATAATTGGCTGCAATGTTATAAAGAATATACCTGACAATCTCAGAACTTAATGTTTCTAATATTAAGGGCTATTTTGTGGAAATTAATAGAAACAATCTGAGGCTGGCCAAAATACGTATTTATCTTTATTTTTCAAACGATAACTAATGTAACATTAGAACTACAGAAGTGAAATATGGCGAAGATGTATTTATGAACTAAACCCAAAATTCTCTATAGATAAGTGTTTTCCACTTACAAACTAATCACGTGGCGACGGCAAGAAATTTAAAATTTATGTCCGCAATATGCTTGTTAAATATATGTCGCTCTAAAGTAAAGAGATGCTACGAATAAAAATCCTTAAACTAATTAACCGTTTAAAGACGAAACGTGTGTGTTATATGACTCAGTCCGTACCGCGCTGTAAACACTCTCCACCTCGGTTATAAAAACCTACTTTTAATGTTGTAGAAGGCAAAATTCTCTGCTTGTTCTGTGAACACATAAACGGAATGTAATCAAAATGTAGAATTTGTAAATGTTAAAACTGGTAATAGGTAAAGTTCCTGGCAGGCTGAAAAAGGTGAAAATACCAACAAGCCCAATTATAATCCCCCGGAATTCAATTTTTCTGCCTATCTACGCACCAGTCTAGCACGACAGATTATTAGAAAAATTCAGATTAGTTGCGATATTATAAATTTAGATCGCCCAGCGTAAGAGTGGGAGCTTATTCGTGGATGAAGTTATTACATTTTGAAAGTCAACTGCATGTTTTCGGCCTGGAAAACCCTCTCAATTTTATTTTACGATACATGGCATATTTTTCAGGTGCCATAGTCAAAATTATCCCTATTTTTCGACAAGTAACAGCTTCAAAAAAAATGTTTAATTACATTTTGCGTTCCTTCACTACCTGCAAGACGCATACAGTCACCGCATGTCTGCAGTTCAGGGCTGAAGTATTCATTACGAATAAATTCTAAACAGTTCTCAAACGAACTTGATGTGCGGCGACATTATTTGATTATTACTGATGTCAATATCCACCTTGCCTTAACAAATGCCATCAGTGTTATCAGTATCTGTAATGTTACTATTACGAGCTCTTTTATTATTATTATTATTTATATTCTTTATGCAGGGTATTTACAATTATATACCTGAAAAAATCATGTCTTACAGTATGTAACATTACAGCTATTCACTGCTTAAAATCTATCGTACGTAATGATACTTTGCTACTGTAATGTCAGTAATTCCCTCAGTATCACAGTGCAGTGCCCAGAATCTTCGTTTCCTGCAGCTATTGGCGTCGTGATTTTCAGGCAGGTTTTGCATACAATTTCTGCATGATTCTGACGCATTCCATTTGCACGCACTATTATTGGTAACACTTCTGTTTTCACATTCCACATACGTTGTATTTCTATAATAAGGTATTTATAGAGTAAAGAATTTCGCCCTTCGTTCTTAATCACATTTTTATCCCCTTAAATTGCGATTTCTCTTAACAGACATGTTCCTTCATTATGATGATGACCGGTTTATTGATTGTGGATCGTTCTGTCAGTTTTGACTTGTTTCTTCCACAATACGATGTTTCACGTTCAGGTTACGGTGCATCGTGATAAATTCTTATAATAAAATCAAATAGATGCACTAATTTCTCAAATTTATTTTTGCAATAAAACTCTACATGTTTCGGACAGTTCCTCTGTCCATCATCAAGAGTTTTCCACTGTACACACAGCAATGGTACAAGTCATACAGGTTTGCTGACAGCTTGCGAGCAGAATCAGGACGGAACTCGCAAGCTGTCAGCAAACCTGTACGACATATACCATTGCTGTGTGCACAGTGAAAAACTCTTGATAATGGACAGAGGAACTGTCCGAAACATGTAGAATTTTATTGCAAAAATAAATTTGAGAAATCAGTGCATCTAGTTGGTTTTATTGTAAGAAATAATACTATTTCCTTACTTGCATATCTTGTTTCTACCGGCTTTGGTAACACCCCATTCTAGTTTATTATTATTATTATTATTATTTAATGCAACAATATGTTATACCCGTCGTTATAACACAAAAATCACAAATAAAAATAATAATAATAATTAAACCACAAACAAAGACGTATACAGGTCAGTTGTAGACTTTGATATGTGCTACCATTTATTTAATTTCCATGTCTTCTATTTGCGTTTAGAGAGAAAAAACAAAATTTAATTTTTCAAGCAGTACGGTGTACATTTTCAAGATTTTTCTAATTTACATATTCCCCAACAACTTCTGGTGTTTGATTCTTGAATTATGTCGTCTTCTGCATTAAGTTAACAAAGTTTGCAATGTTTTTTTACACGAGGATACCTTGAACAGTAATGTTTTTTACAGCTCCAAGAAGCTGATAACATTATGACATGGACAGACACGCTACTGGTATAGATAATGGATACCCGAACATTATTTGAATGTCGTATTATTTCCCCGAGATCATTCGCCTTAGTCTAAACGAGCTCACCGACTCCGCAGACTGATGTTTGACGTCAAATTACTTTCATTCCGCTAGAAGCGTCTTCGCATTTCTTACGCGTTCGTGCACTTTTTCAAATTTTGGGAATTCACATTTGTGTCGCTAAAACAATACGTGGTTGCTGTTTTTCGGGTGCAGAAAATCCTGACTTTGGTCAAAAGTCACGTTTTCTGAGACACGTCGAACCTTGAATAAAGAGTAACGAAGAATATTTGTGTATTACACATACAGTCGAACACAACTATATTTCACCTAGTAGCACAGTAGGTATACAATTACACGTTTCCGCCCTATATGTTGGCCATCTTCTGGTTGTCATTTAACTTAGAGATCAGCTACAAAAGATGTGTGGGGTGTTGGGGGTTGGGTGGGGGGAAAGAGATCTCGTTGTTTAAATAGTGGGTACCATGACCCTAGTTCATGCTACCCACTAATTCAGTTTGGTATTCGTTTTGACAGATTTATGGTTTAATTTCGGTAAAGAAAATTGCGACTCTTGGTTATATTGTGGGTATTTCATTTCTACGAATATTTAAGCTTAAATTCCGAGAATATTAAATCGGTCAGCCAATGGAAAGTAAAACCCTTTCGTTGTCCGACCAACGACAACAGGGAAGGGTGTTGAAGTTGTCGCCCTGGAGAGGGAAGTGGTAGAAGTGCAAAGGGGACTAAAAATTTGGGAGTAGAGTAATAGTTTGCGGCTAGATTGGAGGTAAGTAGAGCCCGGGGCCTAGGTTCATTAGATTGTAAACAAAAAAAATGATGTAAATAAATAAATAAACTAATATTCCGAGGTACGTGACATGTTCTCATATACCCGTAGTGGTGGACCGTGTTTCTGATTTTCCCCAGCCCATCTAAAGTGTTGGAAAGGGAAGTTAGAAAATATTCCGATGCAGTGGGCTAGAAGAACCTGCTAAGAACGGCGACACTTACTTCCTGGCAAATCACAGATAAATGTGTCATTTTGTACGTATATTACACAGTGTGGTGATAAAATTACACCTGAATGGGGTCCTGAAAAAGAGTTCGTTTTAGAAAATGTGTCTAGGTCAAAAAATAAAAGAAAAAACAGCGAAAGAAAGTGCTAGGAAGTTGGCTGCGTAATATTAGAGACGTGTTTCTGGAAATTTCTAAGCAACTGAAATATTAACCTTTTAAACTCTACTAGTTACATGATGCACCAACAGTTTAACATTCAACAACCGTACGTTTTGCCCAAACTGTATTTATGTGTTTTGTATTTATCTGAGAACAAAAAGCGACTTGTGCCACTTACAGCATAAACTGATTGGTTTTTATAACCGAGATGGAAAGTGTTTACAGCGCGGTACGGATTGGGCCTTTAAATAGAGAGGTCTGCGCTTTGTCTTTAAAGGGTTAATTGGGCGATAGTTTCTACTTCACTAGCAGGAAAGCATAAACACAATTTCTAGTCATACAGCATTTAATCCGAGACCTAAGTTAGTCACACTACTAGTAACTTCTTACATTTAATGTAACTTGGCATATACTTCACAACTACAAGTAAATAACATTGATATGAACCGATTCACAACGCATTATTCATTGCATAATAATGGCATGAGGCTACCAATTTCGAGCGAGGGACAAATTTTGACTCTACCTAAGTGCGAGATGTATTGTCTTACGTAAAGGCAATACAGAGTCATAATATAAATATTATATATATGTAGCGTAATATAGGGTTTCGCAGTTTGTTTCCAAATTCATCCCAATGTATAACTCGACACATTTCCAATTCAGATGAGCATATTTTTAAAAATAAATTAAAAGCAAAGAATTAGCACGAATCAGTTTTTTTGTCTATTCAGAAAGATACAGAGTACCGGTCGTGGCCCATTTTAATTATATCTGAATATTCATAATGGGATTCGAGAACAAACGCCACTCTCATCCATGGCTATCCGCCTAAGTGACGAACAAAATAAATAAATACATACATACATACATACATAGAGCCAGGTGTTTTTTAAACCCTAATTCCTCAAGCCAGTCAAGAATGTCTATAAATTTGACCTAATCCGCCATCAATTACGGTATTCAAAAAGCGCGACGGATTTCGCCATGTTAGACCAGACTAATACAGCCCACAGGCTCCTGTCCGTTTTTATTTTATGCTCCAGTCCATGTTTAGACCTTCCAAATTATCATTCCTGCCAACTCTTCCCATCAAAATCCTGTAATCATTTCTCTGCCTCCAAAAGTGGAGGATACAATTTTATTTGCAGGATAGTGTGTAAATAGCTATACATGTTGTGTATCACTAGGCTAAATAACCTAGGCAGGAGTGGTCATCAGGGTGGCCATTCTAAGTGTTCTGAAACTTACCCCAAAGTTTGTACATTGATGCTGGGAACACGGAACCCCGTTACGTAACGATGGATGTAGAGGATTACAAGGGGACACGTCCTTTACACTCTACTGTCCACACAAGCCGAACTTTGGGTAACGAATTGTTGACTTCAATACCCTTTTTTCTGGTAAAATTCCACGAGGAAAGTATACTGTAATCAGGAAGCAAAATGAATGCAGGTGGAACGGGAATGTGAGACGGTCAGTTAAAGTAGGTAATGAAACATACAATATTAAATCCATGAGAAAAATACACATATAGGGTGCACGTCATATAGGAATACAGCGGAAATTTATGTAGAGCAGCGTTGAATAAACAACGGTCTTTCTAATGTAAAAGAATGAATAAAATAATAATAATATAGGTATTGTACATGCTATTTGCGAAAGTAACATATTTTTTTCTAAAAACATAAATATCGTAAGAAAAGCACGAACAAAATTATGACGGTCTTCTGGAAAATGGCGCTGCTCTTGGAAGAAAAGTAAAGTCGTGATATTCAAGGATCAATAGGTCCCAGAATAAACGTCTAATGTGAAAAATCAATAAGTATGTTCTTATAAAAAAAAACCAAGTAGATGCACTAATTCCTCAAATTTATTTTTGCAATAAAACTCTACATGTTTCGGACAGTTCTTCTGTTCATCGTCAGGAGTTTTTCACTGTACACACAGCAATACACACTAGTATGCTGACAGCTTGCGAGCAAGCTGTCAGCAAACCTGTATGACATATACCATTGCTGTGTGTACAGTGAAAAACTCCTGACGATGAACAGAAAACTGTCCGAAACATGTAGAGTTTTATTGCAAAAATAAATTTGAGAAATTAGTCCATCTAGTTCGTTTTATTGTAAGAATACATTTAATAGCTTCGACTGGTGGAAATTTGCGTACTTGAGTAGTAGGGGAATATAAGGAATAGGCTTCGGAAATGACTTAGGAAAACCATGGGTGGATGGTCGGGTCGAGTTTATAAAACGAGCAACTCTCGGATACAATTCAGAAGAGTTGCAACTTCAGCCGCGTTACTCGGTTCGGTCTTGTTTTCAAGATGTCTGAAATGCGTTAATGAAAAAGAGGGCTTCATACATGAGGGAATTTTCTGATGTAGAAAGAAAAGCGACTATTATTTCTTCAGAAGACAACTTATCCACGGAGACAGTCAGTCAGTCAAGAGTCATTCATTCAATCAGTCATTCAATCATTCAGTCATTCGGTCATTCTGTCACTCACACATTCATTCACTCAGTAAGTTAATTAGTTATTTGAAATAAAATAGATATTTAAAAAGTACAGTTTTGTTAAAATTAACCATTCATACAGTGCATCGAACACGAAATCTGAAGCAACACAACACCCATGATATAAATAACGCAACATAATCAAATTTATTGAACACCTTATAATGGCCCATCTTACTGCGAAGTATAAGGTGTTGCAATTTGTGTTTCATTTTCCAGTAGGTTAGCAAGAAACACCAGTTATAATCAAAGTCGAGAGGGCAATTCAGAAATGATACGGCAGCCACTGAATAACGCTCATTAACGTAAAGTCTTGCCCGCTCAGGCGAGATTTAGTCCTCCGACGTGAGCTCCGAAAGCTCGCACACTAAAAGCACATGCTGTTGCTACTGACGACCCCTATAGTGCCTGCCTTATGCTCCAAGAGATTTGTCATCTGCATCACCAGACAAAAGCTGTTACTAGTAAGACAAGGTTTGCGTTAACGACGACGAAGGGAATGCAGTGCCATCTATACAGAAGAAACTAATCTCCCCAATTACTAACCAGCGTGTCTACATACCTGCTTAAGTATCAATATACCAACCAAACTAAGGTCTTTGCTCGCCATCCAGCAAGCAAGTCCAGCTATTTACTTCAGTAACTACTAAAGAAACAGCAAACAACCTTGCCATTCTAGATACTACTTACTTAACTAACTGACGTTGATAATGTTCTACTTGACGACGCTGTAACTAAGTGGGTGATGTCGCCGTCTAGACTAAAGTATAACCATAAAGTAAACAAAGACACTGAGTTGGCGTGAAAGCATTAGATCGACCATAGTTAATTACCTCCCTGATTTTGTGCAGAAGGAATACCTGAAAGCTAAAATGGATTAACTTGAAACTAACAGTAAGACCAAGAAAATCAGAGACTTATACAGGGGCATCAATGACTCTAAGAAGGGTTACCAGCCTAGAACTAATATATTAAAGGATATGAAACGTGATTTGGTTACAGACTTCCACAGTATTTTGGCTAGGTGAAGGAAACATTTCTCTCAGCTGTTCAGCGTACGTGGGGTTAATGATGTTAGGCAGAGAGAAATACACACAGCAGAACCACTAGTGCCTGAGCCGAGTGCCTTTGGGGTTGAGATGGCTATTGGCAAGCTAAAGAGACACAAATCACCAGGTATTGATCAAATCCCAGCAGAAATGATTAAAGCAGCGGGTAGGAAAATTCAGTCTGGAATCCATTAACGTATTAATTCCATTTGGAATGAGGAGGAATTGCCTGAGGAGTGGAAGGAGTCGATCATTGTACCAATCTATAAGACGAGTGATAAAGCAGACTGTAGTAATTATAGAGTTATACCATTTTTGTCAACTACATACAACATTTATCCACGAACCTGTTGTCAAGTTTAACGCCATATGAGGAGGAAATTACTGGAGATCATCCGTGTGGATATCGATGCAACAGGTCACATAATCTGTATTCGTCAAATACTTGAGAAAAATAGGAATACAATGAAGCAGTGCATCAGCTGTTTATAGACTTCAAGAAAGCTTATCATTCAGTTAGGAGGGAGGTCTTGTATAATATTCTCATTGAGTTTGCTATCCACATGAATCTGGTAAGGCTAATAAAATTATGTCTGAATAACATCTGTTTCCTATTAAGAATGGTTTGAAACAAGGAGATGTTTTATCACCATTGCTTTTTAACTTTAGAGTATGACACTAGAAGGGTTCAGGTAAACCGGGATGATTTGAAATTAAATGGTACATATTAGGGTTTGGTTTATTTGGCGATTATATATTGGGTGGAAGCGTAGATACATTAAAGAAAAACACATAATCTTCAGTATTTGATAGTAAGAAGATTCGACTAGAAGTAAATGCTGATAAAACAAAACACATGGTCATGTCTCGAGATCAGAATTTAGGACGAAGTCACAATATAAAGACTGATAACAGTTCCTTTGAAAGGATGGAACAGTTCAAATATTTAGAAACAACCCTAACGTACCAAAATTCTATTCAGGAAGAAATTCAAATCAGATTGAAGTCAGGGAATGTTATCTAGCTTTCAGTGCGGAATCTTTTGTCTTCCAGTTTGTTAACCTGTAATATAAAGATTAAGGTATACTGAACTAAAATTCTGCCCCTTATTCTGTATGGATGCGAAACTTGGTCACTCACATTGACGGACGAACGTAGGCTGAGGGCATCTGATAATAGGGTGCTAAGGAGAATATTTGGGCATAATAGGGAAGAGGTAGCACAGGAGTGGAGAAAGCTACACAATGTGGAGTATAATGATCTGTATTCCTTACCAATTATTATTCGGGTGATCTAATCAAACAGAATAAGATGGGTGGTGGATATAACGCGTATGGGGGAGAGTAAGTGTGCATGGAGGGTTTTGGTGGGTAAATCTGAAAGACACCACTTGGAAGACCAAGGTATAGATGGGAGGATAATATTAAAATGGGTCTTCAATCTTCAGGATGTGGGATGAGGGATGGATTGGATTGATCTGGCTCAGAGTAGGGACAGGCGGCGGGCTTCTTTAGAAGTGGTTAAGAACCTTCGGGCTCCATAAAATGTGGGGAATTCCATGACTACCTGAAAACCGATTAGCTTCTCAAGAAAGACTCTGCTCTATGGAGTAAGTAAGTAATCATACTAGTAAAACCTACAGTCGTTTAGCTGGCGAGGAAATCCAGTTTTATGAAACTCAAAAGTTCATTAAAACGTTCAGGGGTATAACAGTTCGCCACTGCACGCTATCCAGAATGAGGTGAATTCAATTCGTAATATCAGTCTCTTCTCTACTTCTTTAGGATCCGTATTGGAATTGTCCTCCTTTCCACGCCAGCGTACTGAAGTATACCGACCACGTACAATTATACCTTAACATCTTTTCAGTAACACAAAAGGATAAAGTTTCCAGTCACTTTAAGGCAGTACAGGGGTGCTGATAAGTCCTTAGCTCGAACAGGACGGAAACAAGCTAACGCTTCTGTTCGAATGGCGTGAATTTCCTTCGGCGCCTTGCCTTGCAGGAAAAAAACTTGATGACAACTCGCGTCTCGATGTTGTCGAAATCGCGAACGTCCCTGACATATTTCTGAGCTTGTTTCCTTCCTGGTCGGGCTAAGGACTTATCAGCACCCCGGGTACATACGGAAGGTAAATGTTCACACAGCTTTACGTCCGCACGTCACAACCCCGATACAGGTCCTACATTTCGGTTACAAAGGAGTTTCGGAGAAGCCCGCTGAGGAGGATCATAAGTGGTAACGCCCTAACGTACAACAGGAAATTGCCCAGTTCGAACCTCGGCCGGGACATCGACTGCCCTCAGTAAGAATGTTTTGCTGTGTCCGTCCTGGCAAATGCCCAAATAAAACTCCCAAAAGGCTCGACAACTTCTTCTAAACATTTTCCATTCCAGCGTTTGAAATTTATTCTTCACTGAGCGCTATTGATTTCAAAATACGGAGAGCATAAAATACAAAAAACCACTAAGAAGTTACAAAAGTCCAAACTCTATGTTCTTCTGCTTACTTAGGACGTTAGAGAAGGAAAATCCCTTTTATAGTCCACAACACGTGCGCACGCAGAATTGGATTGATGTACGATTTCTTCACTTCGAGACAATACACAGACTAGAGGAAAACACAAAGGGCTTGGGCGTGCACATGTACAAACAATACGTAAGAACTCGATTCATGTGACGCAGCTGTCTCCCCCTAAAAGACGTCGTTCAGATCTTTCGCCGTGAAAACTGCAAGATATATAATACGTACGAAAACACAAACAAACACATACACACTAAACTTTGATCCTTGAAGACAGGACCGATACGATGTCTCGTAACGTCGGTAACCAACTACCAATCAACACCTCGTAACGTCTCGTAAAAGCTAAGCACTCGCCTACACCTCAGCAGAAGACATGAATCACTCTGTTTGAACATCGTGCTGTCACAGAACAATGCAACGGGTATTAAAACGAAATTTGGTTTGGATCATTCTAATCTTAGACGAATTTCCAGGAAGGGCAAAATTAGGAATAACATTATTAACCTTTAGACGCCTAATGTCAACTATAGTTGACGTACCGCACCGCTAACCTCCAAAGTTGCATTTTATATATTTATTCAACAAATATAGGTACTGAATATTTTAAACATGGTATATACTC
>Ga0123352_10007033_pt1 | contig 17307 bp, 6 predicted proteins | sample TergutLab28metaG_FD_89700 | JGI IMG/M metagenome (GOLD analysis project Ga0123352, IMG submission 89700) | Labiotermes labralis P1 segment gut microbial communities from Petit-Saut dam, French Guiana - Lab288 P1 | ecosystem: Host-associated > Arthropoda: Insects > Digestive system > Gut ... | reverse complement strand
GGACGCTTGTGAGTGCGGTAATGAACCTTCGGGTTCCGTGAAATGCGGGGAATTTCTTGACTAGTTGCAAACCAGTTAGCTTCTCAAGAAGGACTCTGCACCATGGAGTAAGTAAGTAAGTATTTCGAGCACTCTGTATATGATACCGGAAGTCAGAAAATTTATCGTTTAAACTCTGATTTCAACACTAACTGACCTGTTTGTGTAAGTAGGGGAATAAAGAACAAGTAAGCAGGGCACGGCAAATTATCTTCCCCCGCTTGTGAAATACAGACCTGCCTGTCATATCACTAATATAAACGGGAACACGTTATAATAGAGATAACCAACCTAAGCCTCGTAACATCCCAGAAGAAGGAAGGCCTGAACTACACAGCGGTCGAAACCTGAGTAAACAGAAGTTATAATGCACGTCGGATACATGTAGCACGAATCTGCTGAAGCCATACATGGCGCCGGTGCTAATTACAGTCACAACATTTTTAAGGGCGTACGTACCCTTGCCAGCCGCAGGAAGGCGCTTCATGAAATTCGATTAATGTGAAGCTCAACCAAATTATGCCAAACCTTCGTAATTTACGTTACTAAACTTCACAGGTAATGACACTTCACATGACCTACCTATGTTTCTGCACCAATCTCCAGTATAAACTGTTCAATATAGAAACATTACTTTATCTAACAACTGCACCTAGTTACTTCCCGTCTGCTCGCTCAACACACGTAAGTTCGGCGAGCAACGAACGTTTCTGTTCGATGCGTCGCATATCTACGAGGCAAATGAAATCATCTGCAGCACCTTCTTTAAGTACGGCCTGTAGAACCAAATATTAACTGCAATAAGCTGACCTAAAACGCTTAGACCTTGACTCACGACAAAATGGTAAATCAAGAGGGCTGCGCTGCGTACCGTCAGTCCAGTCTGAATAAAGAGTTGTCAGGTAAGGTAACGTCCTTGTTGGCATGACAAATATTTAGAACTGAAATTGTAGTAGAAAACAGTGACGCAAATTTCATGCGCAATGCAATCCTTGGTTCTCGAGATTAATTTTACTAGAACAGTCGACCGACACACACACGAAGGTTGCCGAACCAACATCGTGTACCCGAAGACACGCGGAAGTAGCGGAGGGTGACTCATTTAAGTTCGAATCATTACAAACACCAAATGTATAACGTAGAAGGAGATAACTGGGCTTATATCTGGCATTCTTCTTCGAAGTCGTCGGTTCTGCGCTATTAATAAGCGACAGAGTCAACAGCTTACATTTACATTTTACGTGCACTAACAGAGCGAAGGCTACACTTACATTGCCCAACTTCTTATAAAAAAAAATGCGGGTTCTTGTGCATGCCGCTTCCAGACGTCTGAAGTTAAATTTAGTAACACTGTGTAAGTAAGGGTTAAAGGCAAAGCAGTCCCGTTACAGGCCTGGAGTGGCCCAGACGGTTCCAGGAAGTTAAGGTTTCCAGATTTCATGACAACGGCACAGGATGGTGGTAAGGTTGTCAGCCCTACTCATTTCTGTTGGAGGCTGAATCGACCCCAGGGCCATTGTGCGATCGGAAAAATTTTATGTGAATGAAAAATTCCAATAACTCCAGCTGGGATCGAGCCAGCGACCTTCCGATTTGTAGCACAGCATCTTAACCACTGTGCCACCGCGGTCCCCTGTAAATAAGGGTTTCTTTTTTAAAATTACGACGCTGCGAACATCCTTCTAAAAGCGAGCTGGCCTTGTCTAATTCAGAGATTACGACGGGCTTGCGCAAGGTCATATAATGAAATCCCTGCATTATATTAAATCTAGAAGTAGCTGCAAACTGAAACCCGTCCAAAAGAGAAACACGTTCTGGTCCGGCAGCGACAACGGTGATTAATGCCTACCGGAATGTGACAAAAAGCAACCAACGATTTGGGAGGGACTAATTTCTCCATCTTCAGGGCACAAGGGCAAACGCACACACAGTACTTATACGTCGAACATAGATGGGGCAAGTACGTCCGAAACGCTGGAAACTGTCAGACTAGAGGAAGTCGCACCCCAGGACACAGCAACGTCCGAGTTCAAGACCCTACGAAGCAGTCAGGAAGCAGATTTCACAATACATCACAGCCTGACCAATGTTTGCTACTCACCATTTCCTTCCTGAGGATAGCCAGCTGAGCGTCTAAACCCGTGGGTTTTCGTACGCGCGGTACAATGGGAGGAGCCGGACCATCACCATTCTGCTGGTGACTTCGTAAATGTTGGTGGTGCAAAATCTGTTGGTGCGAGGTGCCTCCAGGGGTTGGGGGCGTGGGTCCTCGTCCACTGGAAGAAGAGGGTACCACTCTCACTGCACCACTATTACTACCGACGCTACCTGCACCCCCACCACTACCGGAGGAATTCTGCGATGCCAACTGTCGGAAGCTTCCACTCTTCGTCAGTCCCCTGGGGGTTGAAGCATCTTGTTTCAGCTGCTGTTGTTCCATGGGGGAGAAGTGTAAATTTCCCCCACAGGTTTCGAACAGATTGATGCCACTGAGACTCTTCGGTAAAGGAGGAAGACCCTGCAGAGACGCCATGTTCCTCCTACTGTTGAAGGCAGCGGGATGGCGTTGTGAAACCAGCTGGGCCCTATAATCGAAACTAACATCTACACTCAGTTCACTGCAGTCAGTATACTGGAAACTGTTACTTCTGGACAGGTCCATGGTTGAGGAACTGGATTCGGTATTACTGGAATCGGACGATGTGCAGGAATCCTCGAGGGTTATATGGCAACTTGAATACCGAACCGGTTTCCCATTGTCAACTTCAAACCAATCAGAATGCTGTATGCGAGGCTGCGAATTCTTCTTATACAACGATTCAATAAATTCGTTTTCTTTATTTCCCGAACTGTTAATCCCGTTCTGAGTTTGCATGGACCCGTTGCTCGTATTATTACACTGCAGGTGTGTTCGTTGCTGTGAACTTTCCTTAAGTTCAACAATGAGATTTTCCACCAAAGGACAGCACGATGATGCAACGATTCCATTCACGGTAAGATTTTTATTATCTGTGGGCCGATTCTGAGACACTGGGTGTAACTTGTCTCTTTTACTCGGGCTGTTATCTACAAGAAGAATAGTGTTTCGACTCCCTGATGAGGATATGTAGGTGCTATCATGTCTATGCTGTCCAGTTGGCAACACGTGAGTGGCACGTGCTCGTATTTTCTGCTGCTTTTCCTCAACAGCACAGTTTTGTTTCACTGCTGTGGCGGGTTTATTCTCACAGTAGCCCTCCTGGTCTGATGCGGTTTTACTTCTTGTATATTCGCCGCGTCCATTTAAAATAATTGCATGCTGCGTACGTGAGCAATGGTTTTGTACTTCCTGAAGGGTTCCGGTCTGCTGTCTATGGCCATTACTCGCAGTTCTTTCATTTATATTTCCCCCGTTTCGTTGTGGGAACGACATGGTCTCCTGATTTTGTGGATTCGTTGTTATGACATGCGAAACAACAGAAATATCGTGTTCTTCTGGTTTCGGTACAGGCAGTCTTTCCTCGGAACTCAAACTCTGTGTCACCGCTTGCAAATCAGTCTTTTTTTGTGAATCGTTGAACTTAACCCCATTTCTTTCTTCCAACCGCGGATCACATTTTACTTCAAGTAACGTGCTATCATCGCCAGTCATCACAGGATTCCCCAGCTCCAGTAACTGTCCGTTGCGCCCCTCAAGGCTACCACTGTTACAGGACACTTTACTGTGCTGAACCTTGCGAAATTCTTCTGCGTCACGACGTTCAGATTTACCTGACAAACAGCTGACGTTTATGCAGTTCTCGAAGTCGCCTTTCCGACGTCCTTCACCATTCACAGACGACTGCGTGACTCGTTTTCCAAGGTGCAAAGCTGTGGCTTCGTAACAAGGAGAATAATTAACACCATTTTCTCCTAAATTCTTCACAGGTTCGCCATGATGATAACCAACTACATTACCTTGTGGCAGTACTTCCGTCTTATGGTTCAGTATCTTATGGAATTGCTGTGTCCTCTCTTGTGGTATTGGGCCATGATTTACTACCTGCGATTTACTTACGTCCTGGGTCCTTTCTTTTGCTACTGGGGGTGCTGTTGGTGGTGGTGGAGCTTTCCTCGTCGGAACATTGGGTCTACCACTTTTACACACGTCTGCAGATCTGCTACGTGCAAGGGCTGCAGCCACCAGAGACTTGCTTGGTCGTGGAGGTACCGGTGGGGGTGGCAAAGGTCGCGTCGTCAATTTGCCCCCAGAACTGACAGACGGCGTAGGCACTGCTGATGTCGACATAATCTGTCCCCGCGACACCAACATTGCTCACTGGTTTGACTCACAGCACATCACTTCAGTATTACAACATCCCCGACTCGGGACACAAGCACACACCTTCCCACTTCGACAACGAGGCCCTGACTGCCGCAGCCACGGACCATCTCTACAGCACCACTGCAAACCCAACGACTGCGAGCGCAGTCTAGTACCAAGCAGCGAAACTGCCGTCTGCTAGATGCCCTCGGGGAACTATTATGTTTTCGGACTTTAGACCAGCACAGAGGTGCGAGGAGGGGAAAGTGTTACAGGAAATGCGTAACAATCGGCGGATAGGAATGACACATGAGGGGAGCAGAAGAAGAAGACACTCCTTTAACTTCTCCTTTCTGTAAGAGACAATTGTGATTCACGCTTATGTTACACACGTTTGTTGACCCAGAGAGACAAGCAAACGATTCGGTAAATTTATCTTCAGTACATCTACTGGAATGCTGCAATCCTGGACGGTATGCGTAAACTGTTACCATTCCCAAGCCCAGTAAATAAGGACTTTTCAGGTTCTCTAACTTCAAGAATATCGTAACGAAAATATTCGCTGTCACATTTTCATATGGGAGTGGCTCTGCAGTGGTCTGACCTTAGAATGAGCGACCAAATGGTCTGAGATATGTACCTGTTGGGAAGATAATATGGACATACCACTAACACAATCATATCTTAAACTGCATTAAATAGTACACTCAAAGCTGTCCGTGTTGAATTAAGCACCATACATTGAATGAATCCTTAACCTCAGCACTAGATGGTGGTGAGGAGTCAACTCACATCCCGGCCGTTTTACCCCCGGGGGTAGGGTCCCCAGTATCTATTGAACAGAAGCTGGTCATCTGGATGAATGGGGGGGGGGACGTTATTTCTTGCCCCTGTAAGGGATCAAAATTTTATTTCCTAGTCATCCAACCCATAACCTAGTCTCTGTATCGAATGCGCTATGCTGACTTCTGCTGCACCACAGCAATACAATTACATACAACTGCTTTAAAGTTAACAAGAAGGTATCTTTACAGCTATCTTCTAATATCAATTAAACCATAACATAACAGATGTAGCCTTTTTAAGAGTATGTGAACACTGCACAAATAGGGATCCAGTTTTTTAAAAACAAAAAACCACGTCACTTAAGAACACTTAGGTGGCACAGAGGGGTATAAGAGAAATTTGTTTACCCATAACCCAGATTTATTAATATTATGAGATAACTCAGATAAAAATTACAACACAGATGATGATTATAATCATCACCATCATCAGATATGAGGCTCTCAATGAACTTAGTGACTTTCCTTTACATAACCGTTCCTAATCCTTTGCAGTCTCAGTCAGGATACTATAATCACTAATCTACAAAATTCCTCTCTCTTGCTCACATTCATTCTTGTTAATGGCTGGTTGATGGCAGTCCTGCTCCTTTAGATGTATTCTCCCATTTTGGAGAAGTTGAAATTTTTGTACACACACTCAGAGGTTTTTTTTTGTTGTTGTTGTTGTTGTTGTTGTTGTTTGTTTGTGAGAAACCCAGGACACTTGGTTTACTGAACCGAATTTTGCAGGACAGTGGACTAGAGTTCTTTAAAACCCACAAAAATGGGGATGATGCAGGAAAACTCAAAATCACTTGATTAATACCCATGAACAGTGAAGAATAAGTATACATACAAAAGGTTGCAGATTTAAAAACCGCCACTAAAAAAGAGAAAAACAAATTGGGCTAAAAGTTCAAGGTTTCTTCCAACATGTAGGAGTGCCCTGACATTATAGGGGCCCGGTCCAATGGAGGCACCCACACATGCTACCTTATCAAGCAACCTGCTCTAGGTCACAAGGGGAATGATCTCTAGCAACACATTTCTGTGTGTAACTTAAATCTAAGATGAAGGGAATTTGCCCCAACAACTCAGCATAGCTATATGGTTCATTTAGTCCTCAGGTTAAAAAAAAAGGGGGGGGGGAAGAAAGAAAGAAAAGAAAAGAAAAGAATTAAGCAGTTATGAACACAACAAAGTTCAGGTAAAAACTTGAGTAAGATTTCCATTAACGTATTTTCCCTTTTCTTTTCCTCTTTACATTACACATCACTGGTACTGCAACTTGGCTATGGGCTGGATAGTTTGGGGTTCAAATTTTGGCAGGAACAAGAGATTTTTCTCTTCTCCAAAGCATCCCACACCAACTCTGAGGTTCACCCCAAGAATCATAATAAATGGGTTCCAGGATTCTTCCCAAGGGGTTACGTGGCCAAGGTGTGACGTTGACTACTCACCTCCACCTACCACAGAGGTAAGGAATGAGTGGAGGCACACCTCCACTTCCTTTATATGCCTTCCCAGAACGCACATAGACAACTTTATTACCTTTGTGGCCTATCACCAATTCCAACAACCTTTTTGTATAATTTATTGTTAGCTTGAACAATGCTGTTTCAATTACAGACATTGTACAGCAGTGATTATGCCAACAAGCCTCATGACTGTTAAAAATTCAAAAGTGATCTACTCTGTTGAAAGGTATAATTTGCTTATAGAATAAGACACCCTCAGCCAGCAACATGGCTGATTTTCAGGAAGTAATGCTACCTACTTCAGTCAAGAAAGTAAAAAAGAAGGTGACTGACATGGCTTAAATCTGTAACCTTTACACTGGAAGTCACATGCCTTGACTATAGACTGAGGGCTGAAACTGTGATTGGTGAATCATCAGTGTTACTACTTTGATGGACCACACCGTAGCCTAGCGCAGCAGTTTTCAACCTCCTAGTGCTCACCACATGCTCAGGACATTTGTTTCTGTTGCAGCACAACAAAATAACAACAGATAAATAAATTTATAAGAACAGCGCACCTGTTTTCACTGCATAAGAACACAAAATTACTATAAGCAGAAAGAAGTTTAGATTATCAATAAATCTCTAAGAAAGCTCAAGGAAATTCAGCAGTTTCCAAACTTTGTGTGTGTGTGTGTGTGTGTGTGTGTGTGCGTGTGAGTGCTCATGCACACACATATGTGTTACAAACACTTTCATTAGTAGTATATTTTTAAAATTGTAACTTGCACATTTAATTGCAGACAGCCCTCCGTTTACTCGAAGCTTCTAGAACACCTGTTGAGAACCACTGGTTTACTGTACCGTCATCACAGTACCACTCAAGACAACCCAGTTTTATATCCCTATGTGGCTGCTGAGATGTTTCTCTATAACTGTGTTCAGTTACTAGTGCAGATTCGTAACCCACACAGAAAGAGGCAGACCATAGTGGCGAATGATCTAGCATCACAGATACGAATGCGTGAAGTTCACATCTTCCTCTGCACAGTGAGGTGCTTGGACACAGGAATAAACTGTCCTTTCCCTTTTACTAACAAAACTTACATTCATACAATACAACCTACAGAGATAGCAAACTACCTTGTAAAGCTGGAATATGTATCACTCATGAAACAGCAATTTTTCGTAACCCACACATTTCATCAAACTGAGATTTTTGCATTACTAGACAGTTGGGTTACAAATACATCTTCAGTCAAAATGATGTGTACACGAAAAACTTCCTTGTCCTTACATTGCCATAAAACCATAACATGCTTAAATGTTGGTCTACTGAGGATTAGTCTCAAGTTTTTTTCTGTCTCCTGTAATACTGTGTACTGATGGGTTACAACAAATTACTGTTTCATGTGTGATATGTTATTCTGTTTCTGGGTTCTAAAGAAAATATATTACTTTTCTTGAGACACTGATATTAAAATGTTGCACAAATGCAACTGCAAGTATAATCATGTTTGTCTGTACATTAGTCTGTTGATATGTAAAAAATAAGAACCTATGAAAATATTTTCATAAATTCAAAACTAGACTTTTATGAAAAGTCATTGATACAATCCAGTTCTAGTTAAAAAAAGGGCCGTAACACAGACATAGCGGGTGCATGACAAGAGTAATTCACTAAATACTTACCAGATCTAAAAATATCGTAAACAATTGCAGAAAAAAATGAAAAATACATTTATTCCCAATACACCTTCCCTGTAATTCAGGTAGTTTTTAAGAGTATTAAAAAAAAGGGGTTATTAGAACTGTATTCTTTCTTCAGAGTTTTTATGTGTATACTTCCTAACTTCTCAGAAACCTATCAGCAGGCTGCTGAATTCAACTGGGTACAAAGAATCCTGTGGTACAAGGTAAAATGATCCCTGTACAAGCCTGGACAGGCCCCCAGGGCTCCTGGAGGTTGAGGTTCACAGAATTGCTAGACAATCAGCATGTGAAGGTGGTAAGGTTGTCAGCCCTGTGCACCAGCCACCTTAACACCCCAAGAAATATTCCTAATATTCATTTCTGCTAGAGGCTGAGTCAACCCAAGGGCCACATTACAACTGCAAGGATTCAGTCAAAAAAAATCCCATTTACTCCCATCAGGATTCAAACCCACAACCTACCAGCTTGTAACACTGTGCCTCAACCACTTCCAAGTCTAGTGGTAGACCTTTGTCAACAGGAAATGAATGCAAGATGTAGGTCGTCCAAGCAGTGCTGATGGAGATTCAAGCCCTATCAGCCAAAAACCATGCAACTTTCCTATAGACACCACACATTTACTCTGCCCACTCACCTGAGTACTCATCTGAACCTCATTCAGTCACCCTAAAGAACGAGGCAGCATACTCCACCAAACATCAGAATAAAGGCTATCCCACACAGTGCAATAACACAGGAGATTATGATTCATACAGAAAATCTGTACGGTGACATGTAATAAACATATTTACAACCTTTACATTAAAATTTTTTATAACCTACTCTGCTATACTTCGGTTTGGATGTGCCATAAAACCCCTCACATTTCAACAATCATTAGATACAAGAGGAAATCCCTTTATCAAAATGTTCTGTACGAAAATTATAAAGAAATTACAGACTATGAATTCCATTACTGTCAAATTCTAAAACATACCATACTAATGGTCAGTGCCTTCAGCAGTCACTTTTGTTATTCCAGCTTCAGTGACATACTGTATGTCATATATTACAACCAACCCACACAAAACATTTAACAATACTTTTTTCTTAAGTATACACCTATAACAACAGCAACTGCAGCTACATTGACAACAATAAGAATAACAGTATATACAGCAAATATTACAACTTTTGTAGATATGATAATTATATTATATTCATACCTGGAAGAAAATAAATCAGATCTGAATTTTTACTCCTTGAATTTCCATTCCTGTCGACACATTGGACACAAGTGTTGAACTTGCTGAGAATTCAGCCACTTCATAATACAGTGGATGTGGAAACAATGAGAACATTGGCCCCATACTGTAAACAGAGATACAGCTAGATATGGCATAACTATAACTTTAGTATTTGTTTTATGGTTTTCTTGACACTTTCCAACTTCACAGCTTGGTGTCAAATGGTAGCATTAAATGTGCATGGTAAACTGAAATTAATGTGAAAATAAATGGAAATCTTCAACGTATATGACCCATGCGTTCAATCCTTGGTGACTGCATATGAGATTTATGGTGGAAGAAGTGCAATAGCAACTCGGGTTTCCTCAAGTTTCCACAACTTAGAGTTGTGCAATACAATAATAGACACAGTACATTAGAGCGGAAAAGTATGTTGTTTGAAAGGATAGTCCACGACAGATTGAATCGTTCTTTGAAATACAGTAGACTTTGGTTACCCATTAAGTCACGGTTCAATCACTAATAAATATGACTGCTATCATACAACAAAATTTTGTACCTAAAGGGCAATCATCACCAGGAAGCTTACAATCGGGACAACAGCCATCAAATGCCATTCGACATATACCACAGTTGTCATCATTTGCTACCCAACGCCATGTAGCTACTCCAGTCCAACCTGGAAGATATTCAAGAATCGAAAGTGCAGATCACAAATACTAACTTCGAGACAATCGCAAGTCATAATGGCCATTAAAAATGTATATAAAGCGCCTCACTTCTTATTGTAACTTTCATGCTTATGTCTCACATCCCTCTTTTTGCAGCATTAATTCTTGCCTTTAACAGGGCCCTCTTCAAACTTTTATCATCAGAATAACATGATACGAAATGACGTATCAAACACTAGCCCAATACAACAACGTCAACACGAACACCAGTACATTTCAGGCTTCTTTATATCATTCCGTTCACTTCCTCCGGTACATCTCACGTTCCTTGTACAAATTCAAAAACAATTCCCCACGACATAACGCCTACGGCCTTCATTATTTGCTTACACCACGGATGACGATTTATTCCACGGGTACTACCGACCACGGAGGACAAGAGTATCACACACCAACAGAAACTCAATTATATTCAGTTAGTTGTGCATTATACATAACTCCACTCATTTTTAACCTCGGCATTAGATGGAGGCGAGTCGTGACTTCATGCTCCGGCCATTTTACCCCCGGAAAAATGCATACATTCATTGAGCATGAAGATGGTTTGGCCCCAGAGCAAGTTTGGGCGTTTTGCAGAAGGGATAAAACCCTTGTCCATACCGGGATTCGAATCCCGGACCGCCCAGGCCGTAGCCTAATTGATGTACAACAAAATGTTCGTAAAACCGACTCACAGCTACATAATGGTGCGGGAAGGTGAGACCCTTATGAGGGATCACAAAGGAGCACCGATTGACAAAAATGCTATATGGTGAACATTTAGAAAGTAACAAAGAGAGAAACACATTTTTATAATAAAGTAATTCGATGTCCAACATTCTTCCACCTTAAACGCATAAGAAAATTACTGTGCCCAAATAAATCACGTTCTTGGATATCGACACGGTGCGCTTTCGTTCACGGGTGATTAATCCTGATGTGTTGACTGGATGACCCGTGGTCGCGGCTAATTTGCGACTATGGACAAACGTAAGAAACGAGAAATTGTCAGCGGAGTTTTTCGCGATACGCTCGAACACATAAACAATACGTACATTTTTTTAAGTGCACCCTTGTACAGGCACAGGATCTATTCAGGCCTTACGGCCCATAAGAGGAGTAGAGGTATAGCTCTACTCTTTCTTGACCACGGCACTAGAAAGGGGTCAGCATCACGCCCCGGCTGCTCTTTACCCCGGGAAAGACCCGGTACACATTGTACAGGAGGCTGGGTGGACCTCAGTACCGGTCTGGACAGGTACAGAAAATCTCGCCCCCCGGACCATCCAGCCCGTAGCCAGTCGCTATACCGACTACGCTACCCGTCCCAAAATAAGTACATTACAGAATACGTAAGCCAACTTACTACAATCTGGACGTTGCATACTTGAATGACAGCAGCCAAATCATGGTAGCCTTACCAAACCGACACGTTTAAGGATGTTTATGTATTGGCCTTTACAGTGAATTATTCCTTTAATATACAAGGTCATTATGTCGATAATACTTTACTTCAAATGTGCTTTGCATACACTCAAATTTATGTAGCTCCAGGATTTCATAATACAATTAAATACGAGCACACTGCACTATTTATCGACAGAACGCTAATCTAACCCAAATATCTTTTAACAGTTGAGCATCCACATACAAATATCAAGAAACGCTCTAGGTCAGATTCTCAGCCTAGAATGTGGCAAGTTTTTTGGTACTTTCAAATTACAATCTGTGGTATATTAAAATCATCAATTGCTACCTCAAGCTCATTATTCTGTTCATTTTCCAATTACTTACTAGTGTTTTGCACTTAAAATAATATTCTAGCCCCAGTTATTAAACTCTAACCCCACATGCATGCAATTCATTGCACTGTAGACACGTTTGTCTACAGTACAATCAACACAACCATACATCCTGATTGACTTGTCTATAAATGTGGATATCTACATTCATTCCATAAAATCTACTTTTATGACTAAGAAACCACATACCTTGTTAAGGAGTCCCTGAAGTACTCATGTAAGAACGCCATTTAACTTTTATAGGTTGCTAAAAGCTTTACTGGAAATAAGCAATGACACACTGATGTTGTAATGGAAATGACTAATAAAGAATGATAACAAATGAACACCCAGTACAGTATCAGACAACCAAAATGGGGTTGGAAAAAATATACAAATATTTAATACAGTCAGAACTGTTAATGAAATTTTTTTTAAATATTCAGTTAATGATATTAAAAGGATACCTAAAACAGCACACAACTATATTATTAAACAATAATACAATAAATTATTTTAATAACAATAATAATCACACATATCATCCAAACTAAGGAAAAAATACAACTGCATACTATACAAATGTAAGTACGTATGTACAAAGATACTACTTATTTTAAAATTCATCACCACTTCCTTCAGAGCAGCACTGTTGCCAACCCTTAACATGACTGGCCATTGCTCTCTAAAATATACTGTGAATGTGATCACAAGAACACATCTTTGTTCAGTAAACAACTTCACTGTTTAATTCTATTGCAAAGGACTGTTTTCTCCTTAATCTTAAGGTTTAGTTAATCACATGCTAGGAACATAAGATGAATACCTATGCATTTTACATGATAAACTAAGCAGCACTGTAAATGCTGACAACTTTTACTAATCCCATGATTTATGACATAAGACAAGATCTCATCCCCCTTCCAAAATTACAACACATATTGTATAGTCACTTAGTAAGTTCTTTGGACAACCTGACGATGGCCTACATACAGGGCCGAAACACGTACTTATATCTTGCTACTAATTGTAATATTGTTGTGTTCATGACTGTATGTATATATAGATATATACACGCTATAGCTTTGCAGCACTGTTTTCTCCTCGTTAGGAGTACAGGCTGAAAAATTTCACCCAATTAAGAATAAATTACAAACTGTGATTTAACTTGTTTTTCAAACTGAAATATAAAAGGAAAATGAAGTATCACAATTATGGGGTTTTATGACTAAGCAATGATGCGCAAGGTACAAAAAAAAAAAGCCTTTGGGTAATCTAGATATTGAGGGAACTGCAACAACTATTAACTCTTCCATTCCTGTAATCCAGTATGTAACAAGTTCTTCAAAATATGAGTGCAAAATAATCTGCTTTTGTGTGCAACATGAATGTGTTGTTAGGATATCTGGTTTTCAGCAAGGAAAGATAAATACTGGCTGCTGTCAAGAAAGTATGTGATGGAGACTATTAAACTGACACTTTATGCTTTCTTGGGGAATGACATTACATAGAGTGTTTGGAGAGAGTAGGCTATTCCAATGACACAAAAAGCCATTGTTACACCAAACAGAACTTTGTCTACTGAACCTCCTTTAAAGTGTACGGGCAGGTCATCTATCTTCTGAAACACACAAAAATATAAAAGGATACAATGTACATGTGCATCCACAATTAGGGACAAGAAGTTACAGAAGTCATGCAACAATTAAGGGGAATCAAAATTAGAGACATTATTCCATCATTTTACTGATTTTTAAATACTGAAATGCTGAAGAATCTGTGACAAAAATCTGTAATTGTCTTACTTGGAATAGTGCCTGCTTCTTCTTCAGGGCTGCATACATATTACTTGTACTGGTTGACGAATACCGTGGAGACGTCTGCCTTACTGGTTTTAAACTGGCATCATGGTACACAATCTTTGGTGGGTCAGACTTTTCCAAGGGGTTTACACCCTGTTAGACACATTAAAGAACAAATGCTCTGCATTATTTTCATGGCACTGTTTCATGTTGTATTTAAGCAATATGGTAGTCTTACTAAATCATATCACCAAATACTGAAGCCTTCTGCAACATGATGATGTTGCTAGGATTATAGTTTCCAACAATGTGAAGGACTGCAGCACACAGTCAAGCAATCCTACAACTATAACCCCAACAAAACACTACAAAGTCCCACAAGACTGACATCATCAGGAACATCACTGTGAGAACCTCAAATATTGCAACATACCATTGTATTAACTGACTGTCACCATAGAAGCGTAAAATAAAACCTCCATCAGCCTCCACTTTAGCTTAACATACATCAATCATATCATTTCAAAAACCCCACAAACTCACAACCAGTTATCAAGGCTTTGCATTAAATCATATTTATACCTACAACTAATATATACAACATAAACATATTTTCAAACTTGAAATTTTGGTCTATCAATATACTTATCACTGAGGTATATGAATATATTCACAAGTACACTATCCTATGTTTGGTGCAAACACCACACATGCACAAAACACGTGGCAAAACACTTTCACATTCAATCCAGGTTCCAGCTTCCAGTTTATATTATTACTTCCATGACTTTTACATTTGAATCATCTGCAACCAAGTTACAATTTTATAAACACCTGGTGCATATATTACATTTGCAGACCAGTCATCCATCGGTATTATTTTGATTAAACACTGTCAGCTCAGTAGTCTAAAAACATAACACACAACAGCAGCAATTCTGAACCGAAAATTTCTTGCCAAACCTTTTCTGAAACAACAGAACTGGAAATGGTACAGTATTACAATGAAACTGAGAAAAACTGGTTGTAGCCATGTGAATCACACTGAATGCTGTACAGCTTATGTCCAGTAGTGGGCCTAGTGTATCAGTGACGTTGATTCGTCAGAATTTAGCACTTACTTACAATATTGTCACTGACAAACCATTCCAGCCAGACAAATCAAATACAGCAGTCATAGATACACATTACAGCGAAACCTCTCATACTTGTGGAGCATGGGCACCTTAAGTTACATCTAGAAACAATCACTCCAAGGAATTCAAAACCAACATTTTGTCTCAGCAAGAGTATGGTCTTCTAACATTATATACAGCGACAAATAATTTTGGGGGTAACCTGTTATCTCCGTCTTCAGGTTTATATTTAGATGCATGTAGTACACCGTCATATTCTGGAACCGTAGCCACGTAATCTCAATACCCACCACGGTGAAACCCCCAATTTAAATTCCTTATTAGTTTATATTTTAAACTTCCATACTAAGCCCCTAAAGAAACGTGGTTAATATTCATTTATTCTCTTTAACAACCTGCTTCAATCAACCCTGGAGTTCACCGTCGAAGTATATTTAGAATCTTCGGGCATATTTTGTGCACGAACGATGATACAAAAAATCCTTATACGTGGTTACAATGATTTAATTGCCCGAAACTGCTACTTTAACGGTATTTTGAGAACAAAGGCTTATTTGATCATGTTCAACAATCTCTAACACAGTAATACTATCATTATTTGTCTTTCTTCAACAATACTCTTTCCTGTAGTTTCAGGCCTTAACCTGACTAGACTTGAACACATATATACAAAGTACAACTTAGCTCTTACAATAGGAAAATACGGTTGAATATGTGTCGAGCCGATAAGTCTGCCTGTGAAGTTATTCAAACGGAAATACATGGTGAATGCTCGACACCACCTGCACACAAACACAGCAAGAACCAGCAAATGCTCGTCCAGTGCCTCTTCTCCACAATTTCGTAATCGATCTCAACGCATAATAGAGCAGAGATCATCTAGTAATAGAGCCAACCAGCGGCTCGGGCCTGTTCCGGGGACCTGTGGCCGGGGGCAGAAAAGTCGGCTATGATGTCATTTCCCGTCGCACGTGAGCACGGTTACCCATTGATTGGCAAATTGCTAGCCCACAGCTCTACTCCGTGGTACTTCTCTTAATTATGCAGGTTTACCCTCTTTTATAATGTAAAAAGAATAAAGCTTACCGCATACTGATGTGACGCCGTGCAATATAGTGCAGTTTCGCTACGTGGCGGAGGATCCTGCTACTTCCACCTTCAGGTTAGAAAAATTGAAGCTGTTTTATTCTTCTGCAGAGAAATATACTTCTAACCTGAAACTCGTCGCCGCAGGTTCCTTCTACACGTTGGTAATTTTCTGCCAGACTATTCCGGGTCAAGTAACAGCAAATGATAACTCACATAGTCACCACCAAGAGAAACTCAAACCTCACAAACTTATGAAGTTCCTATATCTAGTTTTCATTACAAGCTGTTATTACTGCAGTTTCCTCCTATTGGTCAATCAGCTTAATCGTAACCTCTGTTTTGACTCTACTTAATTCTACACCTTCCAACCTCGCAAACGGTTTTTTGTTTTGTTTCACTTATTATTTTATACTGTCATACTTGTTTTCATATATTTTATTTTTAATTTCCCAGTTTGCTGCAATTCTCATTTCCCATCCCTTCACAATAACCTGTTCATTCCACTTCGAAAATGCTGTCTGAGAGTCTCAGTTTCAATCCCTGCACTCTTCCTGCAACTGGCCTGACTAGAGCTCAGCCTTCATCCACCCTGTTCCCACACATGGTCGTTTCAGTACATAGCTTGTTCATGTAGCCCAGTGGGGAATATCTCATGTAAAATAAAAATACATGTAAATGAATTACGAGTAGATGGCACACTTCTGCTGTCCTTGCAGTGCACAAGACACAGTGTTCTATGGCATAAATTACATGTTCAGCTGTTTGAATGAATGCATTGGCTGCAGTATTTTCAATTTGCGGTATCATCTTATTACATTACCTATCATGATTGAAAAGTATATGTTTAAAAATCACCTTGAAAACAACAAACTTGTAACTGGGTGTGTCTAGGTAAAAATTGCTTCATCTTATTTTATGATTTTCATTCAAGAGAATCACATAGCCTTTTGATGTGCTGTTCGGATTTCTGTTCATAGCAAAGTAGGGAAGGAAGAATATAAGACAGACAAAGTTAAGGCACATTTTACCTTATCTGCTACACATAGATCAAAATGCGTGGCATTGTCATTCGTTTGTGTATTCCTGTATGTCAGTATGTCCCAACTTACATTAATAAAATATTGTATATAAATGATCTCCCTTTATCAATAGATGATGGGCAAGTAGTGTTGTTTGCAGATGATATTAATTTATTATTAATAGGAAAGGATGAGGAAGACTTACAGCATAAGGTGAATGTAG
>Ga0123352_10007024_pt1 | contig 17321 bp, 17 predicted proteins | sample TergutLab28metaG_FD_89700 | JGI IMG/M metagenome (GOLD analysis project Ga0123352, IMG submission 89700) | Labiotermes labralis P1 segment gut microbial communities from Petit-Saut dam, French Guiana - Lab288 P1 | ecosystem: Host-associated > Arthropoda: Insects > Digestive system > Gut ... | reverse complement strand
GGTATATTTCTTCTTTCCCTACCTGTGCGTTCATATCTCCTATGATAATTTTAGCATCGTAGGATGGGCTCTCATCATATGTTTTCTGTAGGAGGTCATAGAAGCTTTCCTTTTCCTCTTCAGTAGATACTTCCGTTGGTGTGTGGACGTTTATAATTGTATAATTGAAGAATTTTCCTTTAATTCTCAGGATACAAATTCTTGTGCTGATTGCCTTGAAGTCCATGACCAGATGTTTAAAGTTCTTCTTCACAACAAAACCAACTCCCAGCATATGTTGTTTTCTGTCACAACTGTAAAATATAGTGTGATCCTTTTTCTCTAGAGTTCCTGGACCAATTCAGCGTATTTCCTGTATATATAGTCTATTTAATATTAAAGAAATTCTCTTAAGTTACAGACAGGGATTTGCCGTGTAATGTTGTGTGATCTGTGCTAGTCTCATGCAAGGTTTTGTGTTTTCCTCAGCCTTACCATTCATATGGAGGGGTAGTATGTAGGTTAATATGGATAGGTTTTGCTATCCAAAAATTTAAAGATCAAGATATATAGAACTATAATTTTGCCTTTTGTTTTGTATGGGTGTGAATCTTGATCACATTGCGGGAGGAAATGAAGCTGAGGGTGTTTGAGAACATGGTATTGAGGAGAATATTTGGACCTAGGAGGGACAAGGTAACAGGGGAATGGAGGAGATTGCATAATGAGGAGCTAAATGATTTGTACTCCTCACCCAATATTGTGCAGGTGATAAAATCGGGAAGAATGAGATGGGCTGGGCATGTGGCACGTATGGGTGAGGAGAGGGGGGTGTATAGGGTCTTGGTGGGCAAACCAGAGGGAAGGAGACCGTTGGGGAGACCTAGGCATAGATGGGTGGATAATATTAGGGTGGGATGTGGGTGTATGGACTGGATTGGGCTGACCCAGGATAGAGACAGGTGGCGAACGCCTGTGAGTGCGGTAACGAACCTTCAGGTTCCATGAAATGCGGGGAGTTTCTTGACTAGCTGCAAACCAGTTAGCTTCTCAAGAAGGACTCTGCACCATGGAGTAAGTAAGTAATATAGAATCAACCAAAACCTGTATAGGGTTGTAGTGTCAGAAGAAGAATATAGAATCAAGCTGCAAAGATGGTAATAAGTGTAAAGGGAATAAGAATTTGGAAGGAGATGGCCATGGCCCATTTATAAGCCTTAACTTACCATTTGGTAGCAAAACAAAGGGAAGCTTGTCTGAATAGCTGGTAACCCATAAATATTCAAAAAAGGATACCTTCAGAACAGAATCAGTCCACTGTGTTACTGTAACACGAATTTACTTGGTACTTGTGTCATTATATGATACATAATCTATGCAGTTGTCATTAAGTGCACCAAGAAACAAAGATAAGATTTTTATTAATTTTGAACAATGCTGAATTAAGAAATAAATTCAGATTTAGGTATGTCCCCAAGAACAACACATTGTGTACAGAACTGTAGAAGAAATCTGAAAGAATGAGAGTGTGATAGGAACCACATCTTGTAAAAGCCTGATGACAAGAAGAAAAATTACCACTCTGATTCAGTGGCGTACCCAGGAATTTTGTTCGGGGGGTTTTCAACAAATTCATTTGTGGACAGAGGACAGAGAGAACTGGGATCTGGGAGCAGTAGCCCCCTAGTCAGGGGTTCTGGAGGCAGCTGTAATTTGGTACAAGAAATTTCATTTCATATAGTAAAATTTTCTAAATTTTTGGTACTTTAAGATTATGATGACAACCAATTTATTTGTCATTGCAAATGTAAAACAATTGCGAACCGGCGGTAGTTTTAGAATTTTACTGCCTTTTTTCCGAACATCTTGGTATGTTGGCATCCTAAATTCAGCATTTTTTAACAGTTTTCACAATCGGGTTGAGTTCGGAACGATTTTGGAAGGCCCCCCCCCCCCATACGCCACTGCTCTGATTCAGGGCATTGTCACAGTCTCTGTAGTGTTGTTCCTTACTTTATTGTCATCTGTCTGTATTTCATTAACTCCCCAACACACTAGCTGATTTTGTGTAATCTATATAAAATTATTTAATTTATTGATGCTACCAGTTAATATCTGAAGGTCATTGATAGTCCATGCACATGCAGGTGTGCACATAGATATACTATATCATCCAGTAAGTCATCAAGCAACATATCACAACCATCCCAGTAACTGATGTTATTCAAAAGCGCAATATGCATTAACTATCTGCATATTAATAGTTTACGTTTGGAAGTCACCATGCCTGTATTCTATCCACGTTGCAGATCTGTTGCTTTCATCAGTCCATTATTTTATTCAACATAGCTTTCGTATTTACGCACTTATATACTCACTCCACAGAGCAGAGCCCTTCTTGAGAAGCAAGTTTGCAGCAAGTCAAGAAATTCCCCGCATTTTATGGAACCCGAAGGTTCATTACCGCATTCACAAGTGCCCGCCACCTGTCCCTATCCTGAGCCAAGTCAATCCAGTTCGTACACCCACATCCCACTTCCTGAAGATCCATCTTAATTAATTTTGATAGTTGAAGTTTTATTTATTAATATTATCCTCCCATCTGTGCCTTGGTCTCCTCAGTTGTCTCTTTCCCCCAGGTTTCTCTACCCATCTCATTCTTATCAATTTAATCACACACACAATATTGGGTGAGGAGTAAGCTTTTGTATTTAGTTTATCGGAAAGGTCTTAGTTCCTTTCTTAGTCCATACCCTTCTGATTGAGAGGTCAGTAACTTGGTCATGATAATTTCCCACTACTTTGAAGCAAAAAAAAAAAATGTACTCTTTCTTTTCACAAGATATTATAATGGATTTAATTTTTATTATAATCTTTTCAGGTGAAGATGAATCCCAATACTGGAATAAGATGCTTAGTGATCGTGCACAGAAAATAAGAAACAATATCCGTGTGAAACAGAGAGGACGTGATAAAATACTGAAAACAGCTGAAAGAGAATTAGGAAAGCATACAAGATTTGATGATTGAGGAGTTCACAGTTTATGTCTAAGAAGTTGATGTTATGTTATACAGATTACTGTGTGATATGCCCTATGCATGCTGATCTAAAATGTCAAAACTCATTATAAAAAATGAGCTGTAATTACAACAATTGCATCACCTTGTTTTGCCACGTATACATATTTTTCATTACACGATGTGTCATGGATGTCAAGTCACCATAACAATTGATCTCTTATCCAGACACTAGTTCATTATCCATAGAGAAATATTCAAGTATTGTGACATTTGAGATATCAATTGGTAAATGGTTACCAGGATTTCAAAGGAAGTTTCCACCAGAGAGCATGGGTCACATGCCAGAAGTCTCAATCCATCAACACTGCTGTGAGAACCTTGTATCTTGCAGATTATCCATACTTCTTGATTACAAATAAAAATAGCTTTGTGACATTATACATCAATATTTTAATCAGTGTGTGTCTAATGACAATGTCATTGCTAGTCTTCCGTCTTAGGGACATTATCTTGTGATTGCACCAAACATGTAACTTCCTTCAGCACAGGCTAAGTGTGAAATTACCTCACCCGGCATGTGTATCAGTACGCCTGTGTTGAAACATTTAAAATTTGATATTGCACCCAATACAGTGCAGCCAAGGAAATGATGGGAAGAACCATGTTTGTGAGGTTAGCATATTTCTTGGGATATGACGATGGGTCTCTATGTAGACAGTTCCCACCGTTTCAGAGGAACACAGGGCCTTCATGTTCAAGGGTCTAGAGTTGTGAGAAAATTCATAGCTGTGTCTGTCATCACCATACACAGGTATGAATTTACACACTGCCTGCTCTGAACTGCATGCTATTTTTAATGTGCACAGAGGTGCTCCTTTGCAAGACTGAAACAAGATTTTGAGAGGAATGGGTTCTTGGTACTTCATCTCTCACAGTATAATATTAAAGGTGTAAGATATCTCAGGGTAGTCCCAAACTGACTAGGAAATTACTGCTGTCTTAGTATTAATAGTACCTTTACATTGAGATTATGGTGACTTGTATATATAGGCTGGACTTGGTGAAAGTGTAAAAATACATTCACAGACGTTCAGGGTTCCATTGTAAAAATGGTCATTAACTAAACTTTGGACAATGTTATAGCGTAATTTAGGGGAAAAGGCTGTGAAGTTAGGATCCAGTGGTGGATTTTTGTTAATTATAAATGTTGACACTAGGATTCTGGTAGTGGTGGTGGTGGTGGTAGTAATAGTATTTTATTTAATATTTTTACAGTTTACGTACTGAAATTTTATTTATACTTAATAACACATTCAAGTTCCAACTCAATACATCAACTCCTATCATCTCATAATATTTTGTCCCACGACACTGTTGAGACAGAATAGTTTTGACACTTGTGAATTATCGCAGACAATGAGTGTTGCACTCACACATCATAATGGACACATTCCTTTACAGTTTGTGTGCAATCTGCAGGTCCATGGTGGTAGTGTGCATAGACATTCCCAGAGGAGGCATGGGTGCCTGCCATGGCAGGGAAGGTAGAAATCTGCAAGGGCAATGGCCGTCACCACTTTAATACCCAATATGGGTGATACAATTAATCTGCTGTTGGACCAATTTAAACTATCTGTTCCAACCCCCTCCACCTCTTCTAAACCCTCCCCCACCCCCTCTTCCACCACTTCCACCTCGATTATTAAATCCACCACCTCCTCCCCTTCCTCCTCCTCCTCCTCGGCCTCTGAAACCTCCGCCTCTGCCACCCCTTCCACCTCTTCCTCTTCCTCCTCCACCCCTCTTCTGAACAGATCCAGGAGGTTGAGGCAGGAACCTCTTCAATGGCAGAAGCTTTTGTGGGTTGATATACAGCTGAAATAGACAACAAATTGGTCACAATTGATGCAGTACTGCATGTGTGTATTTGTGTGACTGGACTGGACTTAGTGGGTGTTTCAAAAAGATCTATGAAAGAAATACCTCCTGCCTGCCACCTCTCAAACTTTTTAAGTCAACTATTTTGCGGTGTTTGTTGTAGAAATTATACGCTGCAAGGAAAATGGTCTAACAAAGGAGGATTCTTTAAGCAGAAATGAGCACATTAGGTTTGTTAATTGACAGACAATAAAATTGTTTGTTTCAGTAAAACATGATGTTTCATTATTTATTATAACTTACTGGCGACAAGTTTCAGTCGTTATAATAAATAATACGATATTGTTGTGTTTGACTGAAACTATACAGAGGTTATATACTGTTGAATGAAATGAAATCATCATGAAAAGCTGGTAGATATTTTTTGTTACAGTAACTTTTGACAACTTCATTCTTTACCCTACTGTAAAGACTCCTCTTGTCCTTGTGTCTATACTACCCAAGTTCTATGTTTTGTGTCATAGTCTTTGTCTCTGGTTCTCTTCATTGATGCTGAGCTCATTTCCTGGGTCATGCTATGGGTGAAGAAGGTTCTCTCAGAGTACTTCCATTTTCCCATAGGTATCATTTCACCAGTGTTCCATTCTGATTCATCTGTCACTGATGCTATATAATATTAGCAACTGAGTGTCATTAAATAACACATTTTGAAAACCTAATTTTCTCACACCACTTACTCATACTTCACAACTGTTCTACAATTTTGACAATATATAACCTTATCAATTGAACAGTTGTAAATTAAGTGATTTAATGATGCAAAAATGTTAAATATCAGTAAATGGTGTGTTGTTTGTAGGCCATGATACTGCCACTCTGGGAAAAATTCTTGTTCCTGAATACTGCCAGAAAAAAAGATAATGACAAACTCTGAAATGTGCATACCTTCTGGTGTGGTTTGAAGGACTTAACTTTGATATCATCTGAAAGTTTTACTGACACAAAATAGTCCCGGATGTTACCAAAGATTTCGTCTATCTTTCCAATTTGTTCTTTATTCTCCAGATAAATTGGTGCATTAAAATATGGGACATCTTCGATTTCAGCTTTCACAACAAGGTCATCCTGAGAAGGGTACAAATATGGGCCCAGAGGAATCACCTGCAAAAGAAAATGAATCATTCATTACATGGACAAATACTGTTACTTTCACAGAGTTGTGTATAAAAAATATTACTATTTCATCACTAATACAATGTTACTACAGCTGTAACAGTCACATTCTATGTAACCATATGAACTATGAAGTAATGTGAAAGTGACAAACTGTGTACTCTAAACAGATGCAGATAGTACCAGATTAACAACTTATGTCTATTCTTTTGTGTCTCAATATTATTGTATTCATATAAACATGGCTTACTTCTTCTGGAGGTCCTTGGTCATGGTAGCCACCAAAACTATTTCTTCCACCTCCACCTGCAATCAAGTTTGTAACAACTTTGCAATAATTTCTTGACAAGATACTGCAATTAAGTTACACAAAATTACACATCCAGAATCAAACCTCGTACACTGACATAACATATATGGACACCAACACACAGGAAATATTCATGTATATGTATACACAGATATACCAACCTCCTCTACCTCTACCACCACTTCCATAGGACCCTCTACCATAGCCGCCCCCTCCTCCTCTTCCATATCCACCGCCACCTCCTCTTCCACGCGAATGAAACATGATCCTACGTCAAAATAAGATAATATTAATCTTTACGTTACACATACCGCAAACTGCGGTAGCATTCAAATAATCGGGCATCACGACACGCTTTCCTGTCTTCAATTAAATACAAAACTAACGACATTACTTCCCCTGTAACAGACATAACAAGTGTGCTACGATTGCTAACACGTGTTTAATGCAATGGAGGTTACACGTGCGTTACCTTCCCTTATTTCCGTTACACTTCATTCGGTACATAAAAACAAAAACTCTGTGAGTTCAAGGCAATGTTTATTATCACTAACTGTGCAATGCATTATAACATCCTAGCTATTCCAAAACCTGTTTATATTCGTACCTGCAGTTGCTATTTTGTTCACATTACACGGACGCCATTCCTGGAACGTTAGTTCCAGCTTTACCGCCAGGTCGCAGACTAATTCAACCCCCAATTTCTTAATGTCGTTCAGCCTTGTAAATAGGGTTATGAGAAAAACTTAAGTGCATGTCGTGGATATTCATTCCGGATGATTCCATTCATTTTCATACTTTTATTCCGAATGGTAATTGATTCGGAGATATTCGATTCATATTGGAATTCAGGTTGTTTGCATGTCGTTCGAAGATTGGACGAATGGGTTCAAGTTCAAGATGTGGAAGAAGCGTAGCGTAGTGTAGTGTAATACAAAATAGAATATTTGTTGTTGCCGTGTATTAACTATTAAACACGGAGTGTTTGGTGACCCTGTAAAAAGTCGTACTGGGACGCTAGTTCGCCCTTTTAACCTACCTAACTTTAAAATGGCAGAGTACGAAGAAATATGGAAAACCGAGTACGAGTCCCTACGCGAAGAATCTAGGGATTTCATTACAGAATCTCCGGATGCCAGGGATGTAATGTGGCGTGTACTGAGAACGCTGACATTGACGGCTTAGCCTCCTGTACTCCTACAAAAGTTGGCGAAAGCGACCCAAGGACACGAATTGTAATCTCGGCCTAAGACGACAGGCCTAAGCTGTGTGAGATACTTCGTGGAAGAAGACTTTTTAGCGCGCTGTACGTCGTCTACTCTCTTACACTAAACGAACTGAAGGCCGTCCTCCAAAAATGCGTCTGTCAGACTAAAACATGTTGGAATCTGGTCATAAGCCTGGATGGGGCTCGACACCAAGACAGACTGGCTGACTGTCTGCCAGCTGTGAAGTAACACTGACTCTGACAGTATCTGTCAAAATTATTGTGACGATTCGGCCTATATACAGTGCATCAATTATTTCTGTACATGTACATCTGGATGCACTTACCAGCGGACAATCCTGGAATTGCTTGATTCATAAACCCATTGCACAGCAATACCAAAACCTTATAGTGAACTGCTTGATGTTCGCTCCATTTGATAAGATGCAGTTATCATAATAATTCTAATATCTATCTTGATAGATTAGTAATGAATGCAACAGTAAATTCATTTATTCATATTCATATTCATTACATACTGGGGTACAAACCCATGGATATAGAATTAGTCATAATTGTTAACTAATAATAATGCGAATACGCCGGGAAATAATTGCGCAGTGACACGGCGTCATATCACAGACGAACGGATACTTCAGTCTTCATGAGCGTTTCCGGCGAGCAAACCGTGATGAAAACGCCAAGACCTCCAATCTCGTATTTCGCATGTACTAGATACTTGTACAAGTTTGTTATTAAGAACCAGGTTGTAATACTTCGTGTTTTTTAACTTTATCAGGGACACAAATAGCATGCAATACTTGAAAACAAGGAGTTTAGACATTTTCATACGTAACAACGAAGGACTATCACGGTAACTAAAGCTACGCCAACCCGTAGTACATGATATCGGAACATTCATGGTGCAATATCTCGAATATATTTATTGATGTCTGCGTGGGAGACAGGGGCACGGATTAGCGGTGCACGGAATAGTGATAAGTTTTGGGTTAGGAGGCGGGTATGAGTGGATTTCTGTTTAAAGTATGGTGATATAGGAAAAAGAATGGCTACAGTGAAACCTATTATTAAATCTACTCTAACTCCATCTTCAAAACCTGGAAATTTGAAGAGGAAGCTAGAAGATATTGATCCAATAGATGAAATTGAGGAACCGAAGAGTATGATTTTTCTACATGATCAAAGTTTTTGTCGTGTGATCATGTTCGTGGTAGCAAGGAAGTATTGGTTGACAGAATTTTTGATCACATGAAACTGCGTATTATAGCACAAACGCGAATCATTCTTATCTACTGTAGTTTAACCTGTATCTACTGAAGCTGTCACAGAATAAAGAATTGACTAACGTTTATTGGACCTTCAATATCCAAACTTAACGTAATTGCTGGTAACATATTTTTAAATTTCAGGAGTCAGTGTTGTAATGTTGTAATTCGTAACTGTTGTATTATGCGCAATGAGGAAAATAACAGAACAATGCTGAATGGAAGGGTTTAGGGCCATAGAAGGCCCCTGTCTCCAGGAATGTTTTGGCTAGTGTATTAAAAATTACTAGATGTGTTTAGAACTCAAGGGCTCTGATATAAAATGTGTTTGTGCTTGGGTTAGTAACACCGACGAGACCTCAATTTAATGAGTCAAAAGTGGGTGAAATGTGTGTGATGGAAGATTTACATATTAATGCAAAGTTTGAGTTAGGAATATGTGACTTTTTCTACTTTTTAACCAGATATCTTTTACATTTCAGTCCCAAGAAAAGAGAGAGTGAAGACGTATCGTCTGTGTCCATACCTTGATACAATCAACAGGCAGGTGTTAGATTTTGACTTTGAGAAGTTGTGCTCAGTTTCTCTATCTAGAATCAATGTGTACGCGTGCCTTGTTTGTGGAAAGTATTTCCAAGGTTTGTAATCATATTTGTGAAACAGCTGTATGCCTGGTATTTGAGTGTGCCTAGTGCACATCCTTATGGCATCATTGTGTGAATTGTTTTAGAATTCATGTTCATTTGTGCTTTCAAGACCAAATGCATATTTTAAGTAACAGTAACTTGACATCCTCTTAGCAATTTTGGATTCTTTCTAGAGAAGTATGAAAAAAGTCTACAAATATAACCAAAAATATTCAAGCAGCTGGTAGAGCTAATGATAATTCTCAGTAAATCTATAGATATCATAACCAATGAAGAAGTGAACAAAGTAGGTGTAAGGAAGTACTTACAGTATTGTAAAGATGTCACTTTTGAATATATATGTTATAATTAGATCCCTTGTTTCACAAATTATGATGATAAAGTTTCTATTCATTGGACCAGGTCGAGGAAATAACACACATGCATATACACATAGCGTGGGGGAAAGTCATCATGTTTTCCTCAATCTTCACACTCTTCGATTTTACTGTTTGCCAGACAACTATGAAATTATTGGTAAGTTTACATTACTATATTCTAATATAATTTGTTCATTTACTTTTGAAAAAGTTGTCAGAATTTGAAGTTGCATACATAGTCTTGCCATAAGTTCTGTTACAAGTACAAAGTGATCTAGAAGGAAAAGTGAACAAAACATCCACTTTTTCAACCAAATAATTTATTTGCAATAGTTTTAAGTTTTCATTTGTAATAATGTCACTCAAAATGGGCGCCCTCTGCCTCAACGCAAGCCTTAAGACACTCTGGCCACTCTGCTGTCACCGCATACACTCTCCAGGGGAATCTCTGCCTCTGCCTTCACAAGGGATCTCTTCAGGCTCTCCAGGTTGTTGTGATGCTTTTGGCAAGCCATGTCCTTCAAAACAGCCCGCAGTTTACAGTCCAGGGGGTTGAGGTCTGGACTCACCGAGGGCCAATTCTCGGTGCTGTTGAAGGCCAGAAGGTTCCTTCACAGCCACTCCTGAGTTATCTTGCCCTTGTGGGCAGGAGCTGAGTCCTGCTGGAAGACCCATTCCTGAGCATTGAAGAGGGTCATGTTAAGAGGTTTCACAACTCCATGTAGCACATCCTCTTGATACACTGAGGCACCAGTTGCACCCCTTTCTCACAAAAATGAGATGTCACCCCCTGTGGGGACATCTCCCATCAAACCATGATGTAGGAAGGGTGATGGCCTCCCTGCACCCTCAGAATGCACCGCAAGGGACGTTTGATCATAAATCTTGTTGTTCTGGTTGTTATACTGCTCCTTGATGGTGAAGATTTTCTCATCCGTGAAGAGGATGTTTTCATGCCCGTTCTTAGCGTGCCACTGGAGGAGATGCTCTGCTCTTGTCCGTCAGATCACCTTCAAAGCAGGAGTAAGGATGTGTCCCTCTGAGCAGTGATGCGCTGTCATGTGTAGATTGTCCCTGATGAGGCACGAATTGATTGGATCGAAACGTTCAGCTCTTGGGACATGACCTCCTGTTCCCAGAGCGTTTTTCAGCAAATTTGCTCCCACACTCTTTTGATGGAGGCATCAACCCTTAAACTTTTTAGGTGTCCTGACTGAGCCCTGTCTTCAACCCTCCTGAATGCCTTATAATGTTTAATTGCCCCTTTGGATGAACATTCACAAAATTTTCAGTGGTTTTAAGAGTTTTAAAATTTGAGAATAGAATTTTCCGCAATTATGAGGGGCAGTCACAGCCACTTGGTTTTCCGTGACACCCCACTCCATGTTGATATGACAGACGAGAGCAAACTGCCTTGGCACAAGTACCTGAAGAGACAGTAGTTCAAAAACAGCCATCATTACAAACCTCCCACCTCATTGTCTCCACCTTTGGACAACATGACAGTTGTAACAGAACTTATGGCAGGACTGTGTATGTGATAAGCGTAATATGAAGTTTCCCTTGTGTTCTGCACTTGTCTAGAACATGATTTCACTTTGCAGGAACACATAAGGGAGTGTATTTTAGAGCAAATGTTTTGAGAAAGAATATTAGTGTGAAAGGCATGTACTAAGTTGGAAATGGAGAAAGTTTCTTAACAGAGTATTCCATCCATTAATGTTCGAATTATTTAAACCAAGGAGATTGAGACAGTAAGGTTCATATGCATGAAAATACAAAGTGAACCAACAGTTAGTGTACGCCTACACTACAAATGATAAAACTGCCTCATTCTTAGTGCTGTGACCTTCATGACTTGTGGCACATACAGTGAGGCCATTTCCAACATTTCTCGTATCATAGGTATGAGAAATGAATATTAGTGTCCTATGACTATCTGAATGTATGTATCATTTATAGTAGGTTCACAGTGACTTAGTTGGCACTGTGTAAGGGCATTTCTTTACAGAAATCTCACTGACTGGTGTCTGTTGTATGTCAAAGTGTTTGGTAAGTAGACTGTGAAGACGTAGCTTGAATTGCACCAGGTTGCAGTAGAATTTGATAGTGGGTTACTTGACTTAACTGTGATAACATACAGTTAGATATAATTAAATACTATACATCAGTCAGCAACACAACATTTATTTTATATACAATGGTATATTTGTCAGGGCGACATGTTTCGACCTAGTCGGTCATCCTCAGGCCCTCCAAGAAAACAGATGCAAGAGTTGTTTAGTTTTCCTGCATTGTGGGATCCCAAGTGTTCACAAATTTCAGTTACAGAAGCAGAAGTATTTAAGCTTGTATAAATTGAATAATAAACACGCCCAATAAGTTCACATTCTAAAATCCATACAGTAAAGCGGTCTTTTATAGACAGTTATTTTTAATGTACTACCTTTTTAACATACTACCTTACTTACTTACTTACTTACTTATTCCATGGTGCAGAGTCCTTCTTGAGAAGTTAACCATATTGGATAAGTTGTTAAGTCAAAACCGTCAAACAAGTTCAGTTTATACAAGCTTATACTTCTGTTCTGTAACTGAAATTTGTAAGCATTTGGGATCCCACAATGCAGGAAAACTAAACAACTCTTGCATCTGTTTTCTTGGAGGGCCTGAGGATGACCAACTAGGTCAAAACATGTCGCCCTGACATATATACCATTGTATATAAAATAAATGTTGTGTTGCTGACTGATGTATAGTATTTATTTGTATGTTATAACAGTTTGGGATGGAAAACTTCAAATACAGTTAGATGCCAAGGCTGCATATGAATCATGGTAACCTGGAGCATGTATATTTATTCTGTATTGTAACAACTGTCAAGTAATACGAAGTTATGTGTAGTGAGAATGGTGATTAACGAATCATAAATGCTTTTTGTCGTTAGCAACTGTGCCACCTGGCGTTATGTCCTTTCTTATCCCGAATACTGTGTATAGGCTAAAGTTTGGTTGTGAAGGCACATAGTCACAGTTTCCTTGGCCAAGATCCATGTAATAGATATGTTGAGAATGAGTTACTGGTGGTAAATCGCTCCATAGTTTTTATAACTTATTTAAACGTAGTGTATATAGAAATGTGGTCTGTTTTGAATTTCAGATTCTTCTTTGGATGACATCAAATATGTTCTTAACCCTACATTTACATCTGAGCAAATAGGGTCAATGGATTCCAGTGACAAACTGTCTCGTGCAATAGATGGCACCATGTATCTCCCGGGTATAGTTGGCCTGAACAATATTAAGGCAAATGACTATTGCAATGTGATTTTACAGGTTAGTTTTTCTTTATATATTTTTCTTCTCTTTCTTCTTCCTCAAAGATGCATTTTTACAGACACACACGAAATGTTTTAATGACCATGACTTGGTTCAGGTGGTTAGTGGCCAGTCACTCACTGCAGAGGCTCATGTTCATTCCCAGGCTAGTCTGTGTGGTATTTGTGGTGGACAGATTGGCACTGGGACATGGTTTTCTCTGAGTACTGTGGTTTTACCATGTCATTATCATTCTTTTAGTACTTCATATTCATTGAATAATCTGTCACTTATGCTGTATAAGTGGGCGGGGTAGCATAGTCGGTATAGCGACTGGCTACGGGCTGGACGGTCTGGGGGTTGAATTTTAGTGAGGGCGAGATTTTCCGCACCTGTCCAGACCAGCCCTGGGGCCCACCCAGCCTCCTGTACAATGGGTACCGGGCCTTTCCCAGGGGTAAAGAGTGACCGGGGCATGACACTGACCCCTCACCTCCTTCTAGTGCCATGGTCAAGAAAGAGCAGAACTATACCCCTACTTCCCCTATGGGCCGTACGGCCTGTACAGAGCCTCAGTGCCTGTACAGTACAGCTATACCCCTACTTCCCCTATGGGCCGTACGGCCTGTACAGAGCCTCAGTGCCTGTACAAGGGTGCACTTTACTTTTACTTTTTATGCTGTATAATCTGACCAACTGACATGATTAAACAGCACACATAAAGAATGTTTCATATGTAATATAAGGCTAATTTTTATGATTTAAGTTTGGTTTTCCATTTGACTTGCAGTTTCATGACTTGTGAGATATTTCAGCAAATAGCATTACAGACAACTGAAAGAGAGAGTTGGTAGTATTTGTTTTTAAGAGTAACACGCTTTTCTTTTTCCCCTCCCTCCCATCTGTTGCCTCATTTTTTTAAAGATACAGTGGAGAAAGAATAAAATGTGCCTGTGTCAATTTTAAGAGTGGAAATTAAGGGATGTTATCACACCCCTTGTTTGTAAATTTTGCAGCAAACTGGTGTTCTTCTGACTTTATTGTAAATTGTTGGACATGAGGTGTCAAAAATAAGCATTTCCATTAATGATTAATATAATATCAAAATACATAATCAAAAAATACACTTTTTGGAGAAAGGTTTGTTTTTGTTTTGACTCTGTTGGGACCATGTGTTTTTTGACAGTATGAATAATGGGATGTGAGATGCAAAATGTTGAGAATCACTATTGTAGACTTACAGCTTTATTTGATGTGCAGAGTTGTCATTCTGTTGTCTCCATTTTCATTGCTTATTGCAGGCGCTGTCACATGTGACTCCTCTGAGAAATTATTTCCTGCGTGAGATAAACTATGCTCGTGTTAAGCGACCTCCAGGTGACAGCTCGTTCTTATTAGTACAGCGCTTTGGTGAGCTGATGAGGAAGTTATGGAACCCTAGAAATTTCAAGGCTCATGTTTCTCCACATGAAATGCTGCAAGCTGTTGTTTTGTGGAGTAGAAAGAAGTTCCAGTTCACAGAACAAGGTACAGTAGAGAGATTAAGGTAACTGTTACAGAGTGATCCTGCAGACCTCATACAAGACACGTGGGTTTTGGGATTTGTGGTGGACAGAATGGCACTGGGACAGTTTTGTCTCTCCCAGTTGGTTGGTTTTCCCAACCAGTATCATTCTAGCAGTGTTCCATACTCATATTTCATGCATCTGCCACTGATATTAGGGGCATGCGGTGGCGCATTTGGTTGAGGCACTGCCCTACAAGCCAGAATGTCGCGGGTTCCAGCCACACTATGGCCCTTGGGTTGACTCAGCCTCTAACAGAAATGAGTGCCAGGAATATTTCGTGGGGCGTAAAGGCAGCCAGTATATAGGGTTGACAACCTTACCACCTCCATGTGCCAATTGTCTTGAAATCTGGGAGCCTCAACCTCCTGGAACCCTGAGGGCCTCTCCATACCTGTAATGGGATTCCTTTACCTTTTTACCACTGATATTAGATATTTTAACAACTGGCTGCATTGTTACATAAAACATCCTTTCCGCCTCCCAGAATTGTGCACCTGGTTGTGACATCTGATGTTACAGAACAACTGCCTGTTATTGACATTACAAGGTGCCACTGCTACTGAAATTTCAGGTTCTCATGGTGCTGTCTATGAAGAATTACTGTCTTCCGGGTTGTGACAGTCAACTACTTGGCATGACAGCCCAGAAGACAGTAATGTTCCCTGTGCCTGCACTATGTTGTGTATCCAAAGCATAATTTGCAGCAGTACAGTTGACATAATGGCCCAGGATAGCTCAGTCTATGTAGTGACTAGGCAGTGGGCTGTATGACTATGGAACCAAAGTATGATTCCCTGCAGTAGCAGAGATTTTTTCACCGCATCCAAACTGTCTTTCGGACCACCTCTGCTTTGTGTACAGAAGGCTTGTTGTCTGGAGTTATACCAGCCAGTCACTCAAGCTGCCCACTCACATCTTGTACTTTAGTTGAGAATGCATGGAGCTGTACCTTTGCAGCTCAACACATTTTGTCTGTACCTGCTAGTTGAAAAGTCTTTCTTAATAACTACTGCCATTTTTTTCCTTAAAGCAATGTGATACTCAGCTAAAATTTGTGTACAGACTGTTGATGTACTTGTACTGAAAGAACATGTAGTAGAAGTGTTGGAAATTTGTGTTTCCACTGTCACTTTTAATTTTTGTTTTGAAACTCACTGTGTTCAGATGTGAATACTGAAACATGTACATGAAACAGTGTAGCATTTTTCACTCACACTCAATTAGGGAGTGTACAAATACTTACATGTCATGAAAACAAGTTAGTGTAGATGATAACTTCTGAATTTACCCTAATGAACTTAATGTTTTAGGCGATCCTATTGATTTCCTGTCATGGTTTCTTAATGCTTTGCACATTGCCTTAAATGGATCAAAGAAACGTGACTCGTCCATTGTATACCGTTCATTCCTGGGCTCAATGAGGATCTACACTCGAAAAATTCCACCAATTGAATTGGAGGAGGAACAAAAAGAAGCACTTTTGCTTATGGATGAGTACCAAGAGAAAGTGGCTGAGTCACCTTTTCTGTATTTGACTTGTGACCTTCCTCCACCTCCACTGTTCAAAGATGAATTCCGTGAGAACATTATTCCACAGGTATGGATAGCAGTTACTGTATTTTGAAGCAGTAACCCTTTGGTGCCAGAATTAACTGAGAGTATGATCAGTGCCAGAACACAGTTTAAATAGGGGCTGCATAAGAACGGCCATAAGTATATAACATTCGATGTTTTGAGCATCATACCGCGTCTCACATATATGTCAGGTGCCAGAGGGTTAATTATTTGTAGATGACTTTCTGGGCAGTACTGTATGTAAGTGTAGTACCCAGAACTTCTATATTTCTTTTGTGTTTTAGGTAAACCTATACACCTTGCTGCAGAAATTTAATGCACAGACTGAGAAAGAGTACAAGACATACAAAGAGAACTTTATGAAGAGGTTTGAGATCACAGAATTGCCACCGTACCTTATCCTGTATATTAAGGTTTGTGGAACTTTATAACAAATCAAAATTCTATTGCGAAAGAAATTAAGAGCAGATTGAGGTCAGGAAATGCTTGCTATCATTCGGTGCAGAATCTTATGTCTTCCAGGTTGCTATCCAAAAATTTAAAGATCAAGATATATAGAACTATAATTTTGCCTTTTGTTTTGTATGGTTGTGAAACTTGGTCGCTGACATTGCGGGAGGAAAGGAAGCTGAGGGTGTTTGAGAACATGGTGTTGAGGAGAATATTTGGACCTAGGAGGGAAGAGGTAACGGGGGAATGGAGGAGTTTGCATAACGAGGAGCTAAGTGATCTGTACTCCTCACCAAATTTTGTGCGGGTGATAAAATTGAGAAGAATGAGATGGGCTGGGCATGTGGCGCGTATGAGTGAGTAGAGGGAGGTGTATAGGGTCTTGGTGGGGAAACCGGAGGGAAAGAGACCAATAGGGAGACCTAGGAGTAGATGGGTGGATAATATTAGGATGGATCTCCAGGAGGTGGGATGTGGGTATATGGGCTGGATTGGGCTGGCCCAGGATAGAGACAGGTGGCGGACGCTTGTGAGTGCGGTAATGAACCTTC
>Ga0123352_10007023_pt1 | contig 17321 bp, 11 predicted proteins | sample TergutLab28metaG_FD_89700 | JGI IMG/M metagenome (GOLD analysis project Ga0123352, IMG submission 89700) | Labiotermes labralis P1 segment gut microbial communities from Petit-Saut dam, French Guiana - Lab288 P1 | ecosystem: Host-associated > Arthropoda: Insects > Digestive system > Gut ... | reverse complement strand
GGACTCGACTATGGCATTCGATGACATAACGTTCATGGTGTGTAGGGCACAGTTTAGTATAAACACCTGTAAAAGGTAAAGCAGTCCCATTACAGGCCTGGTCAGGCCCAGAGGGTTCTTAGGAAGTTAAAGTTCCCATATTTCGTGACAGGCATAGGATGGTGGTAGGTTGTCAGCCTTACGCACCGGCCGCCTTTACCCCCAGTAAATACTCCTGGTACTCATTTCTGTTAGAGGCTGAGTCGACCCCAGGGCCATAGTACGATCTGAAGGATTTTATGTCAAAGAAAACTCCACTGACACCATCTGGGATCGGACCAGCGACCTTCCGATTTGTAGCGCAGCACCTTAACCACTGTGCTACCGCGGTCCCCCATAAACACCTATACTAACACAATTTTCCGTGACTCTCCATGGGTATAGATTTTTGTCGTCTCTGTACGCTGCTGGAAAACATGAGCGTTTCGCGAAAAAAATCCTGTCCCAACTTTAGGCTAAACAGATTGTCAGAAAATGGAGGCAGCGCGTTTATCCCAAACGCTGGGACCTGTCTATCAGACGACACCGCTCCATATTCTGCAGAACACTACCTTTCACACTCAGAGGAGTAATCTCAATTCAGAATCGTCATGCGTGGTTTCGGAGTAAACCATTATGAGGGAGACATACCATCCCTGTTATGCACCCACTTAAACCCTTTCCTAAGTCTAAGACAAATAAATTATGCTCGAAATTCATGAAGATGAGGTATGATCGTTTGTTGTCTTAAAAAGCACGACTGAGAAGCGGGAAAACACAACTGGAATTGTCTTCAAGTGACATTGAACTGGACATCAACGAGTTTTAAGTGCTTTCACATTCTTCAAATGAATCATTGCTTTCACAATATGTTGTATCCAATGCAATGGCGACAGGAACTAGCAATGCAGTTTTATGTCGTCTTTTATCGGCAGCAGCACTCGGGCCATCTCTGGGCGAAAGTAGGAACTCTTTCGTTTACATACAGTTACAAAGCATTTGCGAATGGTTGTCTATGACTACGTGCATGTTTCATTTAACAGTTCATGGCTCTTCATAGTCACCTTTATTTTGATAACGTGTGGTTAGTATGTCCACGCTCCTTAGTAATTTTCTAAAAAGTGACGTGTTTTCTTCAACGTCGCATGAGATTCATTCCCGCACTTCCTGTAAATCCCTACCATAAGCAGCATCGGCGTGGCTGACATAAAGTTTCAGGCTGGATGTTAAATTTGTTCTTGAACATGGGCTCTCAATTTGTGTGTCGAAACGGACATCAGAAAATTACGTAAATTTTGAATGGACCATGTTATTAAACAATAAAAATAGCCATGGCGAGCAGCAGAAGTCCAACTTTATATTTTCAAGCTCTTACGGTTTTTGTAGGAAACTGCAGTAAAAGTCGCAAAACAAAATCGTTTCTGTGTGTGCAGACAGATCATAGAAACATCTGCACTTCTGTGGATGCATCTTGAAAGGTTTAAAATTAAATGCACGGCGTCTGTGGTGCATAACGTTGAGGTTATCTGCCAAATTCGTAAATTAAGAACACGTAATCCTCTAAATTATAAACATAAGTAGAAAACTAAGATGTAGATCACTAACGTATAATACCTGCAAGCCATTCTGAAAAATGACAAAATACGTGGATAACTGTAACACTAGTTCTGAAAAGAAGCCTTGTTTCTTACTATAATACAACCGTACAGAAATCCCATATAATATCAGATATTAACCGATAATAAAATATATCTCCTAACACAGTGAACGTATGTTGCGTACGAAATTGTGGTTAGTAGGCGTAGACAAGTTCAGAACTTGACAGATGTCACTGCGGTACCTAACACATGCGAGTAAAGAAATAACAGATCATCCGTGGCAGCATCTCAGATGTGTCTCGTGAACTGGACAATGTCCAAAATCCTAAATAGTTAGAGTATAATGAATCGACAAATGCGACAGACCTTCAAAGGAAACCAGCAATAGGCCTACACGTCACGTACAGCAAGAAACGTCGACCCAAACTGCTTACCTGCAAAGAAAATAAATAGGCATAAATGACTTCTACATTAATACCGTAAACAAGGTACATGCTTTCGAAAGACTGAAATCTTACTACTACTACTACTACTGCTACTACTAATACTACTGCTACTACTACTATACTACTACTATAATATTAATACTACTATGCTACTACTACTATATTACCTCTACTACTACTACTACTACTACTACTACTACTACTATACTATTGGTAAAACATTTTAGTTATCAATCAATCTATTGAGCCTGAATAATCAGAATTTCCATTTAGATCCCCACAAATTAATTGCTTTAATGTGCAGGTCGATAAAAAACTAATTTCCGACCAAATATTTCTTGTATACATCCACAATGCAAAATTTCATTCAATTTAATTAAGAAATTAGAATTGTGCAAGGGTGTGTGAACATACCTACATCCCAATTAAGTTACATTTATTCGCACATCAACACAAAAATAAACAGTGACTGACGTCAGAGAATAAGAACTTGTCTGAAATTGAAGTGCTTGTACTGTTCATTGCTACCCACTACAGTAAGCAATGCTGTCGTGATCCACCTAAACATTCAATACTAAGAACACCTGAATCATACTGACCCGCCGGACGCGTGTGGTGAAGACGTTGCCGAAAGGTTAGGATGAACATTTCGAGCAGTAAAAATGCCTGTGTTATGTGCACATTAGGCGTGCCGATCAACATAGAATGTTGTGTCGTCGTCACGGACACAAGTCGCACGCAGCACATTTATAGCATTGTAACTTAATAAAAATTCTTTGTCTTCTTGCATTCAGCCTTCAATTACATTACTGAATGTATTTCAAGTTCAGTCGCGTATTGTGCTCCGTGTTAGACCGCAACAATAATACAACTATCCTAAACACTGTATGTATTATACACATGATTATAGACATAATTCAGCAGATCCTCGTCTATGTTTTCTTCGCAAAATAATACTTGAAATGTCTTTCAAAAAGGTCTAAAATGCAAACAGTTTATGTTGTTCTGTACAGTACTTTATAACAACAAAATAAATTTTACTTTACCGCAAAATTCCTCGATATATCAACACGCTGAATCCATGCTCACATCGTATAATTTCCAACAACACAACAGATGACGTAACCGGTATAACTCGTACCTTACTATACAAGTGTAATGATATGGAAACTTACTTCCCGCATAAGTTATAATACCCTGACGGCTCTCTTATCACATACAACTCATATATATATAATATATAATAATTGTGCACTATTAATAACAGTGCAAAAAGCCGCCCCATTGATGTTAATATCATACCTGATTGAAATCAATGCTTTAACATTAAGAATCATTCTGATATCTACGATTGTAGGGTCAATCGGAGGATTAAACCAAACCTCAATACGAAAGATCCCAACCTACACATCAATCAACCATACTGGATGAATATTAATTGCACTAACGACAAGTGAAAATTTATGACTAGTATGCTTCACAATTTACTTAACACTAGCTCTAACTGTAGTATCAGCTATCAAGCTGTCAGGAGCATCGTTTATTAACCAGACCATAATAACAAATAAAGAAGCCACACTAATAAAGCTCATAATATTCACATCACTACTATCCCTAGGTGGACTTCCTCCATTCCTTCGTTTCCTACCAAAATGAATTGTTATCCAAGCCATAATTACAAACAATATATATATATATATATATACCTGCCATCTACGCTATATAGTCTAATACTGACAGCGCCGGTAAACAAAGCATTAAAATAATCCACATTTAACAGTTAACCAAACATGTCTGTATAAACATTACGTCTGATAATAAGGATATTAAATTAGTATACTTTCAGTTAAACCCTATTTTCTTATTTATTACAATTATTAACATCTTGACTATCACAAATGACATCACAGTCGCGTCGACTTTAAAATCATTAATCAATATTCATCATCATCATCATCTTCATCACCCTAACGACCCAGAAAGCACCGACAACGCATCTCAGTGTAAATCCACCTGAAGCGTGAGAGAAGAATTCAGTGGGATATCAGATAAGAATAGTAAATCGTTAGTTTATGCAGTTCGTTAACCAATATTCATGACGCGCATTTAATTTCTTTCTCTCGTCTAGCTCGTGCGATATTACCCCTTCAGGCACCCAATTAATCTTCCACCCGCCACAGAACCTCTTTTCCTACTTACACCCCCTCCCCTTCAAAAAGAAACAAAAACAACAGAGAAACGGCGCGCGAAGCAAGAGAAAGCACACACAAAAATTCCTCTCATACTTCTTCCTCTTCTTCTACTTGCTAAAACTTAATGTTCCGTTCCTCTCCCCTTGTCGGTACCCAGCTATGCAGCCCGCACAACTCCAAGAAATACAGGAAGGTGGTATAGTGTTTGGAAATACAGCATGACAATTAAATCCAGCATAAAAAATTTCAGATTGTGACGGTGTAGTGTGCTTTTATACTGAACACGCTTAACCCATATACGCAAACAACAGCTGCGATAAGTTAAGGATAATGTAGGTCGAACACACCTTGTTTATTAGCATGGTGTTAATGAAACAACATGTTCCGGTCTACTTGGAGGCCATCATCAGGTTTACAATGTTGGCTCTAAGAGACAAATAATAATGTCTCTTAGAGCCAATACAGTAAACCTGATGATGGCCTCTGAATAGGCCGAAACATGTTGTTTCATTAACACCCTGCTAATAAACTAGTTGTGTTCGACCTACATTATCCTTACCTTATCGTTACATACACAACGGGGATGCCTCAACTAAGATTAACAGGTTCGATTATTCATGACCCTTCCAACACTATAAACAATTCAAGAAAAAAGTTAAAACTTCCGGTAACAAACTCAGCTCTTCTACCCTAAGATGATCATAAAAGGTTCTTCCAAAGTGTCCGTACCTATAGACAAAACTGGACTGCGTCATTGTGCCATCCTAGCCTGCTTGTTGGTATTCACACTTCCTGTCTACCATCACACCAATGTCACGTGCACATTAACACTGCTGGCCTTCTGGAATTAGGATGCCGAAAACGCAGAAACAAATCTAAAAACTAGTTTTGGAAAGCCATTCACACTGCACGGTATCACATATCATTAGCCCTGTATTTTCCTAAATATTTTGACACTAATAAGAGTTTCAAACAAAGGCAGTAGACATCATTCAAATCCACCTTTTAGATGTTTAAGTCGTCTGATCTGTAGACAGTCTTTGAGCAAAATTATGAATCTTGACAAAAGATTCATATAAAGTAAGTGTTCAACAGACCGGCCAAACTAGAACTAATTCTACAAACTTGAAGTGTAGTTCGGTGTAGCAATGCAGTAGTTTCAGCGAAAACTACTCGATAGAGTTGTTACATCTTCAGAGAAACATGGAGACTACGTTCTGTTTGGTTTAGTTGTTGCACTGTGTGAAATATCCTATGTTACTTAATCTGCCCGTAAGTATTGCAAGCATATACTCAGATAATTTTCGAGGAACGCCAGACAAATTCCACTTTTCGAAATGTGTATTACTGAGGCATAAACACGCACATTCCAGGACGAAACCAAAGTGGTCCATTCCTGCCTGATGAGTATTTTCTCTCTTCCTGCTATCTGTCACGAACTTGGAAAACGCTAAAACAATGGGAGAGGCGTAATGAACAATCAATATTGTGTGGCAGACAGGCTGTGGCATTGAAGTATGGCAAGCAAATAAGAATAAATGAAGCAATTTTGTATGCTGAAGTCGCAGGTTTATATGCCGCTCGATGTGACTATATTTGTCCGCGTTTTGGAAGTTGAATCCTTCCAATCGGCTCTCATTCTCCGGACCAATTCCAAAATGAAAAGAGAGAGAATGGCTATTCCGATAGCAAAATGTATATATGAGGGGAGGAGAAGTATGTGGATAACGAAACAAAGAAAAGGATGACGAAGGTAGAAACACAGGCCTAAAATTATGAAGAGATTAAGAAATGAGACGAAGAAAATAACGGAAGACGATAATAAAGAAGATAAAGAAGAGAAAAATAACATGAAAGACAGAACACAGAGACTCAAAAGAATAAAGACCGACAGGTATAGATGGGGGGAGGAGAAATAGGTAGATAGCAAAACAAAGAAAGGGATGACGAAGGTAGAAACACAGGCCTAAAATTATGAAGAGATTAAGAAATGAGACAAAGAAAATAATGTAAGACGACAATAAAGAAGATAAAGAAGAAAAAATAACATGAAAGACAGAACACAGAGACTCAAAAGAATATAAAACGACATAGAAAACGGAAGAAAATAAAAACGATATCAGAATATGAGACTGACACATTGTAAAGCATGAACAAGTACGAAAGCCGAGATGTCATGCGACCCCGAAGACGGAAGAAACAGATTCCTCGTGAACATTAAAAACTACCAAACTCTATCCCATCACGTCTTACTACACAATCTCCAACAAATTCTTTTATTGCAAATATTAATTATTTAAGTTGAACATGACCACATGTTATGGGAACATGCCTATCTCAATGTCAGCTTCAGTTTCACCTATTCAGTTTACTCCCGGATATGGGAACAAACGTCGGACGTTCAGTAGCGCATATCATATGAGTGTATTTGATGATGAACTAAAAAGGTGAGCAAAACGAATATGACACAGGGTTGATGTCGAAGGCGCTACAACTAAACAACGAGTACACTCTGGGCTGGATGTGCAACGGTTAACAAAACATATACATTTTTCGAAGATTTATGGTCAAAGAAAATCTGTATGTTGTTCCCAACTCACAAGTTCGAGAGAATTTTTCATGAGGCGAATGCTTCAAAGTGTGGCACGATAGGGAAATATGTTCCACAATGGTTTCAAAGCCTCGTCTATAAATACGTATACAAGTCAGAGAGTGTTCGGAATCCATAAGCGAAGGGTAATGAATTTTACATGTCGAAAGCGAAGAAAAGACGTGCAGTGGAATGGGGGGACAGTTTGGTTATGTTGATGTGTGTTGCTTCTAATACGACATCCATCTGAAATTCCCATGTCTAAGGGACATTTCTTTTCTTGTCGTCCACCGGTAGGACACAGGTCCAACCCTTGACAGCTAAACAAATTGTCTTGTAGCTCAATATCATCCTTCATTTTATGGGAGTCTGAAGCCCATTTGTCTTCAACTCGGCGTCCACGACTTGAAACCCGCTCCCACCTTCCCTAAACCCCGCCCATCCGACCTCTCAAGAGACCGTCGGGAAATTCAGTGGCGAACTGGAAGGGACATGACATACTAATACAAACTTATGTTTATAGGCCAAAGATATTTTACTTCTTGGAGACGAAATGAAAGAGGCAGATGACCGTACAATATACTCGTCTAGCATACGTGCACCGGACTGACTGCTGGTCTGAAATGCTGAACTCCCCTTATGCAGTATACAAGCATGATCATGATGCACGTTACAGTTGTTACTCGGTAGTGGTATAGGTTGAAGTCAGTAGCATTAGAACCAGAGGAGTTATGGATTCTTGTTTTTGCATTTATAAATAGTGAGAGTCTGGACTTTGTCTGCCATCTAGTGTTCCAAAAATCACAAACGAAGACACGATATTTATGAAAATGGGTCTTTTTTCCCCCTTCAGGTGAAAAGGTGGGGATGGACACCTTACCCAGTCTGCACTATTAGAAGGCCAATATTCGTTCAAATTAAAATTTTGTTGGATTTCTTTTCATTACATTTCCTTATTTTCGAAATTACCTCGTCAAACCCTTCGGTAAATACTAACAATCTGAAGCTTAATTAACACAAACTTTAAGAAATCGGTAAAGCATATACTGTATTTGGCGTTCTGACGGCACGGTTGGTGAGGATATGTCTCCTGGGATACGCCACCGTATTACTTGGTAAGTGCTCACTAATCGACACGGCAGCGTATCCCTGAAGACGTGAACTTCCTTCCTGGTAGCTTCACAATGTTACCAGAATAATATCGTTTCTGACAAAATGAAAACAGCACAAACATTCAAGCTACATTTCCTTCAAAAAATCCCCTTGTGCAAATATAAACTTTTCCCAGCGATTGTGCTGGAGCACTGCCGTGAAGGCAAACCAACTGTTGGTTCTCCATTTTTCGTGGCGTTTCCTTCTGACCGTAACCCTAAGGTGACGACGGATGTCAGTGTACATTTCTTTACTAACAGTAGCAATTCCTGTAAATTATACCAGCGAATTCCGGGAAATTTTTGACGCTCCTACGTATTACTACGAAATTATTTATTGCAAATTCGTTACTACCGGCAACAGAAGGCATCCGGCGCTACCCATAAAACGTGCTTCCCGTCACTTTATTCAAATTAATTTAAACGTAATTTATGGCATATTTTAAAGAACTTAACAGGCGATATTCCCCCCAGAAAGAAAATATTGTGTAAGTGTGGTCAAGATCGGCTCAGAGTCATTTACCGCCCTAGGTGAAGCACCGTTCAAGCCCATCAGCTTTACGAAGAAAGCACTTTATTCCTGCGTCCTGATATTTTGCCAAAAAATCTTTCGCCCCAGGAGACCGCCTATTTTGCCTACTGGGATCAGCCGGTCCCGGGTGTGGACAACACAGTGTAGGAAACGTGCTCTCGTAGCCGTCCAGGGAAAAGTGCAATACAGTTAAGCCCTGGCTGTAATAAGCGACACTGTGCTGACATATTCGCAATACTGTCAGTATCCGAAGTTGTCCGACGTCCGCGGTTAAGGGATTTTCCTCACAGTTGGTAATGATATAGTCGGCAAACACAAAATGAACACTGGCATACACTTCATATGGGGACCGCGGTAGCACAGTGGTTAAGGTGCTTTGCTAAAAATCGGAAGGTCGCTGGCTCGATCCCAGCTGATGTCAGTGGATTTTTCATTGACATAAAATCCTTCCGATCGCACTATGGCTCTGGGGTCGACTCAGCCTCTAACAGAAATGAGTACGAGGCGGCCGGTGCGTAAGGCTGACAACCTACCACCAACACGAAATCTGGGAACCTTAACTTCCTGGAACCCTCTGGTCCCTTCTGGGCCTGTAACGGGACTGCTTTACCTTTTAAATACTTCACATATGTCAGTAATGGCTACTTTTCGACAATGCCACCATAAAATCAAACTGTTTGGATGTATATACGTTTTGTGATGATCTAGCACTGAACGAACAGCCATACACATTGTCCTGAAGAAACCAAAAGGCAAAAGGGGGGGGGCTGACTTTCTACATAAACTTCCAATGGGCGGTGCAACTGCGACAGACATTTCTGCATTGACAGCCTCCCATACACTAAGTAACTGCTTCAATGAACATTATCTTTCATGAATTTAACCAGTATTAATCTAAAGGTGCGTTTATACAATGCACGCTGTAGTCACTGTTGCCTTCGTCATTTGAAATTTCCACAGCCGATTGCTGCGACCCGACCTAGGCCACAAGCAATTTACCTATGATCCTCGCTGGATTTCTGGAGACTGCCACTGATTTAGGGGATTTGCTGTGAACTAAAATTAAAAAACTGTTGTTGTTATTATTATTATTATTATTGGGGTTACATTGTGAATTATATAACCTTCGTTTATAAAAGATCATTCAAACAGCATCAAGCATTTGGCTTGTACCTCTAAGAAAAGTCGCACTATCATTTATATAGTACTAATAATGTCTACGAAATGTTCTGCTGATTATTTTGAGACCTGAATGAAGCCCATACAGAGACAGTATGAACACACACCGAAAGTTGAACGTTACGTCATTCAGTAGGCCTATGCACAGCTACCATCACATCCTGCAAGCGGTTACGCTTAGCCAAGGTCATAATTCAACTAATAACGTCACCATGGAGACTGTAATTATGGTCCATTGTACGTAGAATCCCAGGTCAGTGAAAGTCTGCATGATTGCAATAATATCCCGTTTAATATGCTAACCTGTAGGTAATTAGAATATACTGCATGTAGGTTTATTGCGATGTGGCACAAGCAGCACAGAAAACAAATGAGTGCAATAATCCTCCCATGCGAAAAGCATATTGTGTAGCAGCACAACACATTTACTGTAACTTGCAATCCAGACTCGATATCTTTGGTAATTTTCATTATGGATAATTGTTAACATTCAACAACATTTAACCATAGACCATCGAAGCACAAACATTCACTGTATCAGATATTTATATATTCTCCTACACGTTACGGTCAATCATTTAATCATCAAAAGGCACGTGTACAAGTTTACACGCACATAATATGAAGCTTGTGTGGTTTGTATAATGTATTATATTCCGTCAATACACAACAATATATCAGTACAGTGATATTATATATATACTCAGGTCACATTATGTCACACAGTATATATAATATCACTGTACTGATATATTGTTGTGTATTGACGGAATACACAACAATATATCAATACAGTGATATTATATATACACTCATGTCACATTATGTCACACAGTATATATAATATCACTGTACTGATATATTGTTTTGTATTGACGGAATACACAACAATATATCAGTACAGAGATATTATATATACACTCATGTCACATTATGTCACACAGTATATATAATATCACTGTACTGATACATTGTTGTGTATTGACGGAATACACAACAATATATCAATACAGTGATATTATATATACACACAGGTCACATTATGTCACACAGTGTATATAATATCACTGTACTGAAACATCGTTGTGTATTGACGGAATATAATACATTGTACAAATTTGTTACTACACAACGGGATGACCTCTGTCAAAAACTTGTATGTTTTATTTACACTACATACTCCCCCCAAAAAAACAGAGCTGTGATTTTTTCACTGCATAATTACGTGCATGTCTGCGTAGTAAAATACATATTTTACAATATTTATTAATTAGCAGTTAAAGAGTATCTTAGCTATTCCAGTCTTGGTTTAATAAATCATGTTATTAAAAGCAGCAGCCACTAGCGAGACTTATACCTTACACAGGCTTATACAAAATTCCTCCTTTACTGTGCCGTAACTTTTGGATAGATTCAGGGTACTTACCCACAGAAAACAGCCCAATTATCTTCACACCTCATATAATGACCATAATTTAGCAACGTGACACAGCAGTGTGTGCCAATGCGAAGCTATAGACACGTCGAGCTTTACTAATTGCGCTGATCGTGCGGCTTGCGTGACAGTTGTCATACGGTTTCATGTACCTTGCCCCTCCAATAGGTCGGTAAAATACACAGTATATATATCTACAGATGCCTGCATGTACTGTAGCCCAATTATAACAAGGCAGTTGCAAAAGGGTTAGGACAAATTTTGTAAAAATCCTGGGACACAACAATAAGTCGACGGGACATAACATTTATTGTAATTGAACAAGTACAGTGTGTACAACCTTTATATGAAACATCCCTGTTGGTATAAAAATAATATCTTGTATCATGGACTGACGACGACCGGAGTTGGGGGGTTGAAACTAGTTGCCACCTCATAAAATTGTTCGTAAAGTGTGTGTTGGTTGTGATCGATAATATTTATAGTTGTTACAAAAATGTGTACACTTACATGCTACATAACATGCAAACTAGTAGTACTGTCATTATCAAAGCAACGAATTTCATCCAAAGAAAGTGGACACACTCACTTAGTTCGAATACAAAAACTCTCTGCTGTTTGCCTCAATAAATTATTGTCAGCCATGTTGAGCATATAGATTCCTAAATGTTAAGGGTTTCGGCTCTGTAATGATCCTAATAACTCATAAACACATTCTTATTTCTCTGCCGATGGTTCACTAAAAACAGGCACATGTAACTAAACAATAACGACTATATTTAGTAATAATTTTGCGCTGACTGTAATCTCCAAACAGTGTTTATTATTTCCACGGAACAACGATACGTATTAATCAAAACTTCTGCTGTTTTAACGTAAAAAAAGACACGTTCTGGAAGAAGAAACAGATCACATGGCGGGGAGTATAACTTACTGACAGTGACAAACTAGTGGCGGGAAATATAACTTACTGACAGTGACAAACTAGTGGCGGGAAATATAACTTACTGACAGTGACAAACTAGTGGCGGGAAATATAACTTACTGACAGTGACAAACTAGTAAACAGGTGAAAGGAAGCGGTTAAGGTCCACTTGAGGGTACCATCCTACCACTTGCTACTGAAAAACACATCTGCATAGAATTGAAGTTGGCGAGTTCGAAACACGAAGGCAGAGGTTCGGTACGAACTCGAGAATGAGGTAGTCTGAACAAAGTAGGCACTTTATAAATCAAATAAATGCTGGCAGAACCTAAAATCCAACGCCCTCTTACCAACCTCGCCACTGGGTAGGATCCTGAATTAGTTCCAACAACCTGTTTCCTTTACTGTCTATCTCAACACTGTTGTATCGCCTGCTTTTCTAAGAAGGTACCCTTGCGTTAGTCTGCATGTTATTTTCTGTCTCCACTCTACGATCAACGTGTCCATCCCGTCTCATCCCTTTCTGATTTCAGCATCCTGACAATTCTCTGCAACCTTCATAAATCACGAAGTTCGTTATTAACTTTCTCGATCAAATGTTCGTAAAAGCAGTCCGCTCAAACGTCCTTGATTTGTTCTCTCGCATCAGTCCGGGCTCAATGTTCTTTTCAGCTACTTTGCTGTCAACATTACCTTTTCGCAAAGACCTAAAAGTCTACGATCACAACCAACACACTTTCATGAATACGTGTTTTAATCGGCGACTAGTTACGCCTCCAAGCTTGGCACATCACGATGCCATAATAATACAAGAAAGTAAATGCATATAGAAACATTCGCACATTTCCAAGTTTTCATTCAAAATGCAAACGTAACCTCTTTGTATAAACTACAATTCGGTGTAAATAATGAAATGACTATGCTCATGAGATTATTCCAACAGAATGCATAACTACTGCTGTGTACCGCACACACAGTTGCAAGACCGTGAGAGAAAACACCTGTTCAAGCTTAAGGACAATAAATACCCAAGCACTTAGCCTCATTTCCGTAAGCTGCACATTTCTATATTCACAAAGTTTGCTCTGCAGCAATGAGCCTTTCTTTCTTAACGTCTCACGTGGAAATCGCAAGGCCAACTCCAATGTTCAAATTACACAACGATTTCACAAGTTGCTGGATTGGTTATTCTATAAAATTACGAAGCTACCAGACTTACTAATCGACGAAAGGCATGTAGCTGTGTATTTCAGTGGTCACTAAAACGGGAGGGATTTGGAAGTTCAAGGCTGCGGCCCATTTTAACATAAGTTGCATACTGATATTTAGTGGGTTAAAACACCACATGTACGGTACGTGGGTATCTACCGACCAGCTTACACGGTGGTTAACTTTCAGAACTGCCAGATTTATATTTGCCGTCATGAAAACCCCGATTCTCAAACTTGAAGGCAGACGTGTATAAATTTTCCAAAAATCTACGAGCCACCTGAAGATTCTAGGTGCCAGAAGGGTGGCAGGGAGCAATTTCCATAGTGAAGCCCCAAAAAAACATTAGGTGCCGACGTACAAACTGAAGTCGTAACGGCGCCAAGGATTTGTCCACCCCTGTTTTAAGGTTCAATTAACTTATCATGCCAGCGTGATTCGAAGGGCTTAATAAATCAAAACTGAATGTCGGTACGACCAGTCTATAGTCTAGATTCAAACCGATGACCTCTGTAATCGATACAGAAGTTCTCTGAACTTGTAACAGGAAAAATAACACAAAATATGATTCCGTCCGCCCGCTCCACGGGCATTCAGAAAACAGACAGAACACAACACAATACACAGCATATTCACAGTAAAGCTGATCAAACAGGTTCCTGCAAATGCTCATTAGCCGGGGTGTGCAATATGACGCCACGTTAAATCAAATTCCCGGTCTCAACTATCTGACACCATTGCAAAACACACCGCCCTGCGGAGCTAAGCCCAAATGTCCTCATTTACAGTTCACAGTTTGGTGTTACTACTGTATTCCCCAGACAGGATTCAGGGTTCCTTTTTAAATGATCCGGTCTGGCATAAATTACGATCCGTGTATCGCGGGAGTTGGATATTCAGGCGCACAATTAGGCGAACATAAAGCGACGTTCCCAAGTTCGTAACAGGGCTTCATAAATAGCAATTCTGCGAATATGAAAATCCCTAGCTCTATACAAAGGAGAGGAGAAATGGGGGGGGGGAAGGGGCGCCGGTGGGGATGAATGATAAAGTTCCTTCCTTGCATGAGTGGCGTAAGTTAGTTTAGTAACATTACAAGCCGCGTTACCATGTACCGTGTATATGGAGTAGCAGCCAAAAGCATAGCTTTAGCCCGGTTTACGGGAAGCAACACATCGCAAAAACAAGAAAATACTTATAAAGGGAAAAAATAATATTGAAAATTGTATGGCCCTATCCCGTGATGAAATGTACAGAATTTACCAAGGCGTTCTTTACTGTCAAAATGACGTGGTTCACTGCAAACGATTTCCACGAAAATCACAGCCGCTCATCGGAATGATATGCAAATGCCGTACACCGAAATTCACCCAAAACGGACAGTAAATGTGAAAAGTATGAACAAAAATTACTTTTCGCCCCCCCCCCCTCAAGTAAATGACGGCTTTAAAGGTGTCGACTTTCACCAACTCACGCTTGGATTTCTTAACCCCTGAAGAGGCGACCGATAGGTTGTCCCAAAACGTCAGTAAGACATTACCACCACACGCTGCGTAATATCCCAGACAGCGCACACCTCATGTTTGTAAACAGCTTCTACACAAAACTTCATACAAATCCAAAAAATGTTTTAGCTGCCGATACCAGGTCACAGGCAGACGGACAAATGGAGGGAGGGAGTTCCCACGTTAGACGCTCTTTCTTTCACCTCGTGAACCACACCTAAAAGTCTGCCGACACAAACAACAAAACAATCGATTAAAAAAAGCTGAAACGCCACGTAAAAAGAACGAAGCCGTATGAGAACATACAAAGCCTCGCGGCTTACACACCAACTAGTGTGAGGCATTGAACGAACTAAAAATTACAGAATGGTGGTGATTATTATTATTATTATTATTATTATTAGCAGCAGCAGCAGTAGTAGTAGTAGTAGTAGTAGTAGTAATAGATGATAAATTTGGAATCGGGAATCTCCCCAATAAAAGACACCTTTCTCAGTGATTATAGTGTTGGTGACGCAATCATGAAAGCACAGTTACTGCCCCAAACCAAGCAAAATTAATCCGTACTCACAACCGAGATGTCAAAATTTACATCGTGTCCATTTACCGATTTAGATTTCCTTGAAATTTAACACCAACTCAAATAAACTACGCCTTAAATAGTGTAAGTGCGAAATCCCAGTTTCCGGCAGTGCATCCACCAACATCCAAATAATCGTCACAGCAGACTTGCATGTTCGGTGTGTATTGTATTTGTGTTCTGAAACTGACGTGGTTTTCATACTCACACTTCTTGGCTCCTAACAGCCACCGTTTTCACGAATTTTCGCAATGGAAGGCTTATCTGTCTTTTCTGTGCCTTCAATGAGCTTAGTGTGAGTGAGTGAATGAGTGACTCACATTCTGGCTGGAGTGGTTATCACGTTCTCCATGGTTAGGACAGAGACTGGTTTGTATAGTGACGTCATAATCCTGGTTTTGCACGGTCGCGAAGTCGCCACGGCCACGACAGATCTTAGTTTATGAGTGACGTCGCAACACATGTTTCGCAGAATGTCAGCCTAATGAAAGACTGGGTGAATTGGCTCGTCAGCGTGACAGCAATTTTGCTAGCAAATAAGAATAACTCGATGGACCCAACATTCTTCGCGCCAAATGGATGCACTAAATCCATATCGATGTCGAATAGTTTCCCGCGACACTACACAGCATCGATTTGTTTGTAAGAACTAATTCCTACCTAACACCGTGCAACGAGTTTTCCTGCCTCACGACGATGGAGACATCAGCGTAAGCAGACCGCACGTCACAGCAGAAGGAGTAACCGCTAACAAGCAACACCGAACATAATGAAGCTGCTCAAGGTTTAAATTCTATCTCGTTGTATTATTTAATTTATCAGGCAACAGCATGAGAACCAAGAAACCAGCATGTGCACTGCAGAACTTGGAAGAGGGTAGGAGGGTACCGGTAAATCAAGGAGAGAAATACAGCAGCAGCCACCCCATCTCGTCTCAACCCTTCCTTCCCCCCAGGGTGTGGTCCAGGGGAGCTGCTGGATATTAAAATCTGGCGCCGCCAGAGAGAGCCATTCAAACCTCCCACCACGACTTCTCCTATAGCCTTCCATGTGTTCAATCCCATTTTGTTTTATTGTGATTTAAGGGACTTTCTATGCTACTTTATAAAAGCACCCAGCCGAGTTCACCCCCTATCCTCCCGCTCGCCAAACTCCGTGGGCCCAAAGCCTGCGAAAATGTGAACTAGGACATGTTACAGATTTACGTATATAGGCACTATGAGATGTGAGTCCGTATCAGAAACACAGGGAACCAGCGCAGACAAAACAGGCGGCATTGTACATACAGCCTAACGGTCCGGTAACTATTGATGCCATGGAAAAAGCTATAATGCCCGGAATGCCGTCGAGCTACAAAATATTTCGTACAGCTGTCAACAATACAAACGTAAACTCTGGTCTTCATGTAAAGTGCCCGACATTGTTGTCCGATTTTAACCAAATTTGAACCTTCTAACTTATTATCACAAAGTCTCCAATATCACATTACATGAAAATCCGCCAATTTGGAGCCCAGTTGATACACGCTGACAGACGGAACAACATAACGAAGCCAATTGCTACTTTTTACGTCTTATGTGAACGCATAAGAAAGGAGTAACCTTGGAGCATATTAAGTTTCTAAACTTATTATTTACCATCTGAGATATATATATATATATATGCCTACCACATCACTGGTCGGGATGTCCCTTTGCTACGCAGATAAGCCTGTATTTGCACAGTCAATCACAGTGCATATTAAAACTTCACAAAGCCAGAAACGATTTCCTTCCAAATATATGGCGTATGTAAAAAAAAACCGCTTCCAGCAAATCTGACGTTCATAGGGCCGCGCATCGTAACATTATTTCCATAGTAAAATCAACTATATGCACCAATGTATAAAATTTATTTTATTTTGGAATGATACTCTACATGCTTCGGACGGCCTTTCCGTCCATCATCAGGAGTTCAAGACT
>Ga0123352_10007021_pt1 | contig 17328 bp, 7 predicted proteins | sample TergutLab28metaG_FD_89700 | JGI IMG/M metagenome (GOLD analysis project Ga0123352, IMG submission 89700) | Labiotermes labralis P1 segment gut microbial communities from Petit-Saut dam, French Guiana - Lab288 P1 | ecosystem: Host-associated > Arthropoda: Insects > Digestive system > Gut ... | reverse complement strand
TTGCGCTAACCACGTGACACCCCTCTATCCGCAAAAGTTGGCACTAACTTCGCCGACCGGCGGCGGCCGCTCTGTCGGTATAGTTCGCGTGCGGACTAAGGCCACGGAGTTTAGTTTAGTTTATATATTTATTTATTTATTTAAAGGGCCTTGAAAATAAGCAATACAAGTAATACGCGGTACAAATTTTGAACTGACGCGACGCATCTGAAGTTTTTCATTAACAATTTGATGGCAAGATCCTGTGCTGATGCCCATTTCGTCAACAACCTCTCGGACAGATAGACGACGATTTCCACGAATCACAGCACGAAATCTCTCGACATGGTCGTCGTTTGTTGATGTGGAAGGTCGTCCAGGCCCGCGATCTTCACCGACAGACATTCTGCCCTCTTTAATAAGCTTTAACCGCTCATGACACAGTGTTCAGCTCCTACAGTCCTCCCCGTATGCTTGGTTAAGCAACTGAAATGTCTCTGCAAAATTTTTACCAAGTTTGTAGCAAAATTTAACACACACACGTTGTTCTTCAAGCTCTTTCATTGTCACTTTGTCACTAATCCGACGAACAGCTTGGGCATGGGCTCAGTTCAGCGGATGTAGCTCGACAAATAATGCTCATAGCGAAATGGGACAAATGGCAGTTTGTTGTCAAAACCTGGCGCTAGGTGTGCTCAGTAGCCGCAGCGCGCTCTCTGTACTGGTTGGCGCGCTATTTAAAAAGTTCGGTCCCTTTTTGAACAAGCCTCATATATCAATATCACACACATATTTCCTGTGAGATCTCACATACATTTTATTTACAATTTTTAACTGTATTTACATTCTCTATTGGTAGCGTAACTTGTGACTTGCGCTGTTGACAGTTTAGTTTTCCAAATATTTTAAAATATCATACATTTTAAGAATGTTTCTGCGAAGATCTCTTTGAAGATAACGGTATAGGTTAAAGTATTGAAACTGAAGCTATAAGCTTATTCTAAGTTTGTATTAGCAGGACTCTTTCGGATGTGTGTGAAATATTTCTTTCCTTTCTTTCACGTTGCTTTTCACTCGTGAAATAACGTCCTTTCTGTTGTTTGAAATGATTTAAACACTTCACATATAATTCTTTCATCTTAACAACATATTTTAATTATGAAATACAATTATTGCATGCTTTGTAATTATTGGGAAGATTTATGTATAAATTTATTTAATTTTATTTACTTCCTGCTGGTTATTCATGAAATGGCATTCGCGTGATATTATTGTCATTCCTAGTGATGACTAATGGGCCAAAACACGTCAGAATGTGAAGAAGTGTTTGTGTATATTTATAAAGTATAACTAATTGATTATGTCTTATTTCGAACGGGATACTTCCTGAATAACAGTCAAGATGCTTGCCCGCTTGAGCCAGTTCTTTCGATGCCTATATAACTCTTTTTTTTCCAGAGCAGGAATTCGATCAGTTTCTGAACTGCCTGATGCATGATACGACCTATACAGATACACGTTAATACATTTTATGTCCATCCACGTTATAGTCAGATGGTGTCATTGAATTTTTCATTGACATAAAATCCTTCCGATCGCACTATGGTCCTGGGGTCGACTCAACCCCTAACAGAAACGAGTACCAGGAATATTTCCTGGGGGTAAAGGCGGCCGGTGCGTAAGGCTTATAACCTACCACCATCCTGTGCCGTTGTCACGAAATCTAGGAGCCTTAACTTCCTGGAACCCTCTGGGCCTGTCCAGGCCTGTAATGGGACTGCTTTACCTTGTACCACGTTATAGTCTACCTTTCTTTGTACTGATTTGCCGTGCTTTGTTTCGACTCACTTATTGTAGAGTACGATATCTGGCCTCCAGATGTGGTCAGAGGGCACATGTAGCATTTCCACTCCACCATACTCCTTAGGTTCCCACTGCAGCTTGTAATCAAACCACGCCTGGAACAAAAATATTTGTCATTACCGCAGATCGGCAGTTAGCAAAATTTTCTTAAAACGTCTTTCCACCTGTAGTTAAATTTCGGTGATTAAAAACCAACTAACTAAACACTTCATTATCCAACTAATGCACAAATATATAATTCGCAGATACAATTAAAATTATAAAATATTTAAAAGTGCTCCAACATGTCTCGGATCACAGAGGATCCAATATCAAAGAGCCTTGTATAGTGCTTGGCTAAAATTACAAAAATGGTTCTTTCGTGTCCGTTGACATGGACATGGTCGGTGTTATGGCAGCATATTGTGACTGTAATTGGATAAAACAAAGGCGGTCTGTTTTAGAGACAAATTAACAGCCAAAACAACATGAAATGGAAAGAACAAGATATAATAGAAGTATAACATAGGATTTACCCCGTTATGCGTGTGTGTAGTTCACTGTATAGGAAGGCACTACTGCGCCTTCATATACAGTGAACTACACACAGCACAGCGGGTCAGACTATGCTGCCATAACACCGACCACGTCCATGTCAACAGACACGATAGAACCATTTTTGTAATTTTAACCAATCACTGTACAAGGCTCCCTGATGATGAATCATCTGTGATACGAAACATGTTGGAGCACTTTTAAATATCTTATAATTTTAATTGTATCTACGAATTATGTATTTGTGAATTAGTTGGATAATAAAGTGTTTAATTGTCATTGATGGACGGTGCAAACATGAAGCCCAACTAACTACTTTGATGGAGCGGGCATTTGTTATGAACGAAACAACGAATCGTCAGCTTACGTACAATTTGGGGAAATTCTTGACCATCTAATAAATTATTTTAATTTAAATTATTCCCTCTCCTATTTGTTTAGATACATACGCATAAAGAAGATTAAATTTTATTAGTTTCGACATCTTGGCAAACGTAACAAACTTTGATGTTACGCTTCCTAGTAGATAAATATGTGTAAGTAATAGAATACAGCCGGCTAACATAACATATAATTCTTTTCTATGGCAGATAGTCGGCAGTTCGCTACATGTTTCGACCGATCTTCTGGTCATTACCAGTCCGTGCCATTTACGAGGAAAACACAGATGTAGTTCAAATGCATTTGCATGCGGACGGTTGAGATCTCAGCCTATTACATAAGCGTAATCTACGTTTCTTATTCGTCTAGAAAAGAGAAGAATCGGTTGGATGTGTGAGAACACAAAAGAATGGAACTCTTGGGGGTAGTGCGCGTTGATCGTCTGGCCTGTGGAAAGACTCCGCAGGGTCGTTCTTGAGTTTACTTTAAATATGGGAAAACAAATTTTGGTTAGAAAGTATGGGGAGTAAAACGTAATGGAAAAATGTGGATTGTTTCTTTTTTGCACTTGTGTTTCCAGATTTCATACTTTCAGTATAATGAGAGTGTAATGACATAATCCACGTTGCCCCAAACGGTAATTCTAATCCGTTTTAAATCGACAAAATTTACTTTTATTAAGCGTTTTATGTATGACATATCTTCTCACAAGTATAGTAATTACACACAAATTCTTTAAAATTGTGCGTTTTATATCCTTGCATTGTTAATTCTTATAGAATAGTCTTGTTTTGGTAAAAGACATGAAAATTGTAACCTGGCACCCTCAAGTACAGGGAAGCAACTCCACGCTTCTGTGACTTAAAAGTATTTATGAAACAGAGCCAACCAGCTTGTGTCCCCTAACCGTATTTTAAAAATTAAAACCAATTAGAAGCAGTGGTTTGATCTATGCCTTCCTCTGGCCACAAAGCACTAAAACACACATGTTTTTTAATTGTGCTTGAAACATGCAGTAGGTAGACAGGCACATTTCAGACGTCAGATTTTGACAGGCAACAAGCTGAAGCTCTGCTTTTGTATGTAAAATCCAACGTAATTTCGAAATGTTTGTACATGAATTGAAAATTTCTTTCAAACGTCGGTAACATAACGTATGGTTTTAAAGTTCTTTGTATTTAAGCGTTGATCAATTCGAGAAAACGTGACCAGATGAGAGTAATGAGACATAAACTTGTGACTATAAATCTGAATTACACGCTACCGCCGTATTTACAATCGAGGAAACGTGACCAATAACACAGGTACACCAGTAACAACGAGTACACCACTGAAGTTTTACGTCATACATTTATCTATTGTAAAACTTTGATAAATATGCTACAAAAAGGCGCATCATATTGATATTACTGGAGCCCAGGCTTTCGATCAGTTCTTTAGTATGTATACCGAAGGTCTTAGCACTGATAGTTCTGAATTTTATTCACGCTGTGTATTTACTTGAGTTTTATGGTTGTAACATAAAAATAATTTATTCTCGTGTACAACGTTAATGTACTGGTTTTTTCAACGGATGCACTCTGTGTTGTGTTTGAGGTGCGATCTAAACTTATGTGTATAATGCAGATTGATTATAGTCTTTAACACTACTCCGGCCTCGGTTCGATTCGGGGCCAGCCCCTGTGGGGATTTTGGTAGAAATTGTGGCACGGGGACAGGTTTTTTTTTTCTAAGTATGTCCTCCTTCCTCTGTCACTATCGTTGCACCAATGCTCCATAGGCATGTCATCTTAATATAACCCTTACAAGGACAAATGGGCCAAGTTTGGTAACATTCAAACAAAGCAGTGCTCTTTCTTATATTCGAAGAGCAGCAGACAGAATATTCCTCTCATATTTTTCATTTTAAAGGTTACAAATGTACCATCAAATCTTGAGTCGTAGAGACAGCCTAACCACTGCAGTGTTAAATAACTGCACGAAGTACAGTCTCTGAAAAACCCGACTCAAGAAATTCTCCACTTTGTATAAGAACCGAAAGTTCGTTTTTCTGTTCACAGGGATTCGCCGCTTGTCCCTATTCGTAGCCAGATAAAGTCAATATTCTATCAAATTACTCCTTGAACATGAATTTCAGTATTATTTTACCATCTAGCTCTACGCCTTAGAAGTAGCCTTTTCCTTCAGCTTTAGCAATCAAAATATTTTTCAGCACATTTAATGTGTTCTGAATGTGAACCGACGACATTTATTGCGATCGGTAAATCTGGTTGCAGCATCTATGTTTGCGCGTCTGGGGGTGTATTTTGTGTGTGTACATGTGTACGTGTATGTATGTGTGTTTGCATATATGTATGTATGTATGTATGTAAGCACGTATGTATGCAGTATGTATGTACTGATTCCAGTGGCCGCACGGTCTAAGGCGTGGGTCTGCAGCCGTTTGCTTGCTGGGACTGCGGGTTCCAATCCCGCCGGTGGTATGACTTTGTCTTTTGAGTGCTGTGTGTTGCCAGGTAGAGATCTCTGCTTCGGGCTGATCGCTCGTCCAGAGGATTCCTACCTATTGTGATACGTCCAGTGAGTATGATCGCGAATCCCGATAATGGGAGACCGTGACCCCTAAACGGAAGGAAGTGCCACAAGAAAAAAAATTATATATATTTGTATATATGTATGTGCTTATATAGGTAGGTAGGTGGTTGGGTTTATGTAGATCTTATTGAGTTCTCTGTGATATCTGTGTTACTTAGGTACATATCTGTAGTTGCCTCCCCTTAGTAGATAGGAAACATTGAGAATACGTCTAACGTTTTGGATACCGAAGAAAATTTCTCTGTTTCGTAACCTCTTAAGCGACAAGTAAAATTAACTCTCTGAGAGAGAAAAATGCCAAATGTTCTTTACTCGTCTTTAATTTAGACTTTAGATTCGACAAAGTATAACCTCAAATGCTCTGTTTCAATATCAACCCTTTAAAGAAGAAGCACGGATTGCTTTAGTTAAAGACCCAGTTCGTACCGCGCAGTAAACACTTTTCATCTCGGTTATAAAAACAGCCAGTTTATGCTGTAAGTGGCACAAGTCGCTATTTGTTCTCAGATAAATACAAAACACATAAATACACTGTGGGGAAAACGTACGATTCTTGAATGTTAAACTTGTTTTTGCATCACGTAGTCACTATGCTCCAAACAGTTAATTCCTACATTTGTGCTGCAGTATGTTTGCTTAAGGCGTTAAGAACTTGAAGAGTGAAAGGGAGATGAGAGACACTTTATTTGTGGAAGCAAGTGGGAAATAACATCCTTTATTAGGTTTTTAGGTTTCGTCCGCTTGTCCTCCTGTTATGATTAGCATGAAAATAACATTGGAATGGTGAGAAAGAGCCGCTTCAGATAATGAGGGTAAATTTCATTTCTTAATGAACGATGAACTGAGAATTCGGAGACGTAATGTGATGTTATGTAGGGAAATTAATTTTTGACTCGTGTGAACAGCATGTTAATATCCCATTCCTGCCGCACAAAGAATACTGTATCTACAATGTAAGGAACAATCATTTAAAAGTGTTGAGGTAATTAACAGGTAAGTAACAGGTATGTTTTGTTCGAGAATCACAGAAAAAGCACAGAACGTTCTGCGGGCAGTAGAAGCAGCTGCAACGATATAGTAATTATTGCGCTTTAAAGTGACCTCCTTCTCACCCAGCCTTCTAACCGCTACCGATAATTAACGTTGGCTTCGCTGCAGTTCTCTTAGGAATATCAACTAAGAATCCTGCTCATAAATTTACGAGTGACAAGGAGATCGACAGCAGCGCAGCTCCGTAAGACATTCCCTATTTTCTTATAGAGAATTCTTAATTTTTTTATAACTGATTTAGTGTTCAGTGAACGGTAGGTTTACTTTGCCTCAGTGTCAGCGCCTCACCTACACGTCAACTTCTCTGACACCTTTGTGTTGCGGGTTAACATTCAAGACGTGCAGCAGATGTTCCCGCAATATAACAGTTTATATTATTTGTACATATCACAGAGGCATTATTTTACATTATGAATCATTTATAAAGTATATTAAGAAATAGTTAACTGTTTTGTGAGCTTATAACTTTAAAATAAGTGTTAAATAATGTAATATTTAATTTTTTCATAGAGATTGCAGTTTAATAGATAACAATAAACTTTTTTTGCTACACAAAACAGAAGTTTCGCTACAGTTCACTGCAAGATCTGGGTCCTGAAAACAGCGCTATTTAATTTTTTATATAATGAACAAACAAATGCACAACTGATACGCAATTCATTGTGCAGCCCTGTATTACACTTCTCCTGCATGTAGGGGAAGTGTATCAATTGTGCATTTGTTGGTCCATTATACAAATAATAAAGATGCACAGTAGAAATGTTGAAATAAAAAAGGGAGCCATTTAAGTTATAGTAATTTTCATGTAGAAATTGACTGTGAATGAATATGTGATTTGCGTCATTTCCTCTACGGTCCGAATTCGATCCTTTTCGATTTCCCTAAGTAAGAAAAGAATAATTCTTCTTCTTCTTGGATAGCACATGGCGTGTTTAAGGTGTTATAGCCTGCCGTTACCGACGGCTTAATTAATACAGAGTGTTTTGAATTTACTCCAATCTTATTTTAGTGAAGTTTTGGTCTTTGAATGCTTCTAGTGACCAGACTCGTCTAGATTTCATTATGCTCATTTTTGTACTGTATCTTTATGATCTATATTTCTTATTCCATTATCACATATTTTTTTTTATATTTTCTACCGTATGTTTTCTTTCTTTTATTCTCCTCCTCAGTATCTACCTGCAATTGGCTTCTTGATTGTACCAACCACTTTAAAAGCTTATTAAATTATTGCTATTGTTGCTATTGATCATAAACTTAATGGAACGGGCTTCTTGGACTGCTCTGACTCCAAAGACTTTGTTCGAAGTTTGGTTTTCATCTTCTACAGAAAGTTCTTCCTTTCGATTTGTTTTCGTTCCTTGCCAACATCGGGGTAAGCCAAGCCAGGCACTGTGTATCATTAATCTCCTTCACCAGAAACAATAACTAGGCGCAGCACTGAGTATAGAAAAGTTGGCAATACGGCATTCCAAGTAGACTAGTGGAAAAGTCCATTCAGAATTCAAGAGGATGTTTCTTTATTGATAAATGTACCTACACATGGAGACCGTCTGAAAATTAGCGTTATTTGTCAGACAATGGGGGGTCTAGTGTGTACTCCGAGACGTCTGGAGATAATTGTTGCGTCTGATTGTGGTGGAAACTATGTCTGTTCAGCGTGAATCACGTGTGCATTTAGTCAAAATATTACGAATAGCCAAATTGCATACACATGTACGTGGCAACAGACAGACACATAGAACAAATAATCCTACAGCGTGATTATTCACCCTTACGTTTGGTTTTAAATAAATCTCTAAAAAAACCCCGCATAATTTTTGCATTTTAAGTTTTACTTCACAAAGGAAACACATTAATGAAAAAATGTTTTTGACTGAATTCATAGACTGGAAATGTAAGTCGACGTCAGAATGGCAGAGCACTTCTTGCACGTGGATGAATTATGCAACTGAATGCATAATGTATTACTGCCTATTGTGTATTAACTTCATATTTTCATACGGTCTCTAGCTTCTGCTCAATCAAAACTGTGTCTGAAAATCGGGGCCAGATTAACGTATAAGCAAGACAAGTTCCTGACTGACATTATACAGGACCTCAGTGTGGCCGCCTCACTTAAAAAAATTAAATACATGGTCAATGTTAAGAGCACAAATGTGAAAACATTTACTTGTGTATATTCAAACTCCAAGCGGGAGCGGGAAAATGTTATGTATTTTGGCCGGGTTATTTTCATCGTTATAATCGGTAGTACTAGAGCCCTAAGTGGGTCTTGGTCTCTTTTACGATTCTGCCCCATCCTTTTCTATCCTTAGTTTCTATCATCCAGTTCCTGGAGGATTAGGCCTCGGTATTTACATCCCCAGAGACAGGGTGAACCAATTTTACATCCGAGTACCTCAGGATTGCCACATTCTACCCATTTTACTTGAATCAGTGAGGGGAGAATTTTTAAATATATATTACAGAGTAACTTGATGTGAATCTTGGAAGTGTAGGCAATTGGTTTGCTAGAGACATTGCTGGCCACAAATGAGACATGGTTATATTCGAATACCGCCTAGTCAACAAATCAAACAATTTGAATTAATTCACTGAATTTAACTATTGAATGCATAAAAACGGGGAAAACAAGCTACCGGGAAGGACTGCAGAAAAATAAGTGCATAAAATATTATACGATATTAACAACAATGAAGTACGACCATCATGCTGCTGATGACAACACTGGAAGAAAATTTTTGAAGCCTAGAGAGTTGCCTCAGCAGGCAACCCTTATACATCAATTATCGAATCATTATTAGATATCATTACGAAAGCTAAATATAAACATTTAGAGCTAAATTTATTAATATTTATGTAGATTTCATAGGTCGCAGAAATGTATGTGGCAAAACGACTGTCGTTTGCGCGATGGTAAACATTAATTAAAGAAAAATGATTTGTAATTGTCATAGCACTAAGTGCAGTAACAGTATCACGAATGGACGAGAAAGTGACTTTAGGTTGAAGACATTTAAATGAAACAGGGTGCTGATTTAACTCATCTGTGCTGAAGCCTTGGTAAATTTTCCCTAATGTAGTCTCATATACATTGTCACAAATGACAATAACAATTCTTGTTTAGAAAGAGGATAAAAATTATGAAAAATACATGCAAATTCTGTATGCTTCCGACAAAGCAGTCAGTTCAGTCCCTCTCCCGGGGAGAGATGTTTATTAAAAAAAAACTGCAGTACAGTGTGGTACAGAACCATGAGAATATCCGTAGCAAACAGGATGGTACAACGTAGAGACTCAAGGCCAACACTTTTAAGATTTACGTCGAAATAATTTTGGAACCTAGAGTCCAACCAAATCACATGATATTTAACAAATTGGCAACGAACCCTTCAATTCTCTTTGCTTTATTAAGACAATATTTAGCAAACCGTATTTTCACTCACATTTGTGTCCATTGCATTATGAAAAACCCCCCTTCTATACAAGTTAATATTGGCCTGCAGAATTACAAGCTTCAACATTTTTAATACTGAAAACTACGTTCAAACTGTTGGTTGAAGTTGAAGTTGAACTACAAATATTCTTAACAAAATCGATTAAAATTAAGGACCCTAATGTGGATCCACCTGGAACTTCAAACTTCATAATGTAAAAAAGAATAATGGTAAAGGGAATTTGACAGGAGTTTTCTTTGTTGTTCCACCATCCATATTACCATATAAGAGAAATATAGGCTAATACGAATTGTTAATAGTGTCAAAACGGTTATTTGTTATTGTAGAAAAGCGTAATTTAAATGATAAAACAGGAATAAATTGCCCTTCAGTATCCACCACTACGAAAAGTGTGCATAAATCCGTAGAAGTGAAATAATATTTCATGAAACCGAGCTGAGAACGATCAAATTGTGTTTGGAAGAACGATGGTGTTAAAATACACTGAATTCAAAAAAATATGAAGAGTTTTATTTACAGAGGCAGATCACCGATTATGAACATAGGAATTGTAATTTTTAAAAAGCTGGAACAACAATTATTTCTTCCACAATGAGGATATCTCTGACTATATGAACGAAAGTTAAAAAGCCCTTAAAATATGATGATATCATTTGAATCCGAAGGCTGAAATTCCATTAACCAACTCAAAATTTGAAGGTTTCAAGACGATTTATCTGGCTTCGTTAAGAGAAATAAGGGACGTAGGGATGTGGCCAAAGTTCCTGAACGAGGAATAAATGTCGGGTCATATGAGTTAAAATGGACTTGAACCTATTTCCAAAGGATTGGCCTGTCTTTTTAAAATCATTAGCAATCAGGTAATTAAGTTACAATTAATAAGGTACTGTATTTTCTTTTAAGGCTAGAAATATTTCAAGGAATTACTTAGGTGGATTTTCAAACCTATCATTAACGGGATTTAATTTCTGCTTGTTGTCTGATTTAGGATTAATTTTAAAAATTCACCAATTTTACAAAGCTTCGTTTCATTGTTATAAAAAATCATTGTTTCTTAGTCCATATAACGCTTCAAAATGCTAGAAATCAAGATTCAAACTTTGACTTCTTGGGCTACTAGAAGAGATCAACTTGATTCAGAGAATTTCGAGAATTTTTTTTAATGCCAAAATGAAAAGATGCCTGCTTATGAAAACAATTGAATTTTGAGGATATAATTTCATAAAACAAAACATGGTTCTCACCTGAATAATTCCAACCAGAACAAATACAGAATGGCAGAGGCTATGCCCTAAATAAGCTAAATTGAGTGACGAAGGTGGTAAGTTTCAAAAAGAATAAACTATCGGAAGTGTCTGAATGCACAAGATCAGTAAAGCCCTTGTCAAGAACGTGGCATAGTTGCACTAGTGAATTCCACGTCTGATTTATTCAAACAGATTTTAGCGTTGAGGAAAAATATTTTCAAAAATGAACAAATTTTTGTAACTAATTGCTACCCTTCCTAGAAAAGTATTGATGTAATTAAAGAATTATTCACGGGCACGTCAGAACGCCATGAAATACCATTGTACCTGTTGACCAAATGATGTGTTAAGAATAGGAATCATTTCCGCTCTGCGCCAGACTGTCACTAACAGGAGTAGTCAACGTTGTGTTCGGTGACATTCCAGCAACAGCAGGCGAGATGCGACATTAATAAGCTAACCAGTTGTCCTGGAGGGTTACACCTAATCAGGAGTTTGTTTACCGTACTATGGACAATTACACTCCTGGTAGGATAAACGGCAGTCTTCTACATGCAAGCAAATTCCTCTTCAATAACACGATGTGAACGGGTGGGTACATATCCGTTTTATTTTCTAAACTGGTGCGGACAAAATTCTGGTAGTTTTTTGGGTCAGAAGTATATCTTTATAATTAAACCATTAAAATAGAAAGGCCTCTGTCATTTCTTTTTTCAGAATAAATTGAAAAGACACCAAAGTCTGCAAGTATATCCAAAGCTGGTGGCGATCGCTTATTAAGTTAAACATTGTGGTGCAGGTGCGGACTGCTGTGTAACGGTAAAATAGGTTGTGGGTTTTTGTGCTTGAAAACCATCCGACGTCATGTACAGTGAAAGAAGCTGAAGTTGCAAGCCAATAAGAGTTGTGTTCTTGTTAGACCTTGTAAGATATACAGAATTATAATTTTGCCTGTTGTTTTATATGGGTGTGAAACTTGGTCGCAGACACTGAGGGAGGAACGTAGGCTGAGGGTGTTTGAGAATAGGATGTTGAGGAGAATATTTGGGCCGAAGAGGGATGAGGTAACAGGGGAGTGGAGGAAACTACATAATAACGAACTTAATGATCTGTACTGCTCACCCAATATTTTGCGAGTGATAAAATCAAGAAGAATGAGACGGGCGGGCCATATGGCGTGTGTGGAGGAGGGGAGAGGCTTGTACAGGGCTTTGGTGGGGAAACCTGAGAGAAAGAGACCACTGGGGAGACCCAGGCGCAGATGGGACGATAATATTAAGATGGATCTTCAGGAAGTGGGATGTGGGGATATGGACTGGATTGAGCTGGCTCAGGATAGGGGCAGGTGGCGGGCACTTGTGAATGCGGTAATGAACCTTCGGGTTCCATAAAATGCGAGGAATTTCTTGACTCGCTGCAAACCGGTTAGCTTCTCAAGAAGGACTCTGCTACATGGAGTAAGTAAGTTAAGACCAAGCATTAGTCAGAAGAAGGCAAAGCAATAAAAACTAATGACACTTTCTTTCTGCGACTGTCGACGATGAATCTGTAGAGGGGGTATAAAACTAATAATGAAGACGTAGGTACTGCGTGAAAAACCTCCGTTAATTTTATTTAAAATAGTCACTGTCTTCACACAATTGGTGCACAAAGCTTTGAAGTTTTAAAGCGCAAAAGGTAAATAGGTAAATCAGTCCCATTACAGGCCCGAGGTGCCCAGAGGGTTCCAGGAAGTTAAGGTTCCCAGATTACGTGACAATGGCCCAGGATGGTGGTAAGGTTGTCAGCCTTTCGCACCTGCAGTTTTTACCCCCAGGAAATACTCCTGTTAATCATTTCTGTTAGAGGCTGTGTCGACCCCAGGGCCATAGTGCAATCGGAAGGACTATGTTAATGAAAAATTCCAATGACACCATATGGAATCGAACGAGCGACTTTCCGATTTGTAGCACAGCACCTTACCTGAGCTAAATTTGCAACCAAATTATAAGTAACAGGTAAATAAAGAATAAGTCAGTCCACCACAACTGTCAATAAACCGACACGTTAGACTGATTCATATATGTTTTAACAGAACGGATTATCTCAAAATCTTTACCATCCTCACCCCCTCCCTCGCCCAAGCTAAAGAGTGAATAATAATTCCATTAAGTAACGTTATCTTTGAAACAAAAACAGTGAACGAATTCTGCTGGTCGGGTAGAAATTCCTTTTCCAAAGATATGATCTTGCCGGTCCCAATGGCCACGCTGTCTAAGGCGTAGGTCTATGGTCGCTCGCCTGCTGAGATTTTGGGTTCGAATCCCACCGGGGGCATGGATATCTGTCAGTTGTGAGTGTTGTGTGTTATCAGGTAGAGATCTCTGCGATACACTGATCACGCGTTCGGAGGAGTCCTACCGACTGTGATGCGTCGTTGTGTGTGATCTAGAAACCTCAAGAATGAGGAGGCTATGGCCTGCGTTGGGCCGCAGCGCCACAGAAGATAAATAAATAAATAAATAAATACGATCTTCTTTGGAAACTCCGCAGTAGATTCACACCGCACGCTGTGCGTAGGTGTGATATCGTTCATAAAAACGAGGCTCCTGAACAAATGATGGGAACTACGCACTTATAATATGTAGATTCCATATTCGGCATAAAGTCTAATATTAATTATAACCCTCTGTCAACACCTGAGGCAAAGGCCCAATGTGCTTGGCCCATAATTTTTAATGTATTTCCGTATTCCTATGGGAAGACACATTGCACAGTGTGATTCTGAAGAATCCCTCTTGGCGGCAGAACTTGATGAACTCCAAATAACATCCTCACGTTTAACGCAGCAACAACATAGCTATACGGCGCAAGGGCTGAATAATAAAGACATAAATACTAGTTGGCTTCTATTTTATCCTAAAACGTAATATACTTTTATCTTATGTTCAGTAAAAGCAGTCCTGTTACAGGCCTGGAGTGGCCCAGAGGGTTCCAGTAAATTAAGGTTCCCAGATTTCATGACAACGGCACAGGATAATGATAGATTTGTCAGCCTTACCCACCGGCCGCCTTTACCCTCAGGAAATGCACCTGTTAGAGGGCCTTAGTGCGATCGAAAGCATTTTATGTCAATGAAAAATTCCAATGACACCATCTAGGATCGAACCAGCGACCTTCCGATTTGTAACACAGCACCATATCCACTGTGCCACCGCGGTCCCCATCTTATGTTCACTACATTTTCTTATTTCTTAATCGAAGAGACAAATATGTCACTTCTTGAAACTGCCATTTTTGGCACACAAACCCTTTCTGCTTCTTTACTTTGCAGGTCTTTAAATCGGCTTGATTTCCACCAAACACACACAATGTTTGAATCCTCGTGTGGGCAGTACCTAGAACACCGGTGTCTAATATCACCAGAAAGGGTTTTTATGATCCTTTAAAAACGCAAAACAAATGTTTTGAATTTTGACTTTTAAGTTTGTCTGTCTTAAAGAAACTTGTGTACTACATTACGGCAGGCCATTGAAACGTATGATTTCCTAATTTTTGGTTATGAGACACAAGCGTAAGTTAGATCCCATTTGTAAAATTTCTCACTCATTCCTAATGCAGGACACAAATAACCTATCTGCATTTACCTATACTTCTGTACTTCGCTACTTTAGAAACTACATATATGGAAGTTCTGACAGACGCTTTAACTTTTTAAATGACAACCATTTTTTTTCGAAAGCGGCCATCTGCTTTCAAACTCCCTCAAAGTGATAAGTTTGTTACAACTTCGTAAAATGCTTCCTAGAAAGGCGCAAGTCGAACTTCAGACCTCCTGCTTTCTTGTTCTTGTGCCGACGGCAACTAAAGCAACAATATGTTGCCAAGATATCTGTGACACAATTTGGTTTGAGATTGCACAGCAGGATTGTGTTCCCAGCTGCAGCTGAAAGCTTTTTCCACCTCGGATGGTGTAGCTTATACCCATGCCATTATTCTGTCGGTACTTCCCATGAATCATTACGTGCCAGACAGTATGCTCTTTCATAATCGCTACAAACTTATTTCAGCTCAGAATACCAGGAACTAATATGATAAAGTAATTTTTTCAAACACAACGTATATATAATCATTAATACTAATGAACCATCTTCAGGGCAGTTCTTAATAAACAAGCATGGTGCAGTCAGTGAGTGCGCACATTTTAACTTGAATGTTAAAATCAAAATGGTTTGTAAACAATTCGGGATCCCATAATGTGCGCACTCACTGACTGCACTATGTCTGTGTGCTAAGAATTGACCTGAGGATGGTTCACTAGGACCGAAATATTTGGCCAACTAATGTATTAATGATTGTATATATATATACACACATATATATTTACATACATATGTTGTGTTTGACTGAATAAATTACTTTATCGTGTTATATAACACAACGGGATGGCTCCTGTCAAATACCAAGAAATAAATTTACAGTTTCGTGCTATCAATAAATATTTACTATGGAACTTTATAATGTCCTTCTTCATCTTGGACTTTAGATTTCCGAAATTCAGGTTGAAGTCCTTTTTGAGGTACTAGTCTACATTTTCGCTTCTCTGCAGTGCATTGCCTACTGTAGGTGTTGGTCTCCCAGCGGTCCCGTAACTGGTCCAAAATATTCTGCCAAATGTCTAGTAGATGTACAGTTTCAGAGTGACTTGTATGCAGACCGAGCTGGCTAATACTGTAAATCGAAAAAGATCAGCTATTTTTCAAAACTCCAAGAAGGAGACTGGATGTGTGTTAATAAACACATACTCACTTAATTCGTAACGTATTGCAGCCATGGTATTCACACAATTTAACGTAAGCTCTTCTGTTACAATTCGAACCGCGTGCCATTAAATACAGCGCTCACTCTTATTCGTTCAGTCTTTCAAAAGGCCCGACATATTTCGAGCTTAGAGGTGCATTTTTGTATACATTACAACTTCTGAGGTTGTACCCGTAATTGACCTTGTGTTTTCCAAATTTTTTGTTAAAATATAATGATAATTAAATATTATGTCCCAAAATACGAGAACCAGTTGAAATAAAACTATTACGACTTTTTTTATGGTTTCTTTCTGCTTCCTTGTAATTCAGAATTTGTGTGTGTGTTTGTGTGTGTGTGTACAAGTAAAAATATAACATTTATGTGCAAGACAGGTATGATTATTCACTGTCGTCAATAAACTGTCACTAATCTATTAGTCCTGTTTATTTTATATATCCATTCTGTCAACGTAACACATTCATAATATTTTGACATTTTGCTGACCGTGCATCTCAGTATATTTATCTCAGTAATTAACCAACTTGGTGCACAAAATTTAATTTTACAATAAGTTTATTCCATGCCTCTACATGTTTCGAGCACATGTGCTCATCATCAGGAGGTCAAAATTGTATTATACAGCCTCTGGTATCATCACACCTATAGGTGTTAATTAATGATATACACCATTCATAATAGTTACTAGTTGTAATGGTTGTGGTGTTAACGCCACAGATTGACTGATTTGTAATCGGTATAAATAGCGGTATATTTACAATCTTATTGTCACAATGTGCATCTTACGGGGAGAAGTAATTTTTCTTTTAGACGCAAAAAATTATTTGAAACAATTTAGTGACTTTCAAATAAACTTACATTCAGTCAATTTCCCTCATCTTCACATTTTCTCTTTAATCTAGAAGAGTTTCATTACGCAAAATGTGCCATACCGTAATATTGTTTACGAAGCCACAAGACATCATATCCAAAAAAAAAAGGGGGAAAAAAGACTTTTATCTTCATCAAAGCAGCCCGATGTGAGAATCTCAGAACTGGCGACCAATGAATGTTTTACAAAATACAAATATAAATAAGACATTTTTTAAATAAAGTGAATTGCCAACTTGATGCAACAATGTAATTTATTGAAGTTTCTTTAGCTCGACATGTTTCGAGCGCATACGCCCATCATCAGGAGCGTTAGATGTTAAGTTGCATTATATGGTTTTCTGTGCCCAGTTTGTAGATGGGTGGTGGTCTTGAGAGCCGCTGCGTGAGTCGTGTGTACGGTGCGGATGGTGCCGTGCACGGCAGCACCATCCGCACCGTACACACGACCAACGCAGCGGCTCTCAAGACCACCACCCATCCAAAAACTCGGTGCAGAAAACCATATGCTGCAACTCAACATCTAATGCTCCTGATGATGGGCGTAT
>Ga0123352_10007019_pt1 | contig 17328 bp, 7 predicted proteins | sample TergutLab28metaG_FD_89700 | JGI IMG/M metagenome (GOLD analysis project Ga0123352, IMG submission 89700) | Labiotermes labralis P1 segment gut microbial communities from Petit-Saut dam, French Guiana - Lab288 P1 | ecosystem: Host-associated > Arthropoda: Insects > Digestive system > Gut ... | reverse complement strand
GGTGGGAAATCCGGAGGGAAGGAGACAACTGGGGAGGCCTAGGCGCAGATGGGTGGATAATATTAGGATGGATCTCCAGGAGGTGGGATGTGGGTGTATGGACTGGATTGGGCTGGCCCAGGATAGAGACAGGTGGCGGACACTTGTAAGTGCGGTAATGAACCTTCGGGTTCCGTAAGATGCGGGGAATTTCTTGACTAGCTGCAAACCAGTTAGCTTCTCAAGAAGGACTCTGCACCATGAAGTAAGCAAGTAAGTAAGTAAGTTAATCTCAGAGACGATTTACAAATTTACATTAGTTTGTATTTGAACTTCTTCCACCGTCACTGCTCATGCAGCACACCACACGGATTTTCAAACGCAAACTCTTTTGGTCTTCAGGTGAACTACAATCTTAATAATAAGTTGACAGTCTAGAAGAAGCTTGTAGTTCACCAGAAGAAGAAATCAGTGTACTTTACTTTTAAGACGTTGTAACATATGCTGACGACGTCTGCAATATTGGGGACTCTAGAATCTAGAAGACCACAAGAAGTTGCGTCTCATCTTCTGGAAAGAACTTGTAATAGGACATGTACAAATCCACACCTCATCTCGTACATTTCACTGTAGAATTTGCCTCTGCTTTGCCTTAGGAAGTCCAGGGTTAACAGTGGCATTTACAACACGCAAAATAATTGAAACCGAAAGTGGGCGAGAAAGAATTGTAATCTGCGAAATGTAACATAAGTGTTATGATTAAAAATCCCGTTTGCGTAGGTGACGTCATAAAAAACAAGACAGACGAAGTACGTGTAAGGTAAGACGAAGAATCTTCAAAGAACCACAATTGCTGTTGAAAAGCAGTAAGTACTGAATATTACTAGTGTGAGTCCGTATTCTTCGCTTAGTTACCAGCATGCAAATCGCATATTTACTGCGTCGTATTATTTGTTGTCTATTGCTTGTCTATTGCTTTTCTGACTCTATTATATATTTTCCACAATTTATCTCAAAAAACAGCATGATTTTCGGGAAAACGATACTGAATATAGAATGTTTGTTTTGATTTTCTCTACAAATATGTCTGAAACATTTCTCGTTCTAAGAAGATTCATCGAGATATTATCGTAAATGTATACGGTATTCATATAAAATAACCCTTGTTCTTGTCAGATTTGAGTAAAACTTAAATATTCTCCAGAGATTTCGAAAAATTCTCACATACGAAATTTAATGAAAATTCGTCCAGTGGGAGCCGAGTTGTTCAATGCAGACGGGCAGAAGGACACTGGCGTGACGAAGCTAATAGTCACTTTTCGAAATTCTGCGAATGCGCGTAAAAAATATGATTTGCAAAAATTTAGAAGACTGAGTTGTTTGATGTGAAATGTACTTATTCCTAAATTACAAGATGCTATATTTGGAAGTGGTTGGGGCTGCCTCATAGTAACTGTGTTTGCGTACGACTTTTTCATCGTAAAATGGAGAAGAGGTGGTGAACATGAAGTTCCATGTATTCATAATCTCCTCATTAGAAGGCTGTCTTTATTTTTCGGCCACCGTACGTCATTTGGGCAGATACTGTCATACTGTTCGTTGGAAAGGCCACAGACCCGTTTTGCACGCAGCGTTATAAAGAGACGAGAAGCTACATTCTATGTACAAATCCTGCCTCAACATAGCCCAGTGACAATGACAATGCAATAGGTTATTAAATATTATCGCCGTGCCTGTTCGGCAACTTCTCTGCCAGAATTGTCAGGCGCATAATCTAAACAAATAATCGCAGGCGTTACACAGGGCAAATTTGTCCAGAGAGAAATGCAGTTGAATCGTAACTGTAAAATTTTCAAACTGTATTATTAAAATCGTGGCAACACCAACAAATGCACAATTCTACAATCTATGTACTCTGTCCATTACTTAGCTCCTACATGTTTCGGCATTGCCTCCATCCTCAGGCAGCTAACATCAAAATCTTAGTGTAAGTTCTCTGCGAATGACGACAATGCCGAAACATGTAGGAGTTAAGTGGTAGAAAGAATGCATAGACTGTAGAATTGTGCATTTGTTGGTGTTACCAAGGTTTTGATATATCATAATGAACGGAATGAAAAATGTATCCTTGTGTATGCTTTTTGAGACAAAAGGGGAGTGTTGATTTGTTCTATTCTGTCTTAATTTCAGTACTAAATAAATGTCACTGATCAGCACTGGGGAAAGGGCTCCACAGTACCCATTAAATAGGAGGCTATGTGGGTGCCAGAGAAGACCTGACCGTTTCACCTCAGTGAAAAACCTCTTGACACTGTAAGGAGTTGAATCACGATTCTTCCGTCATCAGCCGGTAATCTAGTCACTACAGTGACTACGCAATCCCGGGTCCACTATGCAATCTATAGGCCTATAAAAAGCGAGAAAGTGCCATGAAAGACAAATTTCTCGTTACGGTACTGTCAACACTAACATATATCAGACAGTACTGCCAGCAACTTCAGTACCACGTCACCTGACATACTGTGCGTACTGAGCGGGATTCTGGCATTTTACTGAGCCTCTCCCAGCTAATGTAGCAGGCTTATCTTGCTTTGTTCTTAAGCCCCTCTACATAGCGTACTTAGTCATCCTCTGATATCACAGAATGCTAATATCTGCTGCAATTAGCTAGTTTATAATAAACCTCATAATTTAAAAAGACCGCGTGTCATGACAAAGTTATTCAGTCGCTGGCCTCTCAAAGTGGAGGCCGCGGGTCGATCACAGGCAGTTCAATGTTGAATTTATTTTGGACAAAGTGCCACTGGGACAGGTTTTCCTTTTCGGCATCATTCCATATGCTCCATACTCATTCCTTCAACCATCATCAACGCTTATTAATCTTAGAAATAGATAACATCGGTAAATAACACCCCTAAAAACTGTAACAAAACAGGCAATGTATGTGTAACGTGACAGTGAGGCGCTTTCGTCCCAACATGGTTAAAGTGGAAAACCAATAAGTATTTCAAATTACGAGTCTGTGTTTGTAGTCTAGGTTTCCAGCATGCAATGCGCATGCGCCACATTGTCAACAGCTCTACTGTGTCTCTACAACTTTACTGTATTTTTCCACATTATCTCACAAACGGCACGACTTTCGAAAAAAAAATTATTTCGACATAAAATGTTTTTTTGATTTTATCTACAAATTTTGTCTAACATTTCTCATTACACGAACAAGTGAAGGATATATGACAAAAATGTATATTGACCTTAACGTAAAATAGCCGTTATTTTGGCCAGATTTTAATGAAACTTGAATTTTCTCGACAAATTTTCAAAAAATACTCAAATATCAAATATCATGAAAATCCGTGCAGTGGGAGACCATTTGTTCCAAGCGGACGGACGGACGGACGGACGGACAGACAGACAGAAATGACGAAGATAATAGTCGCTTTTCACAATTCTGCGAATGTACCTAAAAAGGAGTTTCGGGCAGAATTCATATCAACTCAGAGACTTTGAACAGATTAAAATAAACTAAGCGACACATAATAAAAAGCGTAATGTTTCCCGTAATATATACAGATTTTGGGCATAAAGTTACACTAACTGCAAAGTAAATTAACATGATAACTTGGAATTGTGCGCTGGAATCTCAAGAAAACTGTCTAGTTAAAGGGTATAATCACCTGATTAATCAACACAGATTGTAATGATGACTATTATTATGACGATTATGATGATAATAACAATATTAATGGTAACAATGCTTACATTTCTGTACCACATGTATCTTAAAAGGGGAATGGTAGAATTTATATGCTTTTATTTTTAATGTTTTGGAAGACGAGCCTTAAAGAAAATTTTCTCACCTTTGACTGAAACCAAAATTGTGCGCATGTAACCCCAGGCCAATGTTTGCTCCATTTCGAACTGCACTAAAGGCTTAAGTCGAGTCCTTAAACAATGCATGATATAAGCACTGTAGCTAGGCCTCAGTTCCGATATAAGATATCATTCGAATAAAGAATTTCATTCGACAGCACTTTTCATTAAACCGTCTGTTACCGAACAATAAAAGTATTTTTATTTCTTATTATGTATGTTGCCACTGTTTGTTATGGTCAATGTGGGATTTCAGCCTTGAATTATTCACTAATTAAACAATAAACCTACACTTACGATTTTTATATCATCATGAACTAAGGGTAAGGGTAACTCGCCTAATTCTAGTAACCTGAATATCTTTTCTACATTCAGCCATTTCAGGGTGTCATTCCTATAAATCAATTACATGGCTTTTGACGCAAGCAATGGAAATATAAATCTGCATTTCTTTTCCTCATAACGTACGTCAAATGGCCAAGTTTCCACATTGAGGTATTTCCGTTCACGATTCATGATGACACGTAAGACCACAAGCGGCGGACATAGAATAATTTTAATCTCTAAATTTTTAAGCTGTGTCTACAAAAGTGCTACGCCATTAGTGGGTGCTCTACAATTCTGTCTTCTAGTTGAGGTTAGTTCATGTCAATACACAAACACACACACACACACACACACACACACACACACATACACACACACACACACCCTTTCCCTCTATACATGTAGTAGTCTGACCGCCACCATTAGCTGGTCAGAACCAAACTGACGCAAGGCTAAACAAATTAGCGAAATTGTACAGTTCAGTGCTGCCACCACAGTGCCACCAACTCTGTCAACTGGTCCTTGTCTAATTTCAATGAACACAGTATTTCCATCAGAACTTGTTACACGTCAAGCAGCGTGGACAGACAGACAGGCAGACAGACCGACAGACGCACGAATTTATAAAGTTGTGTGTACATGTCCGCGACAGAGACAGCACTATTCTAGGTCCTCATTCGCTGGTTTTACCCACCACAACAGAGACATTTAATAGTATTTAAACTTTTTTAAACCCCAGTAGGAGGATCTCTAGCACCGTAGATCGCCACATTCAGTCTGTTCTTTCCTGTAATCACGCCTCTCAAAATCACGTAGTCTACTGACGTAGATCAGTATTTAAATCAAGGAAATCCTGTTCAAGCCACTAATAATGTGCGGGTGCTACAGCAAGCCCTTTTTTTTACGTAAATGGACGTAAAGTCACGTATTTCTTACCAGCACACAGGACTAGGTGTACAGCCAGTAGACAAATTTTCAAACATAAGTTACGGAAATACTAGCTTAATCTAAGCGTCTTTTTTTTAACATAATTGATTAAAGAACTCAAGAGGAAAATAACCCGATAAATTGCTTTAAATCAGTTATTAGTAAGTTCTTTCCAAAGAATTCTCAGAACAGAATGAAAGAAAGAAAGACAGGGAATAACGTGAAGGGGGAAAAGAAACTGGCAATAGCACTCAATGAACTCAGAAATAATTACAAGATTCGTAAGTCTAAGGTATGAAAAAGCTTTGTGGGAAGTTGGTTTGCTGCTTCAGAGGTAGTTCCAAGACCCGTTCTCCCAGTGTCCAGACTTTCAACATCAAGAGTTGCGGAGAAAGCTGAAGTGGTGCCGCACCTACCCGTTCACAGCCCCTTTGGGACTACATATGGCCCAACTTACCCTTTTCCTCCACCCACAGCTACCGCCCCACTGATTTGTACCCTCTCTAGAACCAGACTAATTATCGTATTGTCCCAACGGTTAATTCGGCTAGGCATTAGCAGCGGCGTTATAGGTGTTCAGAGGCCCATTTCAAGTCTTTTTATTGGTCGCCCAGGGATTTTACTAGCCTATCCAATCGCGTTTTACAAATAAACTAAAAAACACGGAGTTTGGAAAAAGAGGAGGGACAAAGAGGGTAGGGGAATTAAAAGTTACAACTTCGTACAGCTGCCGGGACAAAAGGCTGTTGTTATTACAGCAGTACATACTACTGATGCCCTTTATGATCAGCATATTCACACTTCGACCTAAGTGGGGAACAGAAGCAAGATATGCCGGAATTATTCCCATAGCGAAAATGTGCATCGTGAAAATATGAAAAAAAGGGAAGAAAACATTACATAAACAGCTAACAACGATCCGCTCCATTTCTACAACAAATTCGGAACTATCTAAATATAACCATTAATGACAGAATATCTAAGATAAAGTTATAAAGCTTACAGAGTGATACAGTATATCCGATAAAAGGGCAGCTGTCTGGCTGCATATGCCACATATATAGAGGTATAAATCATTTTTTACAGGGATATTATTTGTCCGAGAATTGTCACTCGTCACTTCCTGTCGGTTCGCTTCACTTACACATTTTCGACGCGTTTAAAATAATGTGATTGCGCAATCGGAGGTTCTGCCAGCTGTGTAGCTGAGGATTCCCTTCTTCTGGGATACGACGTCATGTAACTGGGTAATCGGATCCTTCTGTTTTGCGGCACCGTTTATCCTCTCTTTTAAGTGTCAGAATTTTCCAAAAAAATTCCATATTTCGAATCTTGAAGACGAGAACACTAAGGTGCTTCCAAATGTCGAAATTTTCAGGGATTGAAATAAAGGAGATGAATTGGAAATTTAGACGCATGAAGGTAGAACACAATATATTGTCCCGAACGTCTGGATCTGATTAAACAGCGATACAGCATCACATTCCAGGAAAACGCAATCCCTATCAACATGCTTGTTAACGTTTTGGCGCCGGAATTATTTTTTTAATTTTAGCACACCCTGTATGTAAAATGTGAATAATACAGGAACCAAATATGTTAGAATTATGAAACAAACTGCATTTTGGAGAGGAAAAAACGGAGAGTACTACCGTGTTTAAAATATTCAGTACCTATATTTGTTGAGTAAATATATAAAATGCAACTTTAGAGGTTAGCTGCGGTACGACCACTATAGTTGACATTAGGCGTCAAAAGGTTAAATGTGACACGTTCCTGTGAGCCGAAAGAAACTTTTTTTTAGAACCTTTCTTAACCTTTTGGCGCCGTAATTATTTTTTTTATTTTAGCACACCCTGTATATAAAATTCGAATAATACAGGAACCAAATACGTTAGAATTATTAAACAAACTTCATTTTGAAGAGAAAAAACGGAGATTATACACCATGTTTAAAATGTTCGTTACCTATATTTGTTGAATAAATATATAAAATGCAACTTTGGAGGTTAGCGGTGCGGTACGTCAACTATAGTTGACGCTAGGCGTCTGAAGGTTAATATGGCGAGTAAAAACCCTATATTAAATAAAATATGTGAACTAGACAGCGCGGACTATGCCTGAAGGAAAACGGGCACAGCGACAAGCGCGCAAACATTCGGAATGAAGAGAAATACGAGTTGTCAGGTAAAATAATCCCCAATTATTTCTTCAAACAGAAACAAAAAATCGGAACGCTAGGTGCCATATTTATTATGGTAGTTACAACCACTTTTTAAAAACCATAACTTCGATTTACATGACATGGGAATTAAGGTTCATTTTCGCAGTGAATTTTTCGCTCAAGGGCAGTCTGCGAAGACGGTTATAAAATTTAGACGAGAAAGAAACATGAAAAGAAATCGATGGACGGGACTTCCACATATTTACATTTTTCGCCACGCGAATTAAGCACAGAAAGCAAACTGTCATATTCCGCAAGTAAGAAGGTTTCTACGTTTTAGCACTTAACCTTTTGACGCCTAACGTCAACTATAGTTGACGTACCACACCGCTAACCTCCAAAGTTGCATTTTATATATTTATTCAACAAATATGGGTACTGAATATTTTAAACACGGTATATACTCTCCATTTTTTCTCTTCAAAATGCAGTTTGTTTCATACTTCTAACGTATTTGGTTCCTGTATTATTCACATTTTATATACAGGGTGTGCTAAAATTAAAAAAAAATTCCGGCGCCAAAAGGTTAAGTTATCCACTTATTCACACACCCACTCCCAGGACTGCATAATCAGACACAGTTGCACTTCCACCAAAACAACATATACAAATTCTCTCTTTATATTAAATAATCCATAACCGTATACTAAAGATAACGGGACACGATAACGAAACCAATCAATGTACATAAATGTAAAAAAGTAACTTACCAAATATTTTACACGTATGCATTGTTTCACAAACTTTTGTAACATCTCGATATATCGATCCTTTGTAATGTACCTCCCTGTGGATGGTCACAAGAGTGGCCGAAACATGTCGGAGGCATATTATGTTTATAACATAAAATACGTTTAAAAACGTATGTGCTTATTTTGGTTTCGTTATCAAGTCTAATTTTCTCTTGATTTGGCCCTAGTACACAAGATGTTGCTCACCAATCAGACTTCCGTCCGACTTCTGTATTTAACGCTCGTTTCACAAAAGTCGGACCTGGCCTAAGGTCCTTCGCCGAACAAAACCACTTGAATTTAACACGCTAGTTTATGAAAACGCCCAAATTTAAGGCGAATCTGTAAATTCGAAATCATTGCTCCACGTTTTATTAGTTGATAGGTTTTATAATCTTGAGGTATGCATGTCTCTAGTCACAGGTGTAGTTGAGAGGCTTAATATTTGACGGCACTGTGGGCTGAGTAAAATACTATATATATATATATATATATATAGTAGATTTCTCCACCCCCCCCCCCCATGTAGTGGGTCCCTGTCATCACGGCATGGCGTGTCCTCAGGTTGCGGATAGAGGAACGGCTTCCGATAAGGAGGGTAGCTGCGAATAAATTGAATAAGCAGTCGCGGACAGAAGACGAGGGGTGGTCCTCCAGCTTGGGGGTTGGGCGAGGTGCTAACAACCCCTCCCTGTAAAAAAACTCTGTTAAGAAACATTCACATGCGGGTTTGCGGACACTTGTGATTGCGGTAATGGAACTTCGGGTTCCGTGAAATGCGGACAATTTCTTGACTAGCTGCAAACCAGTTAGCTTCTCAAGAAGGTCTCTGAACCATGGAGTAAGTAAGTATATAGTAGATTTTTGGTGTCTGAAGACACAGACTTCAATGTTCCGCAAGATTTATTCCATTGTAAGGCAGTAATATTTTCCGAAGTAAAACATGTCGTGTATGGTAGCGGCGCTACTTTACTTTGCAAATAACGTCAACATGGACTTTTAAGTTTTTAAGAAAGGTATTACATATTAAAAGGCAATATCTCTTATGTTGTAATAATGACGAATGTCATTCCAAATTTCTGAAATCAGCTGGAGTGAATCAGTAAGGATCTACTGAAAAACAACATCGTGGAAGACCATTACGAGATTTCCAGGTTCCAAAATTATTCATGCTGGCGACCCGAAGGAATACTGTCACAGTTTTCGACTCTCGTGGACCCTGCCTGCACAGACGAAACGTCAACTCAGAGCGGATTTTTTTCCAAATAAAATGTCAGCGCACAGAACAACCCGCAGCAACAGCAGAAGAACACTCCGGTCCCACTCTCCAATTAATCTAAGAACATAACAACAATGCCGTCGTCACTGTCTATTCCTAACCACCTTCTAACACCCTAAACGACGAAAAGAATTATCAAACAATCCGTGATCTCTGAGCGTACCAGCTACAACTGTCACTCGAATTTCATTTTAAGAGATAAATAAAATTCCATCTGTTCAAAAAGAAGAAAATCTCACATCACAAAGCAAAAAAAAAAATTACATAAAAAAAGAAGAGTAGTTGACATGCATTCAGTGAATACGGAGGGTAAACTGCGGACAGAAGGAATGAAGACAACCTGATCAAATGTTCTCAGTTTCTGGGCTGGCATCTTCAGACGTAAGACAAAGAAGTAACGTCAAGTGCGGTTTGTGTACCTTATGTGATGACGGTTGTGTTACAACAAGTGAGTGGCCTAAGATTCTCGCCTTTATGAATCCTCTGTTAGTTTTATTAACTAAGTAAACCCGAACTTCAACTAATTCGTTATTACATTTCTTTAGTTCATGGAGACACGTTCATTTCTCCATTAAAGTGATAAATACTTCATCCAAGGAGATATATATATATATATATATGTATATATATATACACATATATATATATATAGCTTTACTGTCGTACCTGTCATAATAACGCCATTTTCATCTTTCGTAGGAAATTATTTCTTATTAATCTTATTCTTCTTATTAATCAACGACAAAGGAAAATATCTGTTTATTTGCTGATAGTGAGAATCATGATAACGATGATGATGACGATGATGGTGGTGGTGCTTTTGTTATAACGATTATGATTATGGCATTACTCTCGTAAATATTAGTAAGCTTAAATGTAACACACTTTGAACAACTACAATTGTACAGTACACTACTGTGCTCAACAGTAGACCTACATATATTTTGAGAACAGTAGTAGCTCCTAAGTTAGTCGCAAAACTAACAGAAAATCAGAGGTTCGTGAGTCATCCGCAGAATTCGAATTCAAAATTAATAATTCCACGCAAAACAAGAGACCGGTCCAGTAGGTCTGTACACAATGCTGATCTCTCTACATCCGAACGTGCAGCAGCCGTAGCGTAGAACCATTCCTTGCTCAATTCAGCAAAGCAACATTTATGTCGTACCTCCAGTCACCACTAAAATTCAATTGGCTTAATAACTGACCCGTAAGCTCTAGATTACAAAACTCCAATAGCCTTCCACTGGAAGTGGGGGAGGGGGCAGAGGAAATCCCCCCTCAAAAAAAAAAAACAACCAACGTTATAAAAGGAAATATAAGCCATAGTTTTCATCTTAACAACATGGAAACGGAAGAGATAGGAAAAAAGGAGACTATATCCAGCTCAAAAACGAGGCTTTTACTTGCACAAGTAGCAAGCAGTACACAGTAGGGTAACCAAGTTACCCAGCGGACGTAGAAGTAGAGTTGCCGGCCGGTTAGAAATAGCGAGCGCTATACAACAGTAGCCACCAGAGCACAATATCAACATAGTATGGTTTTGTATTACAGTCTAATTCAATGCATTACTGCTTCTAACTGTTCCCTGGGTGCACATTGGCCAACATGGGCGGCAGTACAATTGTCCGCTAGTGACGCCAGGACGTCGGGGCGCCACTGTTGTACAGCTCCGACACCAAAACCAGTAGTAACCTTCGTCTCTGTCTCACTCTACCTCAACCAACCTTCCCCCCGACTTACAACCTACCCCACTCAGTCCCGTTTTCTCCGACTCCTGCTCTTATATAACTCAGCAGAGATGTTGGCAGGACCTCCTCTGTGATCCTCCGCCATCGTCTGTTTCACTCTGCATCGAATTGCACACTGTGGTGTCATTAACACACAAAGTGGTGTTTGGTGAAGAGAGACAAGGAGAAACAGCAACCACCAGATACCAAAAGGCCGTCTTTGTCTGTTACTCTTTGTTACATTTTTACTACCCTTTCTTTAAACACCTTCTTCGTCTCTGCCTTTTAGTTCTGTCATCACCTCATACACTATAACCCCCCTAACGATGGATATTAACAATGTAAACGAACAAGGCTGAATGCGCGCGCGAGTCAGGCATTAGTCATACGATCACTGTATGTGCATCATGTGGGGAATAAAATGCAATCATGCGAGGTCCGTCTTATGTCAACATATCTTTCAAGATAGTTTACTACTGGTGGTTCCAGAGCGCTGTACTCATATTGAAACTTCATAAATTTGGATAATATTTCCTGTTCGTTTGCTAATGCTTTCTTCCGCAACGATATGAGAATTATTTTGGGAGTAAGTTAAAAAGGTTGTTTGGAATCCTCGTAAACAGGTAACCGTACAGAAATAAGACATATTTTTTCTTTCTCTTCATCATCATCATCATCATCATCACCACCACCACCTTCTTCTTCTTCTTCTTCGTCAGTGTTATACGAATTTATCTCAAGCCTCCTGAAATATGTTTCTTTCGTCTTCCCGTGTCTCTATTAGGTCATCATCATCATCATCATCATCTTCTTCTTCTTCTTCGTCAGTGTTGTACGAATTTATCTCAAGCCTCCTGAAATATGTTTCTTCCGTCATCCCATGTCTCTATTAGTTCATATATTCTTCTGGTCCATCCGCAATATTTGCACCTATCTACCAAACGACATGTCAGATCCCGGAAGAAAGTAATCTTCTTTTTGTTAATATTCTCAGTTATAGAATAAATTTAATTCTTTCCGTATATTTTTATTGTCGTTCTGTGAAACACAGTAGATCTTCATCCCTTCACGTTGCTAGCTAACATTTCTTCACTATCTGAATTTTACTAACACGTTTTTCTATTCATTACACACTTTCCGGATAAATACACGCAGAAGTACGCCAGCCACTAATATCTTTCTACATTTCAATTTTGTCTCTTTGTGAAATTGTCTTACTATTCTGAACCAATATAAAATAGCATCTCTTCTCTGACAATTGGGCCACTATTGACAACATTCTGAATCCATATGGCACGAATTCCTTCGCTAACAACTGGGCCATTAGGGCAGTGGTCTCTTCTTAAATTTCTCAATCTATGTGGCACAAAATTTCTTCCCCAACAATTAGACCACTGGCGCAGTAACACTGCTTCATCGATTTAAACAGTCGCCACTAACATGAAAATAAGAAGTGACAACAATCTGTCGGGGTGGAGGACGGATCGAACTCCCAGGGGCGGCAAGTCTATCGTGGCGAAGGAAAGAAACCCTACCCCTAATAAAACGACAGCCGGCCTTTGAACCCTTCAATGGTTACTGTACCGACTGAGCTACAAGAGATTTTAATTCTATCGTTAACTAAAGATTTTGCCTTTGACTGGTTTTCAAGCGTAGAGAAGAAGAGGAAGCAGCTCTCTTGGAACCAGAAAGTCCTCCTGGCTAGAGGATATCTAGTTCGCATTTAAAAGCCTTTAGATACTACAGTCAAGTTTTTTTTCCCGTAATTTGTACTGACAATACAACGTGAAAAGCAGAAAATCAAATCACGAAATATGTAATATTCCACAAGGCCGCGAAGATAAAGCACCTTTTTGTTTAAATTTTTGAAGACAAATCAATAAGCATTATACACGGGGACAGACGTCTTACCTCACAGAGAGTAGCGTGAGCCTCCATTAGAAACACCAGACGGTTAACGCTGAATACAGAAATAATAAATATTTATTTTCAGAATTATATGGGGAATATAAGAACAATATGTAAGGAAAAGCAAAGTTTTTTGATAAACCAATTGGTACAAACAGCAGTCACTAAATTTTCAACGGTTATTTAAATCACCACGCCTTTAAAACATGCTGATGTCGTCACTAAAATGGGAATGCTTGGCCAACGTCACACTCCGGCCGTTGTAATCTCAACAGACTAAAACAGAATACTTAATAAACAGGAGGAAGTTTGGGCTCGACAGCCAGACTGAATGCTTCCAAATTGGTTGATGTATAAGTCATTGACAACAGACTTTGCAGTTCCACGCCAAGTACTGCTAAATTTGTGTATTTTCTTCACGTCTTACTCAATGACAAGATAATGGTAGGAAGACATCTTTTGTAAGCGGAAAGTTTCAAATTAGATGACAATGGACAAGTCTCTCTCCAACACCATTTGCCGAGGGCAAACAGATGAAGCACATGTGTCTCGCGTGCGCATTGTATGGGGTCGCACTGCAACACATGTCAACGTGGAAGAACGCGACTTCTTATTGTCTGTCAGCTCGCCACCCACACAGTCATCAGATGTTTGCTCCAAAATATATCAGCCCTTCTTTGTGAATAAACACGTAGAGCATGGCATCTCTCAAGCGAATGCAAGTAAAAGTGGCGCAAGTTGAATTTCTCTGAAACATTCAGCCCTAACAAACCAACCGTCCAACTAGCATGTTAACAAATTCCAAGAGACAGAATTATTTTTGGAAACGTTAACATTTGCTCAGCTCGTAAGAAATTCCTTGTATTTTACGGAATTCAAATGCTAATTGCCACATTCACAACAGCCATCTATTGGCCCCTAGCCTGAGTCACAAGACTATACAACACACTCTTTAAGCCCATATATTTTAGATCCAGTTTCATATTACTTCATTTCATAATCTTGGGTCTTCCAGGTGATTCATTTTCTTTGAGTCTCCCGATAAAACTCTGTGTGCATTTATCTCATATTCTGTACGTCTTATAAGCACACACTTCACATATCATTAGGTTTCTGTGACCGTGCATCGTGAGCAAATTGTGAAGTGAGAGAGAAAAACCAACAAGATGCAACAGTTAGACGTTTGTTATCAATAATTTCTCAACATGTTTCGGGCATCATTGTGAAGGTTACCCTTCACAGTGCTTGCACCCAGCAACGAAGCGCCCCAAAACCGCTACCAACCACATCCAGCAGAACCAGCGCAGCACACCACGTGCAGTAACACACGTCTTGTTCTCCTTAAGATGGGCATAATGATGCCCGAAACATGTTGAGAAAGTATTGATAATAAACATCTAACTGTTGCATCTTGTTGGTTTTTCTCTCTCACTTCACAATTTCCACATATCCTATTTACCCTATTTGTGGTTCCAAACCTTGCCGAACAGTACAGCTATGAAATTACAGTCTCTTGTCCCTTCCCCTTAGGTTCAAGTACTTTTCTCAGTAATTGCTCTCAGATATGCATGAACGGTATGTTCCTCTTCATGCGAGAGACTCAGTTTTAAGTCCACACAAAATAACATAAGAAAAATTGCGTTGAAATTTAGACAGTAAGATAATTCAGAACAGAATATTAACCTTTTAAAGACGAAGCGCAGACCGCTTTATTTAAAGACCCAGTCCGTACCGCGCAGTAAACACTTTTCATCTCGGTTATAAAAACCAATCAGTTCATGGTGTAAGTGGCACAAGTCGCTGTTTGTTCTCAGATAATTACAAAACACAGAAATGCAATGTGGGCAGAGCATACAGTTGTTGAATGTTAAACCTGTTGGTGCATCACGTGACCAGTAGGCTTTAAAAGGTTAACAAGCGTTTCCCCACTTTAAACTTGACTTATTTCTCCATGAATGCAAGTTCATATTCTAATGTCGATCCCAAATACGAGGACATAAAACTTCCAAAATTTTCGCAGAATTATTACATTTCTAGATGTTATATTTTTCCCGTGTTCTGGTGAAGAGACACGAATATTCAGGCTATTTGAAGAATATTACCGTCTAACATGCAAAAGCATGGAAGTTAAACAAATATACCAAAGTTTCCGAGTTAAATTTTGTCTCCATATTCAGGGTACAACTTCAAATGTGATACATAGCCTGCGTTTGTTGCTAGATCAAGTCTCGCCAGACAAAAAGAATAATAATATGCTAAGCCCACACAATAAACAGAAGAAGTGGTCAGAAATGGAAGCGCCAGCACATAAGGATACTTCGCCAGTTGGTTCCAGAACGACTGTCTAGATATAATGTCTACTCTACAGACGTTTGGCTCAGTATCCATCTTCACTACGTAATATTGCGGTCATATCTTACGCAAGTCGGATGTCTGACTAAATGTGTATGGTTATAAGGGAGGGCACCCATTAATACTGGTGACGTTGCAGCTAGCAGCATGCATTCTTGGCATGACCTGACATAAGCCGCCCAGGATATCGCTCGGTCCCATCAGTACCGCTGTCATTGAATCCTGATTGTTCCTATCGATCAAAGCTACTACTTGCGTTTCTTTTTTGAACAAGAATACTTTCACTCTTTCTTTTTCCCGCTTCGGTAAACTTCTCTTAAACATAAATGGCCGGCACGAATCCTTCTCTTAGTACAGTCAGCAGCAAAACCTTTAATATTTAGACTACAAAAGCCTGGTTCAGATTTTGTCCCACAGTACGGCAAATGCATACGAACTGGATTTTGATTGTCAGCACTTATACGGATCTTCCTCACCACAACCTCAATAATACCGACCACGTGCCCACCCAGCCTCCTATCCAGTGATTACCGTGGACTGCTTACCGGCGATAGAGCGGTAAAGGTGTTTGGGAAACAGTCAAAATGTAAAGATAAACTTGCCCCTGTGCATGCTATTAAATCAAATATGAATGGAGGAAAAGCTCCACTCATTGTTATAATGGCCGAAGTCTAAAGTTGCCAACGGTGAGATTAAGAAGGTATGAAAAGGAAGCAGGTTGGTGTAGAGGTGATTTCCGGACTACCATTCGGGATGCGACAGACGCAAATCTCGACCGCTACACCAAACACACCGCCTGAAATATTACGTGATATTCCCCAGTCCTTCCAGGCAATTGCCGGGTAGTGCCTCTCTTACAAGACGATTGCTTCCGAAAAATCTCCAAGTCATCAAAGATCCTGCCATAAACAGTGCCTAGCCTGAGACACTGACTGTAGTAAATGAACAGGAAAAGAAAAAACGATAGGGAGGAGCCATACTTCCACTACTCCCCCACTTCAATATGCCACAGTCCTTAATCAGTCACAGAGGCAAATTTACCTCAAACTTATATAAGTTTTAAGCTCATGGATATACTATTTATCTAGGCACAAAAGCACAGGTGTGACTTTATATAGGCCTACAGCATATGTGTGAGTGAACTGGTGAAGAGACATGAAATGTGTGTCTACACATACATGAACATATTACATATGTACGCTTATGTGTGAAGGTGCATATAAAATGACAGAGGGACTTTGCGATAAGCTTACACTCACAACTGAAGAACACTGTTCTTCAGTTAAACGGACAGCAGAGAACACCTTGCCTATAGCGAAAATAAGGAACAATATTATTTAATTAAGCCGACATTGAGACTGATCTTTAAGTAAAGCTAAAATAAAGAAAGCCTTTCCTTAACTGAAATCCACCCGCAAAATGCTACCCTTTAACGAAGCCTAAACTGACGAACACAATTTTTTAATAAAACCGAAACCGCGAAATCCTGTCTTTAATTTCACAGAAAGTACTAAATATTATTCACGTTACGATACTACATTTCGGAAGGTTTTGGGGGTTCGTTTTCAGGTAATTACTTGTCATCCTCATTTTCTCACATAGCACGAAAGCGCCTAGCATCCTCATTGCCAAGGCTTCGCGATCACGCTCAGACACACCACACGCAGTACCACTCCTGTAGACGAGTGATCTGCTCGTCGCGTAGATTCCTACCTGACAATTCACTCACGAAAAACAGACTGACATACCTCCAGCGGGATTCGAACCCGCAATCCCAGCAAGCAAGCGGCCTCAGACCCACTCCTTATACCGCGCGGCCAGTTGCTTACCATAATGTGGGCTTGTTTAGCCTATTTCCCTGCTTGTAGGTTAAAGAGATCTGTTGAGAAGACCTGTTAGTGGTGTGTGTGTTGTGTGTGTGTGTGTGGTGTGTGTGGTGTGTGTGTGTGTGTGGTGTGTGTGTGGTGTGTGTGTGTGTGTGGTGTGTGTGTGTGTGGT
>Ga0123352_10007018_pt1 | contig 17329 bp, 8 predicted proteins | sample TergutLab28metaG_FD_89700 | JGI IMG/M metagenome (GOLD analysis project Ga0123352, IMG submission 89700) | Labiotermes labralis P1 segment gut microbial communities from Petit-Saut dam, French Guiana - Lab288 P1 | ecosystem: Host-associated > Arthropoda: Insects > Digestive system > Gut ... | reverse complement strand
GCATTTTTTTATTTTGTTTTTTTTTTAGTTTGTGTGTGTATTTAAAAAAAAATGGGAGGGGTGGTTTGGGGGGGTGGGGGGAGGGGGGGTGGTTGTAGGGACTTTGTATGCTGTATGAGAAATGTGCAGAGGCTGTTGACTTTTCATGAAGAAGCTACTGGATCTGGAGTTCTAACCATGGTGTTGTTGAAGATGTGATGCTGTTTTATTGAGCAAGTATTGTGAAATTTTGAAGAACTGTAGTGACTTCATCTTTAGGGTCAAGCAGTTCAAGAAGTGTTGGAATGAATTACCTGACACACTGCACATCCCAGAAGACGTGAATCTTTGGAAACAGTTCAGTTTAGTTGGTACTACTTCATTGTTAAATTAAATTAAATTAAATTTGTATTTATTTTATTTTATTTCCACAGCTTCTATACTACCTCTCAGTAAATATTGGTTGTACTGATAGAAGACTGCCATACGATACTTGAATAATGTGTTGGAGTTTTATATTTTTTTGCCAAAGTAATGAATTTGTAATTGTGTGTTACAGAATATCAATGGGGCAAGCAGTTGTTAGCTGCTTGCAGACAATTGATGCTGGAAGTGAAGGGGCTAATACAGTTTTGGATCCACTGGGCATAGTTATTGAGGAAGTGCACATAACGGAAGGAGTTCAGTGGGAGCAACAAGAGGTGCCATTCCACAGCCAACCAGAACATATGCCTTTCAATCCATTATGTCGTGTTTGTGCTTTAGAAACAGAAAATTTAGTGTCCGTGTTTGGGGAAGAAGGCACAGAATTGCAGTTAGTAGGGAAGATACATTGGCATTTACCTATTGAAGTAAGTTGGATGTGGTTCATGTAGGTGATTTACAGTTACAGTAACAGCAGGTACTTAGCATATCTGTTTTTGGTAGAAAACTTGTGTACCTCTGAATATTTGAGTGTTCTGGCACTGTGGCACTTGGTAAATGTTTTATGACAGTATGCAGGATTATGTTTCCTTCACTTTTAAGGGTTATCACTCCATGAAAAATGGACTGATTGCCCTTGGAGATGAAAACATCATGATCCATGGATATGTTGGGAACCACAAACCCAGTGACACAGCACCTCATCACAGATTACTCAAATATTCAGCACCACCACTGTAAGAACCGCATATGGTTGGTGTTCAATCAGGATTAGCTGTTTTAGTTTCTGTTGCTTCCCTTCTGACATAATGATGATAGTTCATATACTCAGAGTGTTTTTGCTGAGGATTCAGGTCTTGTAGTATGTGACACTGTTTCATTGGATGAGCATTTCCTGATGTTTTGAAGGATCATAGTGCCTTTATCTTGAAGGCACCACAATCCTACAGAATGTTGGGCATCATTCACCCAAAGACACACTGGCACATCTCATGAGACTTGATTCATCAGATGCAGAGAACACTGTAAGAAGTGCCTGACCTGGAATGTTAAATGGTGAGTAAATAAATGGAAGGAAGTGTCCTATTACATTTTGTCAGAATCAACCCGTTCATTGTTTGCAAGATGTGTTTACGTAATGCAGCTGTGTGTTGGGTAGGAATGTTGAGACATCAAGATGTTTATGTGAACACAGTTTTAATGACACGTAAGCCATACGATATTGTTCACAGCTCACTGAAAGCTTCTGCCTACTGGAATAATTTGTTGTAACTGCTTTGTCTTGTACAGTTGGGAATAGTGTGCTGAAAGCCATACTGTACTTAGGGGCATAAATTTCAGTCTGTATTTCTTACACTTTATGTCTGATTTGGTTGAAATTTTGTATAAGAGGTTTGCAGATAATGCTGTTGAGATGTGTGAGTTTTATCAAAACTGGGTGAGGTAAGGCTGTATTTTTCTTATGCATGTAAAAAAAAATTACCTTGAGAAGTGTACCGTGCAACTATAGGACATTTTGGAAGTGAAGAATCCCTTGGAAAAGTCACTGTGTTTCATCATGGATTACACCATTTACTATCTTGTCTGTGGACTTCCACAATTTGACTTCTAGGTCAGCAGAGAATGGATTAATGCACATGTTTATTTTAAATATCATTTCAGTACTATCACTTGCAGGTTTGGGACAGTGTCAAGGCTACAGTACCTAAATTGTTTATGTTTTATGTCCATTTAGGTAAGGGAGGATGATAAATTGCCAGTGACGGTGTGTGCCTCCTGCATATCCAAATTGAATTCCTGTCATGAACTGGCCATTTCTTGTTTGAAGGCCAATGAAAAGCTGTGCAAACTCTTCAATGTACATGAAACAAATTTGGTAATTGCTCTTTATTAAAAGTACCTATAGGAAGTTGTGACAGATTGTCAAATTTATAAAATATTACTGGATTCTAAAGGTGATGCAAAAGTGAAGAGTTGTTATTTATGAAAACATCATGAATTAATCTCTTTTGCACATATAGTAAGCATAATCACACATGTATTGTTTTACACACATGAATACTCTTTAGCAGTAATGAAATAAAATTAGTTATTCAGATTTACCTTACTGAATATGTTGTTTTTTATGAAGCCCACTGCATTTGATAATGTCGCACTGAATGTCATGCACAGGAAGTTCAAAAACACATTGATCAAAGTGGTGATGTCCTCGAACATAACAAAATATTGTCTTACGTTTTTATGCTGGTTGATAAAATGGCAGTCTTCTTATGGGCTTGTGCACCACACAGTGTTCTCACTTTTTGGAGGAATGTATGGCCATCAGTTTCAATGACTGACTTGTTTCAAGTGCATGCTGAAGTAATATGGGGGAAGAAATGATTTGTTATTTAGGATGGTACATTTCTTCCTCAATAACACTTTGTCATCCACTGGAAGCAATTAAATCATATTGAAGATGGAGGAAGTATGGTCCTCTGAAACGTCAGAATATTTAACAATATGTGGTGCAGAAACCCACAAGAACACCACCATTGGATAATAAAATATCTTTCCTATAATTTCTTGACCTTACAAATGTGATTCCCATGACTAACCAACTCCATGGAGGCAAATTATTGTGAAGCCAGCAATCATTGGACTATTTACAAAATTCCTTTCCTTCTATGGAACTTCATGGATTATTACCATGTTAACTGAACCCTAACATGAGCTATGTTGTTTTCTTCCCAGCAATACATTCTTAACAAATTGGTGACCAGATATGATGCTGGAGCCGATGGGATCTATTAGCACGTTCGGCCTGAAATTACCATATCACCTTCAATATCACTCACTGTGCAGGGAAATAGGCAGACACAGCACATACCTTACACATCTATAGAGCATTTGCTCAAAGCCTAAATACTTCATAGCTCTAAAATAGACCAAGATGTGGCGTAGGTTATCTAGGAAAATGTAAAAGCATAATTAATATAGTCCATAAACTACAGGCAGCTGTCAAACTGTTTTGAATTATGCGTAGTCTTTTGACAGTGACAGGAATACAAATTCTGAAATTTCATGTTATGTAATGTTCTGTGTTGCTTGCCTATTTAATCTCTTGGGTTTAAATAGTATCCTTAGTGTCAAAATATGTGCATTTATTTTACTCTGTCAAAGTAAGATATTACATATCACATAGCACTGCATTATTTATTAGGGCATATTTTGGGAGCAGAGATGTGAATGGCAGATCCTCAGACATGTGCCACTAGAGTGACTGTTTCGGTTAGATTTTCTTTGTACGTAATGTTAGGCCCTGCCATATCTCAGGTGGCTAATTGCTAGGCTTCCACTGTGGAGGTCTGGGTTTGGTCCCAGGCCAGTCAGTACGTGATTTGTGGTGGACAAGGTGGCAGTGGAATAGGCTTTTCTCTGAGAACATGGTTATTTCCTGTCAGTGTTATTCAGCCAATGCTCTGTACTCATTGATTCATCTGTGCTTGTCAGTGTCATTAAATCTTTGGCACCAGAGTTAAGTGCCCAGTGCACTCTGCAAAAGACCTGGGGTTTAAATGGTCACCCATTACTGTGTGTGCTTTTGGCCGATGAATTTAAGTGATGTTCAGTCTGCTTATCTTCACACTCCATGCTGACTTAAGTCATCTTTTGGTGCAGAAGGGCCAACACACATAACTAATGTTAGTATGATCCTACATAATTATCATACAGTCTATGTCTTTGATAAATTTTTGCATTGTGCTGTTGTATCAAGCATATTGTTAAAAATGTTTGATGGAAATTTATGCAACTGGCAATAATGTAGTTTTTTTCTGCCAATCACCTTTGATTATCTGTAGCATGGTAAGTTTCTGCATGTTGTCAGTTAAGAATGCTATTCTTGTAATTTGTTTCAGACTGATTTTGGAGAAAAGAGTAATTTTGCGGCAGCACACTTGAAAATTAATAGGACCTTGGACACCTCTGATAAAACACGTCTCTCCAGAGAAAACTTAGTAAGTAATGCAGTGTAGCATGAGCATGAAAATAGATTACAAGGCGTGTTCAGAAAGAGACTGAACTTCTTAAATTGCGCGCCAACCAGCAGAGAGAGTGTGCTGCAGCTACTGAGTGCACCTAGCATCAGGTTTTGACAATAAACTGCCATTAGTCCTGTTTCGCTATGAGCATTAGTTGTCGAGCTACATCTGCTGAACTGAGCACATGCACAAGCTGTTCGTCGGATTAGTGACAAAGCGACAATGAAAGAGCTTGAAGAACAATTGAGTATGTGTGTGAAATTTTGCAGCAAACTTGGTAAAAATTTTACAGAGACATTTCAATTGCTTAACCAAGCATATGGGGAGAACAGTATGAGCCGAACGCAGTGCTATGCGTGGTTTAAGGGTTTTAAAGAGGGCAGAATGTCAGTTGGTGAAGATCCCAGGCCTGGACAACCTTCCACATCAACAAACAATGATTATGCCAAGAGAGTTCATGCTGTGATTTATGGAAATTGTCGTTTAACTGTCCGAGAAGTTGCTGACGAAGTGGGCATAAGCATAGAATCTTGCCATCAAAATTTTACTGAATAACTTCAGATGCATTGCGTCAGTGCAGAATTCGTGATGCATTTATTGACTGATGATCAGAAAGAGAACTGTGTTGAAATCAGTCAGGAACTGCTTGCCAATGCAAATAGTAATGAAGACTTTCTTAAGAACATCATAACAGGAGATGAGATGGTTTATGGGTATGATGTTGAATCCAAGATGCAATCATCGCAGTGGATGGGGAAAGGGTCTCCTCAACCAAAAAAAGCATGGATGAATCGGTCAAAGATCAAGGTGATGTTGGCTGTGTGTTTTTGATTGGAAAGGCATTGTCTATCGTGAATTTGTACCATGTGGTCAGATTGTAGACAGTTGTACCAGGAAGTTTTAGCATGTTTGAAGGATGCTGTGCTCAGGAAGAGGCCTGAATTGTGGGAAAACCAGGCTTGGATGCTGCACCATGACAATGTGCCGGCTTACACATCACTCCTCATCCACAGTTTTCTGGCAAAATATCAGACATCCATTGTGCCCCATCACCCTATTCTCTGGACTTAGCCCCATTAGACTTCTTCCTGTTTCCCAAACTTAAAACCACTTTGAAAGGATGTCATTTCCAAACCATAGAGAAGATTCAGGAAAATGCGATAAGGGAACTGCATGCCATCACAGAAAGTGCGTTCCAGGAAGCGTTCCAACAATGGAAGAAACGTTGGGAATGGTGTATCGCCAGTAGAAGGGACTACGTTGAAGGGGTCAGTGTTTGAAATGCTGTAAAATGAGCAATAAAGTCTTTATAGCAAAAGTTCGGTCTTTTTTTGAACATGTCTGGTATGTTCCTAGGAAACAAAATTAGGGGATATTTCCCCCAATAGAATGAGAGCCAAAGTTACTGTAATTAGTGCATCCTTTTCTTTTTTCATCACTTAGTTTTATCACATCCTATAACAAACTATGTATTCAAGCAATTTCCTCTTGGTGACATGCTGTGTGAGATACATGGGAGGATCAAAAAGTTCCTGGAACTTGGACATAATTTGTAGTAAAAAGGATATTGGTTACTGTCAAAGTATGTCTCGTCTGCACATACATGGTTCCTGTTCTGGTGCCATTGTGGGAAGCGCCACTGGAAGTCCTCTTTTGGTACGGCTGTGAGACTTGCTGTCATGTTCTGTTGAATTTCTTCTTTGGATACAGAGCACTTACCTTTGAGGCCAGTCTTGAGGTCCGTAAGAGCCAAAAGTTGCACAAAAATCTGGTGAATGCAATGGCTGGGGATTGGTTGGAATTTGGTTCATCATTAAAAAGTGCTGTACTGTGAGGGATGTGTGACATGGACCATTGTTGTGGTACAGCATCCACTTGTCTATCAGTTTTTCCGTCCTTTTCCACTTTTTGACATCTGTCACATGCTTCAAAACGTCTGCATAAAGAGTGGAATTCACTGTTTGTCATTCAGAGACAGACTTATCTCATCCAAATTGCCAAAAAAGTGATTAGCATGTCCTCCTGAAATTTTGTAACGTGCAACTTTTTCTTTTTGGCATGACATTTTAGTGTGACATTCACAGGACTGGTATCTCATCTTGGGCTCAGAGGCAACGACCCTAGATTTGTCCCCATTAATAATATTTGACAAGAGGTCTGCTTCTTGTGTTGATCATTCAAAGAGTTCCTTATCTCCGTCTGGTCCTCCACCAGAATGGTTGGCACAAATTTCGCATGTAAGTGCTGCATTGACATATGTTCTGTTAGAATGCTCTGATCCATTGTGTAGGAGATGCCAGGTTCATTTGCTGTCTGGACAGTTGTCATGATTTTGTGAACTTTTACCACATTTTCATAATTCCTTGATGTTGCTGGCCCCACCTGCTCTACATATCATCTTTACAGAGATTCTTGACCACTATTACATTGGTTGTACCTGTTGTACACAGCAGATATGTTAAGGGCTTCATCTCCATAAACAATATTGTGACTTAATATGAGTATGCCACTGATTTCCATAGGTCACTAAAGAACTTGATGTTTGCCTGCTGTTCAAACTGAAACATTGTAATGACAGTTGGTGACACACTTCCATTCCATGGCCAGATGTGACACAGAAACACATCTGAATGTGTTCCAACTTGATCCACAGAAAATACATAATCAACCCCTGTGAGCTCCACCCTCCTTCATTTTAACTGGAAGCATGGTTATCTCAGTATGAGTTCTGGAAGATTTTTAAATCTCCCACTGGTTTGTACAATAGCAGAAATTATTGGTTACATACAACAAATAACATAAGTTGTTGCAAAAATTAGAATCTTGTGGGGGGATTGAGTGACTGCAGGCATATTTTTATTTTTAGGTGCATTCACAAATTGGTGAAAATTGATTATTACCTTCGTCATGTCTGGCTGTCCATCTGCATGAAACGGCTTGACTCTCACTGGATGGATTTTCATGAAATTTTATATTTGAGTATTTTTTTAAAATCCGTTGAGAAAATTTCAAGTTTCATTAAAATCTGACAAGAATAACTGGTACTTTACATGAAGACCAATATACATTTTTGGTCATATCTCACTCAGTTTTATTCTTAGAATGAGAAATGTTTCAGATAAAAATTGTAGAGAAAATCAAAACACGTATCATATGTTCAATAACTTGAAAATCATGCTGTTTATGAGATAATGTGGAAAAATACTGTAGAGCTGGGGAGGCCACAAATGACAATACAGCGCATTCGCATTGAATGCTGAACACCTAAGGCTGCAAACACACTCTCAGCTTAAGATAATACTTACTACTTTTCCACTGCAACATTGGTTGCACGAACATGCCTCATTGGCACATTATACGTACATTGCCTCTCTTGTTTAAATGTTGTTATCATTATATTGTCTTTCTGTCTCTTGTAGCAAATTTTCTGATTAGATGTTCAGTAAATTGTGTATTATGGGAGAGTCAGCCTGTTAAACTGTTCACCCTCAAAGCAAAGTAGAGCAAACTAAATTGTAACTGACTCAAGTGCTTATGCTCGTTCATTTTGAACCTGTTCATATCGGTACACATTTGGTCACACTGGTTTCTGAAGTGTTTCCGCAAGAATTGACATGTTTCTTTCCATCCCATTTGTCCCACGGCCAGCACAGCACTTATTACTGCTCTCTAACATCTGACATTTCCATATCACATGAGGGAGAACTTTGTTCCAGCAACAGTTCATGGTGAACTACTTGAACAATTATTTTTCAACATTTTCTATGTCAAGTTGTATAGAAGTCTTCCCATTCTGTATTTCATTTATTCACTGGTACAGAAATGGGGAAGATTTCAAATTCCTATAACATTCATTGACTCTTTGGACATTACATCGAAATGTCTTGACTGTAGGCCACATTCACAAAATGCTGTAAATTATATTGTTTTATTACCTTCCCCCAACATAAGGAACCCAGTGTAGTGGCAACACAGCGAACTTCAAAGCGACCTACCCTGCCTGGTCATCAGTTGTCAAAAGCAATGGAACTTTTGAAGAAAGCCAAGGAAGAATGTGGGAAGAATGTCAAAAGTATGCAAAGGACCAGGAATGAGTAAGTAATAGAACAAATCACTGAAATCTAATGGAATAGCAAAATAATGTTCTCTAAATGGTATTAAATTTACAAAATCTTACATGAATGGGCACATGGGTTTCAAATCACTATGAGAGATACCTACACTCAGGATAGGAACAGGTGGCAGGCTTTTGTAAACATGGTAATGAACTGTCAGGTTCCATAAAATGCAGGGAATTTCTTGAGTAACTGAGAACTGGTTAGCTTCTCAAGGACTGCTCCATGGAATAAGTGAGTGAGTTTTGACACATTCCTTCTCCTCTGTATTCTTGTTTACAATTTTGTAAAAATTTTGCATGTAGTTGTGTAATTTGGATATTACTACTGTAATATCTGATTTGAACAGTGTGTAAAAATTGTTTAACTTCCATAACTCCTGTCTATAAGAAGTTGAATATACGAGTCCAAAATTTGCTGTCTCCCACATTTGATGTAGCTTTTACTGCAATACTCATGTTCTTCATGTTGTGAGCAAGAGTTTGCAGTTACATGTACTCTAAATCAGTGATTCCCAAACATTTTCAGTTTGCAGAGCATGTGTAATGGTGTTTGCAGACTATCATGAAAAAATACATTTTGTCATGTTTCATTCAAGCTAGCAACAGTGCTACTGTGGAGTGCCTGTACAGTCATTATATGGTGTCTTATACCTGATACAAACACTGTAATTATCTCTTATGCCTGAAACAGCTTCAGGACTAGTGAATAAATTTTAATGTAAGTTGATAATAGGGAGTTTTAGTAAAATCTGTCAACATCATTCAAGTTACAAGTGGTTCTAAAATGAACTCATAGATTTTTTTCTGTATGTGTCTCAAACATTCCTCATGAAATGTTTATAAGTGTTAGAAGTGTTTAACACAAAATTTGTTGACAGGAGCGTAGTACACATTTCTCATGGTTCTTGAGAGTTTTTATGATCATCAAATGAGGACTGTTGCAGTATGCGTATATTTCCTAACATTTCTTAACTTGCATCTCTGACAATCAACAGTGTTCTTCCAAATGTACATAAAAATAACTGAACAACTGCCAGTTTATTATTGTCAGTCATAGTCAAACACAACTTCTCCCATCTGAATTCACAGCCCTACATATTAGATACAGTTTGCATAAGAACATCAGTACCACGTCTGAGAGCTACTCTGAATGCTTGGGTATTTCAGAGTCTCACAATACTTACCATTAAAGTCAGCATGTCTCTCGTAATTCCCCTTCTGTTTGTGCACGTTAAGTGTACCTTGCAGACTTTTACAGCTTTGTTTCATCAAGTTATGGGTTTGTGTGGAACAGTACTGTTGCTGTCACATAAAGTGGTCCATTTAATGAAATACCTTTTTGATATATGTACAGTCCTCTGAACTTTAGCATATATAAAACTCACGTACACATTCCAGTTAGGAAACGGTTACACAGTCACAGAAATACAGGGGTATTTATATTTTATTTTTTTATGTAATGACTGTGATATTGAAAACCAGATTACTACTTTACTGTTACAAATTATAAGTAAAAGTTTACATCTTTACCATTCAAACAAAATCAAGACCCTTCTGTGTACAGATGTAGGCACAGCACATCATCAGCATGGGTTTGAAGCTTGTGCTGTGTTGGTAGGTCTGGGGCTGTTCTGGCTGAACCTATCTTCATTAAATTAATTTGTAAAAGTTTTGTAAGGATTCATTTGGGTCACCCATGTTTTTCCTCTTTTGGATGTAGGTGTTTATATAACAGTACAGTGCCTTATTTTGTTTGTTTTTGTAGTGGCCAGAAAACAGATGTCATGTTACCTGACAATATGGTTGCCGAAATGGAGCAGTCGGGAGGTAACCATTGTGCTGACAGTGGAGATGTAAAGATAAACAGTGTTCTGTCTTATGATAGTGTGACACAAGACAATGAGGAATCAAATCCCACTCTCCCATTACCAAGTGGTATTGAGACAAATGCATATGGTAGGCCACAGCGACAAATTAAGAAGATATCTAGAGACTGTAACATATTCCTGAAACCTAAGATGGTTGGAGTAGTTCAGGGTATAATAAGAAAGGAAGATGATAGTGAAGATGAGAGTAAGGAAAGGAAAAGAAGCATACGTCACAAGGAATGGAGGTGCGAAATTTGTGGACATGTGCTACTAAGAAAAACTGCATTAATCACGCACCAACAGCGAAAACATGGTCCACAGAATTTCTCTTGTAGCTATTGTGACAAAACTTTTCGCAATGCAATAGCAATGAAAGTACACGAGCGGAGTCACACGAAGGTTGCTGCTGAAAGAATGGAGCCAACATTGTACATGTGTGAATTCTGTGGTAAATCATTCCGAGGGAAGAAGACGCTGAAGGAACATCATCTAGCAAACCACAGTGATGACAAGCCTTATAAATGTGACAAATGTGACAGAAACTATGGTTCACTGGCCAGTCTTGACATCCACAAGGCCACCCATTCTACTGAAACTCCGTACCTCTGTGATCTGTGTGGTAAGAGCTTTAAGCATGTGAGCAATCTCCGCAGCCACAAGCGTTCACATATGGATGATTCTGATAAGAATCGCCAGGTATGTGATGTTTGTGGTAAGGGATTCCGGTCCAGGTTTCACTTGTCAGAACATATGAATGTGCATACTGGAAGACGTCCCTATGCGTGTAATGTGTGTGGCAAGCATTTCCACAAAAAGATTCAGCTTCGACAACATGGTTCAGCACATTCAGGTACACAGCCTTTCAAGTGTCACCTGTGTGGTGTTCGGTTTAACCGGCGGGGAAACATGACACAGCACTTAAAGCGTCATGACAGAATACGCAAATACACTTGCCGGGTATGCAATGAAGGCTTTGCTACACTGGGAGCTGTTCTGAGTCATCGCAAGAAACATACAAAAGAGGAGGTGGAGAACAGCATTCGACAGCAGACAGGAACAGCAGATGACCCAGAGCAAGTGGCTTACAAATGTGAAGTATGTGGTAAACTTCTTGCTAAAAAGGAATCTTTGGCCATCCACACACGCTCACATACAGGTGAGAAACCATTTGAATGTGGAGTATGTGGAAAGAGACTGAGCAACAAGGGCTCATTATCATATCATATGCGCTCCTTTCATACAGGAGAAAGGCCTCATACATGCCAGTACTGTGGAGAAGGCTTCCTGTCACGTGAAGCCCGTCTAGTGCATGAACGAATCCACACAGGAGAGAAACCATATATATGTTCTGTATGTGGTATGGGCTTCCGATGTTCCAGTAATTTGGCCCAGCACTCACGTGTTCATTCAGAGGCGCGGCCTCATCCGTGTCCACACTGTGAAAAACGTTTCCAACGAAAGGGTGCTCTTGATGTACACATGCGCACTCATACAGGTGAGCGTCCCTATGCCTGTGACTTGTGTGGTCGACGATTCACCCAGAAGAATGATATGCTCAAACATCGCCGAACACATTCCCCAGACCGACCATGCACTTGTCCTCATTGTGGCCAGGTATTTTCACAGAAACGTGAACTTGCGAAACATCAGTTATTACATATAGCGACATCGCAAACAGCAGTGCAGCATGTAATTGATCATTCTCCCCCAACACAGACAGTTCTTATCACATCGGCTGATGGCCTCATCACATATCCAGAAATAAATGTACCAGTAATGGAAAATGCTCAGACACTTATACTGCATAGGTACTAGAGGTTTCATATTTAAAGGTGGACGTTACTTTCTTTATAATATGACTGTAATAAATCTGTAGACTGAAGGCAACTTCAAGTGATACATACAGAATTCTTTCTTACTGAAAGTATGTACTGTAATTCATTTACTACACTTGCTAAATTTATGGCAGAACTTTCTCACTCCTGGTTTTAATGTCACTATCATTGACTATTTCTTTAATGTGTGAAGTATATTTATGGTATTTATCCACATACAGGTTCCGTCACAAATCATATGTCCATTTTATGGTGTGATACTTGTCGTTAAACCACCACAAACCTTTTCCAGTCCATAAAAATATGACATTTGTTTTTGGAAAGCACCCCTTTTGCTTTTTAGTTCACCAAACTATGTTTCCTGTGACATCTACAGTAGCATTTTCAAAGTATATCTGGGTTGTTTAGGTAAAACAATTAGTATGCACAGTACTTGAAGTTGTCATATTGGCATTGCTGAAGATTTGAGTGTTTTTGGATGGGATGCTGCTTTTTAGGGTGAATAATTCTGAGTGGCACAGAGTCACATCCCAGAAGACTTGAATCTTAAAAAATTTACACATCATTTAAGTAGAAAGTAGTAATGGAAAGCAGTAAAGAAAGCAGGAACCAAGAAGAAAATTTGTCACTGAAACAATAGGGTTCAGAGAAACCACAAAACCAGTACATCCAGTAATCATTCAGAGGTCCCAAAGCAGGGTTCTCAAACACTAAGCCTACCAGTTAATTTTCTTGCCACAGTTATGGAATGATCTGGCTCAATGTTGAAGAGTTTGTTTTCATTATAATATTTTTTGTCTTGGGAACTGAAGGCTCAAAGTGGTTTGCCATCCTTCAGATGTCAGGAAGGCTACTACTGCAATAAAGCTTTAATTTAAATAATTATATTTTTATATTGTTGTTAAATTTGCAGTACTCTTAATGATGTGTTTAATTGTAATCAAAGTACCCTGTTTATTACTAAGCCCACTTCAAATTTGAAAATCTGCGATTTGGCCCTGGTACTTTTTGCACTGGGGTCCGCTGCACTAATGTCAGAAGTATATACACTGCATACCTGCATTGTTTCTCAAGTGGAATTTTTTTCAAACTGTGTCAAATTGCATATGACTTGGGAATTCCTGGAATGGAGTAAGTGCATTCCATAAAGATGCTGTCAGGCCTCATTAACCCACTGATGTACTGTGATGGCCTTTAGATTGGAGTGTGTGAGAAGTCACCAGATGTAAAGTCTGTTCTAGTTTCCTTGTGGAGGAACAGTTATAGTCTGGCATCTTTCCAGAAAGTTCTCTTTTCATTTCAGACATTTTTGACAGTTTTAGATATTTTATGTATGTATTTTTGGTTAAAAAGGTCAATAAATTTGCCACTGTGTAAAAATCACACATATTTCAGTAATGCTTTTATCCCAGGATTGTTTTTGTGAAGTTATAATAATTTCCAGCATAGAATTGTTAAGTTTTTTTATATTCATTGATTTCTGTTGGAAACAAACACCTCAGTTCTCACATTTCTTGTTTTAAATAAAATTTATTACGTGAACTAATGGGCTCTCTATCAAGACAGGTTCTTACAGTGATTCTTTTAAGAAAAAAAGGTTTCATGCTGCAAGGCTGCACTGAAGATTTAAAATAAAAAGGGGCTCCCATATGTGGAAAATTCTGTATATGAAAATAAACATACATTGCTTAATTAAACTATACTGTTTTTTTTACCCTCTCTTCAGAATGGATACAGTGGGAATGAATGTGTTGTTGAAATTAGTTTATATGTCTGTTATCTGTGTATGGTATCTGTGGTTAAGTGCCAGATAGATTCAGACATTGTAACCATGAGTTAATTTAACAGTTCACCATAAAAATCTTGCAAGATGAAGAGAAAATGTATTTGTATATGCTTACCTTACAGTGTAGCAGGTGTGAATATTTCATTTCATTGCTGTCATGTTGGTAGATGCAACACATGGTGCTTGTACCAAAGAAGGAAACTGAAAATGTGCTAAGATGAAATGTGTCTGACAAGGATCACAGTTTAAGTTTGCCAGCATTTAACTACATAAACCTAGTTACAGTGTTCATGTTGTGACCCTCATGTAGGGAGCATGCATTGATTTTTCACATTAGGGCAGGCTTTGTTGACATAATGAATCAGTGACTGGCAAAAAAGTGAACTGAACATGCTGTAATACATTTGTAAAATGTGTGTCACAATTACATAAGGAACACAAAAATGTTACCTTTTTTTATTGCTAAATCATGCAGAATGTGACTGTTGGGGCGACTCTTGTTGGAAAACAAATGATAGTCTACCGTGCTGGCATTCGGGGGTGATCTTGGACTATCTGCTGGAAACTGGCACCCTAGGCAATCGTGGACTGCTTCAACTAGAAAGGGCAAATTGTAGCTGAGGATTTGGTGAACAAGGGACTATTATCTTGATTGGTGAACCAATGCAAAATGCAAGTCAAAGAGGAGTACAAACCCTAGATGAAGCACTTTGGAAATTTAACTGTTTCATTTTTTAAAATTTGATATATTACATTGAATTTGGCACTCCACTTAGCTCAGTGCAGTAGACGGCTGTGTAATTTACCTGTATGGATGAAATGGCTGTGCTGGCATTAGGCAATTGTTGCACATATCCTTCTGAGTATTACTCTTACCGTAATGCCTGTACCAGCTTAAAATTCCATCAGTCTTGACCCAGTTTGTTTACGTTCCAGCTTCTTCTTTATGTGGTAATATCTTAACAACTATCAGCTATAAGTTCTTCACATGAATCATTTAAGACTAGGTCAATAAATCTTTTACAGCTAAATTTCATCTACAAGTGAAAGGGGTCCAGGTTTTATGTTATTCATTCCATGCAGTGGTAGTGACTGATGTTATGATAATAATTCACCAACAAATCACAGTCTTGGTATGTACACAGTCACATTACATTAAAATATTGGAAACTCCGAATGCATGCTTCGAGCCGTAGTCTGATGATACCACAGGGATCGAAACCTGTAGGTGTTTTTAATGTCTTTAGTGTAATATAACTGTGTAATTACATAGAATGTGCATTTGTTGGTGGATTATTATAAATTAGGTCTGGGTTTCTTTGTGTTTTATATGTTCCTTGACAGTTGTCTGGTAATTAGTTTTTTTTTTTTCCCAATTTGCAAATTTAGTTCACCATGTATATTCCTAAGAAGATGTTCTGTGTGAGCTGTAGAACTGACTGTTATAAAGTTACCCTTTATAATTTTCTTTTATGTATCTTATGTAAACATAATGATAACTGTGTTTGTCAGCATAATTTTACTCGAAACATGTTGAAGTTTGTTGCATACCTTACAGTTTTGAGAACCGTACAGAAATACTATCTGAAATATAAGTGGTTCTTTCTTATGTTCAGTTGTCATTCAGTTATTTTCTGTTTTGAAAATAAATACTGATAGATAAGAACCATTGTTGTTTAGACTATTTATGGCTCAAAGCAAGAAGCATGTAAACGCTTCAGTTTCTTTTCCAAGTATGGCCACAGGTAAGTTTATGTAGAGTGTCATCAATCTTTTACATCATGTTACCTTCCCACGCATCCAGTGCATTAGTAGTACCATTAATTTTGGGTGTCCTCTTGTACTTGCCTCTCTTCCCCTCCTAAACAAGAAACACAAATGCACAAGAGGTACAAGGGTTCAGGGTCTGTGAAGAAACTGTGACTTATTCACAATGGACCTTGAAAGTGACACATTCCTTTGAACTGTTGGGACCTGCTTGCCTGCAACACCGTGTCACATTCAAGAAGACCACACTCCTTGATTATACCATGGTAAAAACTTTAAAACTCGCATTACAGAACTTGGCTACAAACTTTTAATGAAAATGCTTCCTACGCAAAATACACGTATTCCAAGTTGAAGTTCAGAGTATTCCCCTTAGTCTCTTGTCTGTGTCTCTGTGCCTCGTTCAGTGGTGTTAAAATGGAATGGAAGTCCTCAGTTGCTGAAGTGGTTCATTTACATTAGATTTGTTTCAGTTACAGGTTTCCATTCATTATTTATTTTAGCAAGCAAGTCACTGACCCATTAAAAATATTTTTTCATTATTCAGTGTACTTTTCACAGCTTCTAGTAAAAGTAACGCCTGCTCTTTCCATGTTGTGCTTTGTGTTTAATTACAGTTGCAGTGAGGACAGCTTACAATAAACCATATAACAGGTGGTGTTTTCACACATAATGCAGAAATTCTACCCACCTACCCAACACATATCATTTCTCCCATAGATCCAACCTTGACTTGCTGAGGTGATTCGTTTACATCATAGGTTAAACACCCATATTTGTGGGTTATTTAGCAATATCATATCAGGTAACGGAGGCAGTGTAGCATCACACTATTTGAGAGGCTGGAAAATGGTGACAGCTCAGGAAGGAACAAAGTTTGGGATGCAATAAAGGTGTTTACAATGGGCCAGGATAATACCTTAAGATGTGTCATTTTTCATTTCCTCCTAAAACTCTTATACTCAAGTTGTTATATATTCTAATTAGGCAGGCTAGTTTATGGCATGGATATAGAAAATAAAATTATATACGTTGAAAAGGAATTGGATCGAAAGTGAAGTAGACATTTACTTGGCTCACTGCAAAGCAATATCAGCAACATTGAAACTTGAAATCTTTGCATTACTTAGCCAGTACCAACAGCCTGTCATACCTGTAGCATTTTAACGTGGTTCCAAAAGAAAATATTTCCTGCCACAGGAGTTATTAGCCATGGACAAAGCTGTCAGAAAAGTTTTCTTTAACCTTGACCAAATACTGCATGCCTCTAAACCCCCACCATCATAATTATGTTCATTTCTGTACTTTTTTTTTTAATGCAGTGTGCACTTCACCCTTCAATACTGAGTATCTTCATGTTTTCATTACTACACCTCCTGCATTTGTCTCATAATATGTCCAGCTTGCAATGTTTTGTAACATTTACTGATTTACACACTTCTGCTGTCAATATGGGTAGTTGAAGTTGGTGCAAAGCCCTTGTTAGTTACTCATTTCCTCTAAGAACGTGTGTGTGTGTGTGTGTGTGTGTG
>Ga0123352_10007017_pt1 | contig 17330 bp, 6 predicted proteins | sample TergutLab28metaG_FD_89700 | JGI IMG/M metagenome (GOLD analysis project Ga0123352, IMG submission 89700) | Labiotermes labralis P1 segment gut microbial communities from Petit-Saut dam, French Guiana - Lab288 P1 | ecosystem: Host-associated > Arthropoda: Insects > Digestive system > Gut ... | reverse complement strand
CCCCCCCCCCCAAAAAACCAAAGATGTGATCATAATGAGAAAAGCCTGAACACTGAAAAGCATTTGTCTATCCATGCTACCATAAACAATTATGTTTAAGGTGTTTAAAACCTTCGAGAAACCACCAACCATCAGTATTGTCTCAGGAATTACCGGAGTTTAATTTTAATATCAGCCACTCACAAAACCTGTATGTTATTTTACCATGAACATCTGGCACATCTTTTAATATTAATGATAATCACAAAGTAAAGAACTGGAGTGACTTCCAAAAAAGCAGCCCTATTTACTGCATAACTAGTCACCGAAACATTCTGTTGAAATTTTAGTTATAAAATAAAAACCTTATTGCTTGAACAGTACTTTTGGTGGTTGGAACTATATGTGTTATGTAGATTTGCTGGAGATCAAGTTCTTTCCCTTATAGGGTACATTTTCAAAATTTCCATACCAATGTACGGGATTCTCAAATTATAAAACTGCAAACATGCTTGTAAAAGTGAGCTGGCGTAGATTAGTTTATCACTTACGCTGGGCTTATGCAGCATCGTATACACAATGAAAACCCTGTACACTGCATTGTAACTGAACTGATATATAATAAATATTTTATCAGTTCAAAAGCAAATGTCATCAGTATGTTCTTCATACCTCCTTCTGAATTTTCTGCCTGTCTGACATGTATACTGCTCCGCAATCGTGTTTTTACCATAAACTAAGTGAACTACATATTAATTGAAAATCACTGAAGTTATTATAAGTTCTTAATTGTGTGTTCAGTGGCAACATTAAGTGACAAGTATGATGATGTTATATCAAAATTCATGAGTGTGTGGACATAGAGTATTGCATACTTAATCTCAAAGCCTGAGGGGAAGTTACTACCTGAGAGACAGCTGCATAGACAGAGGCTTATGGTTAACCTATCCCTGCACAGGCCCATAGGACTCCAGGATGTTTAGGCTCCCAGGATTTCTAGATAATCAGCACATGAAAGTGGCAAGGTTGTCAGCCCTATGCACTGGCTGCCTTCACCTCCCCTCTGGGAAATATTCCTGGGACTAATTTATCCTGGGGTCACAGTGCAGCCAGAAGGATTAAGTCAATGAAAAGTCTCAAATGATCTAATCAGGAATAAAACTTGCAACTTTCCGGCTTGTAGCACAATGCCTCAACACCAAATGCACCACCACATATCCCAGGACACCTATGAAAACCTCAAATTTTATACTGTCTATATTGTGATATATTATAAAGTCATAATTTTCGGATTTATTACTAGTAAACTCCCTCAGTCATCCTGTAAATTTTCCAGAAGCCAAAATGCTTGTCTAATTCTCATCACTAAAATAGGCCTTCAAAAAATACATAAAAATAAATTTTATAATGAGTATGTTTGAAGTTTCAGCATGCACAATGAAAATCTTAAAATTATTATCTTAGTGAGCTGCAAGATTTTTAGACTTTATCTGCTTTCCAGTAACTATGCATACCTCTTATTTGTAATCATACAAGTCTCTTCTTGCACCCAGACCATAAAAATTATTGGCATTTTAAGCTGGGGACGCACTTAATAAATATCCCACATTCTTTATCCTAACATACGAAATTAACCCTAGGATAAATAATGTTGAAATAATTTACAGAGCAGTTTCAAGAGTTGTCTTCGGTGGAGACTTTGAAGCTGTTAGAGCACCAAGGATAGACCTTGCAGTAGTTCCATGACTGGGGTATTGATGTGCTCTCTGTTTGCTAAGAAGCATATTGATTCGAGGCGAAGGAGACTGCAAAATTAGCTGAGCCACTGGCGGTTGGTTCTTCAGGCTTGACACACAGTTGACTACCGCATCACCTGACATAAATTTATCACCTGAATTTGTGGTCACTACGTTTGAGTGTTGCAAATTGGTGTTTACATTCTCCTTCACATTTGATGGGGATAACAGCTCTGGAGACAGTAAGCCACCATTTTTAAGATTACTTACTTTTGGCAAAAATATATTTTTTGGTGTTGTATTTGTCTCTGAAGATATAAATTTGTTTGAATTACTGGCAAGATTTTTCATAGCTGTTCTTGAGGATGATTCCATCAAGTTCTGTTGTAATACTGAATGTTTCTCCTGATGTTTTGTGATGTCTGGGCTAGGGGAATATCTAGCAGTATTGCTAACAGGTAAGTTCAGTGGCCTCTGTGCTGAAGAGTTTCCAGCATTATCTGATGTTGCAGGTAGCAGTTTATTCAAATTTGGAGTCAGTGAGGTGTGTTGAGGTGAGTTAGATGCATCCTCTTCCTCAGCACAATCTTCCAATATTGTGGAGGAGAGAACATCTGTTCTAGGTGAAGCAAATCTCCATGCTGTATTTGAACGTGGAGAATGAAGCAGTTTGGAAGCACCTGTTCGTTTTTCTGCAGGACTTCTTGGGGTGTAACTGTTATAAATTGCAAGACCATCTGAAGAAGGAGATCCTAATTTCTGCTGGCTTGTCAGTTTCAGTTGTTCTACAGCTGATAACCTTCCGCCTGAATTGCCACCTGCTCCATGCTGTAATAACAAGCGTTTGAAATCGTTTCTAGAAGTCTGTTGCCGAGGACCTAATCTATCACATGCCCAGCTTTGCCTTGAACCAGGGGATATTACCGGAGAAGGAGTTTTACATTCAAAACGACTGTAGAAATCAAAGTACTCTCCAGAATTTGGAGACCAGCTGTGACGACTTCCAGCTGATTTGTTGCCATCAAATGATCCGGTCTCTGGACCAACTTTAATGGGTGTGATGCTCCTCCCAGTGATATGGACAGGTGAATGTGTACCTCGAGGTGAAAGGTTGCACAATGAAGAGCAAGATGGTGAACCACTGCGACTGAAGCTGTCAGAATCTGTCTTTATATTGAGTCGTTTCTTTGATTTATGGATTGCAACAAAGATTTCTTCTGGTGTCATTGACATCTTGGGTGCCGAAACCAATGGTAATGAATCATTTTTGTTTTCATAAGACACTTTGAGGACTCCTGAAGTGGATGTATTCCCATTGGTTCTTGGTGTGTGCCATGTTATTTCTTTCTTTTGAGAACACTTCTCAATGGGTGAAAATGCCATACCAAAGGACATTGCTGTAGAATCATTCTGTGGGAGTAATCCGATCCTATCCTTCTTTGTTGGTGTGGATGAACAAAAGTCATTCTGAGAGTCTTTCCATAATGGAACACCAGGTTGGTAATTTGCTTTGTAAGTTTTTCCACCATTATTTTGTGCACACATCCTGTCGTTATTGGGTACCTGTGGAATGCTGGCAGGAGTGGGATATTTTGGTCTCGGCTGTGAATACACTGCACCTCTGAAAAACCCATGGTTACGGCGACTCAGATTCTGACCCTGAGGAAGAGAAATCTTACTCTGACTAGATTCATAAGCACTAACAGACGTGGAAGGAGCTCCATAATAACTTATAGCCGCTGACTGTGTCCTGTCATCATGTTGAGCATAAAAGTTGTTCCAGTTTATGTTTCTACCACCTCTAGTTGTTGCTATGGTGTTGAACCGTCTATTATGTTGGTAGTTAGCATATGGTTCCTGCTTGTTCATCGACATATTGTCATTCCCTTGGTACTGAGGTTTTCTTGCCGGTAATGTCCAGAATGTTTGTGGATCTTGCAGTGCGGGTAACCGCATACTTGCATTGCTATAATGTGAAGAAGAAAACCTAGGTGGCTGATGTGCTGGTGGTGGACTGATGTAACTTGGTGGTGTCCGATGTGGAGAATCATAGGCCAAAGATGGATCTCCTAGTGAGAGAAACACACACTTGTATCAAAAAAAATGATTGGGTCTACAATTTACATACTTTCATGATAATATATATGATATGCAAACCAGGCTGTGAGTCAATTCTAAAGGGTTTTGGTGATGATACAGGTACACCTGTACTTACAAACTTTCAGAGATACAAACACACCTGTCTATATGTCCAGTTGCGTCTTCTGCAGGAATTTATAGAATTTGCAAAGCCATTTCTCATTCCCCAAAGCCATAAGCTAACAGTATGTGGCAAGAGTACTGTACTTATAAAATATACCATAGGTGTATTGTGCATCCTTGCTTTTTTTAAACAATGTGCTTGGACTGGCAGGAATACAGTTGGACCAACAAACAAATAAACTTGCAACTAGACTCTCAAAACTAACTTGTTTGTAAATATGGGAACACCTGTACTTTACATCCAGGATCACTTGGTTTGTGGAATTTGTTCAGCAGCTAGTATTTTGAAGAGAATACAGTGTTTCAGAGACTGGATCAGTTTTTATCCTCAGGGGAAATAGTTAGTTGGGCCCAACAGAAATAGCTGTTCAGAGTCACCAGACACTGGACACAGGCTTTCCAGTAGTAGAGAATAGCTCTTTCTATCAGACTCAAAAAGTACCTCCCTACTTTATCATCAGAGGATGGAAATAGGTCCTGTTCTTAAATGCTGTGTCCTTTCAGAATTCTAGATAATTGTCAAAAGTCCAGCAACCACGTTAATCCATAAGCAAAGTTTACTGATTTTTCAGTCTATAAATAATATGTCTATTTCATAACCTACATTACATTTTTAGTCAGACAATGCTGATGACAGAAAACTGTAGTTTCATGGCCAAGAACAGCATAGTAAAATATAGTACAGTACAGGACAGATTATTTATTTAATTGCCTTGAAAAAATTCATATATAAAGAATAGGTTTTTCAAAGGGCTCCACAATAATAATTTTGATGAACTCTAATGTGCAGCATTTTTAACACAAGCATGGTTATCAATATAGTTTATTGGGCACCACTCAAAATTCCACTCTGGTCCAGTGACTCAGTTTTGACTATGCATTAATTTGTACGTAGACACCAATTTTGCCCCTTGTATGATGTGAAAACTGGTGTCAATTGCAGCAACTAGAATGTGTTAACGTTCACAACCAATACGTGATACTGAAATACAAACCTACAAAATTATGCTCACCATAAGAAATGGCCAGATACTGAAATTAAGGAGGAAAAGTTCTGTACAAGGAATGTGGCTTTCCTCAAGTACTGTATACATAAAATCTATTCAAATACAAAACAAAAATATCAGCAAATGAGAATATTTAAATGCAGGTAACAAACAACCAATGTTCATTTACAACTATGTATGCCATTTTGTTTTGCTGGCCAATTAGAAGCTAATAGACAGAGGGAACAGTAAGTCAATCAAGTCAGAGCAAAAGAACTTCTGAGATGGGTGACTGTCCACTACAGGTAACATACATTCCTACAGATGGATGACTTATCACTGCACACACACCATGGCCAATATACCACAAAATGATAACTATTACATCTACACTAAACACTACATATGCTGTGGAAACCCACCTATAACATTATATGTATCAACAGTGTCAACATCAACAAAAATTTAAAACATGTGATGTACACTAAAGCAAAACAGAAACTTACAGAAATAACTAATGATTAAATAGGACTACATTAGATCAAGTATATTACTTGACTAAACCACACCTTCAGTACATGTACTTTACAGCAGCCCACAAACACTCAAATCTTACAACAGAATGTTATAAATGGGTTCAATTCAATTGCAAGTGACTAATACTTGATAGCTGAAGGAACCATGTACCTGTCTACTGCAGTAAGATGGGCAGGTGCAGATGGAGGTTGTAGTCAGAGCTTGCTGCAAGTGCTTTGCTGAAGGTGACCAGACTGAAGGCTACATTGCCATCATGTCATCATGAATATGGAGGTGTCATGACAGGATATAAATTCCTCAGTGACTTCACAAAATATACATGAGCAGTAGCTGTGATATATTAATGCCATAAAATTTACAATTAGGAAAAGACTTTTTAAAGATGCATCTGTTCCAGCAGATAATATGTCAAAGGGCTACTATTTGTAAGTGAATAACACCATAAAATATTTTAACTGTATTATTAATAAAACAATTTTATGAAGGTACATGATCTAAAATACATGCACAGTCACTGCTTCTTGATTCTTTATATATACTGCTACATTCTAAACACATTGTGGGTTCTGTGTCCATATTAATTACTACTTTGTTTCATGGGTCTAATGTTTATTTTCTCCCATGTCTTTAAAAAAATAAGATAAAACCAATATCTTTATGGAACATTCTGACAGTGTCAAACATAACGTGTTGCAATGGCTCTTGACTTCTACTCATAGGCTGAAATTTAACTACTGCCCAATTTATACAGCAGTAGTAACCAGAGTTTCAAGCATGGTATTTTGTGAAAGGACTTAATTATATCATAGAAAAATTAACCCAAAAAACCAAACCAATGTCCTCAAATATACCTATTTGATTAGTGTACCATATTTCAATAACTAACCAACCAAATGAACTAGCTAACTACTTAACTCCATGGAGAAGGGTTCTTCTAGAGTATTTCCTTGGCTTCTCAAGAAATTCCTCATATTTTACAGAACTCAAAGATACATTACCATGTAAACAACAACCCACAAATTGTCCCTATCTACAACCAGATTAAACCAGTCCACACCCACCAATTCTAGTTCTTTAAGATAAATTTCAACATTTCCTACCCTTCCACCTGTGCCTTGGTGCTCCAAATGGTCTCTTTCCTTGAGGTTTCCCCACAAAAGCCCTGTGTGCTTTTATTCCAACATGCCACATACCCTGATTTCATTACCCAACTAATATTTGGTGGGTATACAAACAATGAGCCTCCAGTTACTGTCCCAATGACATATTAAAGTAACTTCTAACTTCCAAACAATTTCATTTCTAGAATACATAAGTGTTGAGATGTAATGGTAATTTGGTTCTTTCTCTTTCTTCAATGTTCAGCTTTCTTCTAAGAGTGTCTAGCATTATCTTATTGCTTCATATATAAGTGCAGTAACAAAGAACAGGTAATTTCAACACATACACAGTATTATTTGATCATTTTGGACCCTAAACAGAAAGTACATTAATGTAATTTTCCAATGTCTTTTTAGTGAAATGCACTGTAATAGTGTGTTTTGAACTTCTTTCATGGTAAGGACAAAGAATATTTAGTGATAAAAAAATGCAGCCTGAAATAGCCTTCATACTTTATTCAATACTTCCCGTTTTATCAGTATTATAATTCTCATGTAAATGTTTTGGAGATTGAATTTTTTTGCTGTGAGTATTCAGAGTGCCAGTTTCCATCATAACGTTCTACAAACTCCTTAAGGCATCCTATTTTCATGCCACAATTAATTTTAGTGTTACACTCTGCAAATGGATTCTAGTCAACTAAAATTTAATGTATAAAGTTGAGGGGTCAAATAATGTAATTATTGTATTTACGTATTTATGAATTGTTATTATATGCAGATGTTAACAAGTTATGTGCTCCAATATTATTATTTTTTATATTAAAATAATTTATATTATGTCACAACATCAAATATTGTACTAGACCTATTATTTAAAATTACTGTACAATTTTATATTCACTTCCAGCTTTCTTAAACAAATATGACTATTTCCATATCCATATGGATTTTGTAATCCTGTACAGATCCACGGAATGAAAATAAATGAAATGAAATGTTCCAAGCATTAACTGTGATAAAATGGAAACATAGTTTTATTATAATAATAAATAACACAGCTTACATGCTCACTTTAGATTTATATGATTTAGATCTGCAATAATTCAAGAGAATTGCCATTTAATTTGGCAAAATCAGTCCTAGTGAGACCCACAAATATGTTCCTAAGAAGGCATCACTATCTGCATGGGATTTCAACAACAAATCATCCTGACTGTGTCACCATATTTCAGTACATATCTGGACTTGGTCCGAGTTAATCAGGTTACAGAAATATATATAAAGAAACCCTGTGTTTGCTAGGAATTGTTCAATGGGCTTATAAATGACAATTCAAAATATCTGAAGTAGTTAATGGATGCCTGTGTGCATGTCATACATATGCATTTTCCTACCATATAGCCTGTAATTAAAGCCAGACATACAGGGTCACGTTGGTCATTCCTACGTGAAATGTTTTCACTAAAGTTACATGTGAATTATATTAATGGGAGACATTGTAATGAACACAAAATTCTGCTATATGAGAAGCATCATTTTTTATTAACTGCATAGCAAGTATCATATTGTACTTTTAATGAAAGTAGCTCATGCCACAGTCTGGTCACCTTTTGTTATGTGTAATTAATGTGCAAATATTTCTATTCATGTGTTACTTTAAGTGCATCAAAGGGTGCTTTTCTGGTGCAAAGTCAAGGAAGTGGAAGCAGGTTGTGTTTGTGTGCTGTTAATCATCCAGTTCTTTTTTCATGTATTCTTCTTCTTCTTCTTTTACTTCTTCTGCTTTACATAGTTTCCAGCAATCTATTCAGTCTTTACAGCATTCCCATGTTGTTGCTTGCACCTCCATTGATGAACAACCAGAAGTGAAGATTTACTGACATGTTTCTTTATTTCACACAGAAATAATGGCAATGCACTGGTATGTGTATTTCAAAACAAGAGCAGAACTCAAAACATTCCTTAAAAATTTTAGAAAACAAAAACAAAATTGTGTATAATTATTTAGCTCTACTTAGCAAACCATGCATTAAAATCAAAATGCACAACATATTTACAATATATCTCACATTCTAGAAGTGCAATATTTGTTAGATCTAAACATAACATAATGTACGTAAACATAAAAAAATAATCATATAAGACAGTTTCATCAAGTTTGTTTGTATTTGTCTACAAACAGTTATGTGAAAAGGACGTATTCCATCAGTTTGTTTACTATGTGAATTTAGTAACTTGCAAACCACACACAGTCAGACATACAGTAATACAGCTGGAGTGGGTATAAATTTCATGTATGTGGACAATGGTCTACTGCGCAATGTACTGCTTGACAATTTATATGACTAGATGGAGTATCTGTTATGGCACCTGATTAGACTTTTCACCAAAAATTGTTTTTTGAATCCTTAAAATATGCCCACAAAAAATGTCAAATTTTAACCAACAAAAGTGTAAAAAATATGACACAAACTCTACTTGCAATCATCTTACAAAGAATATTATTAAACAGGTTTCAAGAAGAAAATGTTAAAATTGTATAAAATCAGAAGGTAATATTGCGCATGTCATATAATTATAGTTATGTATCTGTATGCATAAAGCTACAAATAAATGACAGCATACAAGTAATTTTTGTAGTTCTGTTCCACTTTGTAACTGAAAAGTTTAGTCAAGATCAAGCATGTACCCTTTATGACACCCGTGCTAATACCCCCATCAACCTAGAAACAGAATGTCATTACCTCATGCACCACACCATTATGCCTGATGGAGGTTTACCACTCCTTTAAAGCACAGTAGTAACAACATATACCACTGGCTGAGACACTGAAAACTGCATTTTACCCATCCACACAGTGTGTTTATGGGTTCCGTATAATTTCCATATTAAAAAGCAAATCATTTCCCTCCACAGCAGGTCTTTGTGTTGGAGACTACATGTTCTCCATGAGGTACAAACTCTGTTTTTAAATATTTTTTACATAAAATTTGTACTTCAAAGCGTAGCACTGTCATACGCAACACATTACACAAGTCTGTTGTTATGGAAATTAATACTGCACATGCATGTGACAATCAAACAACACTGAACACTTAATTCCAAAAACACATTTCTTTAATGTGCCCTACATATTTATAAGACAGTGTGATTTTACATACCTCAACTAGCAGTGGCATATTAGTAGTATAGTCCATTAGCAGCCATTAAAAATAAATTATGATATTCTGAAAGCACATAAGATACCTTGGACAGAATCATGAAAGGAAGTATAAGATACAGGTTAGAGTGAGGTCACACATGTACAAATGAAGGAACATGGTAAATGTTTGAACACGAATACAAAACGAAATGCTTTCCATGGTACACTTAATTAGTACATCTCTTTTCATTCACAGTTCCACTTCCAATATATCTTCAAAATGTAAATGACAGAAACTTTCTCTAATTTATATAACTACATATGTGACACCTCTTTCTTCAACAGGAAATGAAATAAGGGATTTATAAAATAAAGTCATAAAACAATAATTCTCTTGAGCAACGTATTTCAGTCCTTTAAATTCACAAATGGGTAGCAATCATACATATAACAGTCTGCAGACAGCAATCGTGTACAGAATATCACTAAGATATTGTATATAGACTGTTTTTAAGACTTTGGAAACCACAACCCTTGATCCAAGGTCTGGAACATTTTAAACATATGCTGTATCATGAGAAGCTATCAGACATGGAAATGAAGGTACTCTTGATGACTGCATTATTTCAGGAAAATGAAAAAACTGATACACTTAACAAATCTGTGTAACATTTGCTGACTCAGTGAGAAATTGAATACTATGTACAATGCTTGACCCTAGTGTACCCCTTACAGCACATTAGAAACTACATCCAGTGTACCAGGATTATATTGTGATGCATTCAGAAATTACGAATACATGTTTGAGCACAATACTGTGTAGATTCCCTCATGCAGGAAGCAGATCTGTGAAAACAAACAGCTGCACACTACGTTACAATGTACCAAAAGAGAGATCCTCTTTCCTCATTTTATACAAGCACTTTCACAAAGATTCAAGTCTTCTGGGAAGTTTAGCCTTGCTGAATTACTTACATTTTCAGACTTTTCTAGGACTACTTGATCCTAAATATGAAGGAACTATTGTCACTCAATATGTCAGTTAACTATTTACTTGTCAACATGGAATAACCAACCAGGCGACTTTAATCTACCAACAACACTGTCTATCACTTATGATGATTAGAAAACATACTTTTCCCCTCACCAACACCATGGTCTTTGTAGCACAAACAGTGCTGACACAAATCATTTCCTGTACTAGCCTATAAGTTTATGTAACCCTTCAGAGATGCTGGGGTTTCAATCCCAGCTACTGCCCATGATGGGGGTTTCAAATTTATAGTACCCCTAAATGTATTCACAACCATGTGGTGCATCACAGCCTGGACTATGTGATGTACTAAGGTCTGTGCAGTGTGCTAAGGTCAGCATTGAAGGGTTAACAAAAGCAACCATTGTATGTTGTGTTCCTATACTGCACAAGATACCTACTCAAACTTCTGTAACATCCATCAACATAATCTTAACAATTTTTCTGGAAATAAATAATAGCCAGTTGTTCCAATTCATACATACCTACACTGCTGTACAAGTTTTTCATTTAAGGGAAACTCACACTCCGAGATCATTTTTCAGTTTCACATACATGAACAACAAATATTTTAGCCCACCTGAAAAGTGATGTTCACCATATTAAAAACCTTCTGCCCCATTTTCACCTTCTCTTGAGAAAGTCTGACCATCTAGCATGACTAATTCACTGACCTGTATCTGTGATATGATTCCTGCAGTCACTGTATATGGAAATCAGTCATATTTATGGATGAATGTCAGTTCAATATGACAATAAAGGCATGGGGCAGACAAAATTTAAAAAATAGGATATATATATTATCAGAGACCATTGCAGTTGTTAATGCCTGTGCTGGTACATAATGAATTATACCATATGCTGAGGAGTGGTCACAGTATCTGAAATGACCAAAGAATCAGTTTCTGAAATTAGCATCAGACTTTTGTTGGCCCAATATCCAACAAAAAATGCTTTCTCAGATGGAATAAGGGAACTGGCAGAAAATTATAGCAACCACACTGACAAGCAAGTTGATTCCAGGGAAAGAAAAAAAGAAGTCATTTCTGTATGACTACTTCATCAAAAAACTTACAAGACTGCCTTTAATTTTTTACTTGCACTAATCTATTCTGGTGACCGGTATAGCATAGTCGGCATAGTGACTTGTGACAGGCTTAATGATCCAGGAATCAAATCTTGGTAGGGAGGCAAGATTTTCTATGCCCATCAAGACCAGCCCGACACCCACACAGCCTCCTGCACAATGCGTACCAGGTCTTTTCCGGGGGTAACACAGCCAGGATGTAGTACTAACCACCCACCCCATATAACACAGAGGTTGTGAATGGTTTGGAGCTATACCTCTGTCTTCCCTCTGTGCCTACGTAGGCATGTCATGGGGTGACCTTCACCTTTACCTCACACATTCACTTACACACCACTAATAAACATATGAATTCAATGGGCAAATTAATTTGGAGTAGACTCATATCAGACCCTGTCCAACTACTGCTGCACACAAATAATACTGAAGTATATGCTAACACCACCCTTTCTGACTTCCACATCCTCTTTATGAGGTCATTTTATGTGAAACTAATACTGAAAGCATTCTCTTCTGTGCCTGTCTAACCAGTTCTATTCATTTTTTTTTTACTTCCATATCAGCTTCCCTTTGCATTTCAATGAATGACCATAAATACTTCCATCTACACTCTGAAACATGTTAGGAGAAAAACAATTATATTCTATTGCACTCAAGTCATTTCAAGACTTTTCAAGAAGCTCAACTGCCAGTATTTGAAACTTCTCTTTTGCACATCACTGTTTATCCATTAAATACACAACAGAAGTGCTATTACAGCAGAAAATATATAATAATTCTCCAACATACAAATTTTTTTTTTTACCAGCTCTTCTAATAAACTTTATTAAAATTAAAGTTAACATATGAATGTGTTCTTTTTTTTTTAAACTAATCTGAGTACACAGCTACATACACATTTCAAAAAATAACTTTTAAAAGTAATAGAAGGAAAAGAAATATAAATTATTGTATGCACAATCAATCACACCAGAAAAAGCACATACACACACACACACACACACACACACACACACACACACACAGACGATCTTTAAAATTAGTACAACTAGCGAGAGAAGAGAAGAATTTTCATCTTGTGCCTAAAGAATGCAGATCATGATTAAAAAAAAACAACTAGACCCACAAGGAATATGACAGTTTTGTACAGCTTCTGCATCATGCTAATTAACAGCAACCCAGTGAAATGTCAATAAAATTGCCACATATTATCTGTTTCATAACATAAACCCACAGTACATGACTGAAGAAGGTAGGCTTTATAAACAACTGTGAATGAGATTTTAAAAAAAAATTATTACAAAGAAACCTGGCACAGAGGGCAGCCCAGGTTCTTTGTATATGAACACACATATTTTCTTTTCATTTCACAAGTGACAAATCACACGGCAGTGAAAACTGTACATGCAACCTACAGCTAAAGTGCAATTTTCGTAACTAAACAAGCTAATGTGCATTTTGCAAACTACATCTACATAGCACTAATTCTGAAATGGCACATATTAAATCATACAAAAATCACATGACAAATGTCTACCTGGAAAGCAAAGCAACGAACATCACAGCAGCTAGACAATCTATCTTAGGGAAGCCAACACAAAGGTGGATAGAATGCTCAGTGCATTACCAGATTTCCGTGTTGTTACCTGAATTGTTGAGCACACGTGCACGTTCAGTGTCTTGGGGCACAGTAACAGGCCTAGCAGCAATGGCAGTGAGCAGGTTAGGGTCCACTTTTATCTGTGGCCCATAAAACTTCCGTCCAAGAAGATTAGGATTCACCACTGTCTTGGTCAGGGTCTCCTCGGCTTCATGCATCGCAACTCTGCTGCTGTCACCAGCATGTTTGACGTTCCAAGAATCTGACCTTCCTTTACCTATATTCCTCATAGACAGTGGGTTGTTTGTGTCACTTCCACAGCCAGTGAGTTTGTTCTCTTTCACAGAATCAAAGTCTGTATCACACTTGAAGGTCTTTATGTTTTGGGGCAAATTGTTGATATTTGCTGCAGCAATTTCAATATTGGTAATTTTTCTTGCCTGCATGAATGGAGAATTTGCCATCCGATAACTGTCACTACGTTTAACCTTTGTTGGATTGAGGCTACCCAAAGTCTCTTGTTCACTTATGCGGTTGTAGAGGGCAGGATTTTTGCGCTGCAAGTATGAGTCGATGAGTTTCGGGTTAGCGGGAAAGGGCGGGATCTTACCTTCATCATCACTGGTGGGTGAGGAAACAGAAGAAATTGTTGATTTTCCCCCTGGTGGACTCGCACACCTTTGTTGTGATGACTGCATGTGAACATACGCCCCACGGCCACTTGACATTGCTGGAGACTGTTTTGGGGACAGTGGTTGGGAAACCACAGCTAAAGGCGGAGAAGCCACCCTCATCATTGGTGTGGTTTTACTTCCTGCCTTGATTATAACCTTTCCAAGCTGCGGGGATGTTGGTGATGTTGGCGTGCCTCGTGTGGGTGACCTCTGTTGTCTTGGTGACAAGGGTCCACCTGTCTGTGATACTGGAGAGCTAAGAACATCAGATGTACCTCCTGTCATACAAGGTAAATTTCGACTGTGCACATTTGAAACTACAACTGGACGGATGTTGGATTTAGGAACTCTGTGTGGTGGAACTGGACTGGCAACTGGGGTTGCATCTGAAGGATCCTTTACATAAGGGCCTGGCTCAAAAGTTGTATGAGCTGCTTTGCTCCTTCGAAGGCTGTCAGAAGTATAAACAACTTTACCCTCTGAATCTAAGGTCACTCTTGCTCCCTGACGTTTCTTATGCTCAAGAGTACCTGAAGGTGAGAGCAGAACATTTCCACGTGGTGATGAAGCTCTTGTTGGAGATGGAAGCTCATTCAATGAGACATATTCCATCTTCTCTGGCAGAGATAATGGAGTTCTCTCAGCAGTATTTGAGCAAACATTTCCAGTTTGACCTTGACATGACATTTTGGTGCTGACATTGTTACGAATGTCAGCAATGGTAACATAGTCACCAGCATCTGCAGGAGGTGATGCAGTGGACTCCGTTGGCGAAGTGTCACTTTCTTCTCCTGCTGATGACTTTGACGCCTTTCTACTACCACCACCAGCTGAAGAGAGAACACATTTCACTTTGTCTATCATGTTATTGAAAGGCTGAAGAGATGACCTGAGTGTAGCTGATGACTTTTGTTGCTGAGTTTTTGATTTAGTATAACTGAAACCTTCTGTCTTTCTTGTAGGACTAGGTGACACACCATGGGTCCGTGTCTTTACAGACGCTGATCTTTCTGCTCTGTAATCCACAGGCGTTTGTGCTCTGCATGCACTACGACTCCTAATCCTTGAAGGTTCTGTCTCACTGGAATGGTCTGAATCTGTACTAAGCTGTTTTTCAAGTGTTCTTGGAAGTGAGTTATAAAATGAGGATCTGCTCCAGTGTGGTGAAGCCATTTCCAGATTGAGATGTTGTTTATTATCTCTTCTCCCTGTTTGTGAGCAATTCCTATGGTCATCATTTGAACTTGCTGAAGGTAGTGCCTGGGAGCTGTGCTTCCTATTAGAAGGCACATACTGGCATGTCTCATCATCTGATTGTGGAGGAGTTATGACACACATGGATGGGATGCGGCTAGAATTTATAGTAGTCTTCACTCTAATCCTCTCTATTCTATCCACACCTTCCAGATCAGATTCAGAGAATTCATATTCAGAACTCCTTCCAGTAAGTGTTCCAGGGGGACTGTTGGTGGAATCAACTGGTGAGCTTGATGTGTTATGACCACTATCTGGTGACTCTGATGGAACTTCACTGTGTTGTTTATGAATCACAGCCACTACCATCTGACTATTTGTTTCCTGTTTCCCCTCCAAAGAACTCTTTCGCTCAGGCACTGCAGGAGCTGGAGACACAGACATGTTATTGTCATTACCCACTAATAATGTGGTGCACACTGTCCCAGCAGAACTTGTCGTCGTACTTGTAGATCCCTTCCCAAATAGTTCATATTCATTCTCAGCTGTTAGTGTAGTGTTACCTCTACCTGGTGATGTAGAAAGTGCCACAGTAGAATGAAGAGGTGTTTGGGGTGACAAAGTTTCTTCTTCTTTAAGAGTTTTAAGGCCACTGTCCAAGTGAAAGGATGTGTAGTAACCCTCAGTGTCACAGGAGTAGATGGAACTTGTCTCTCCATCATCAGGGAAAGGAGTTACAAGGTCTGACATAATATCAGGTGTCAGGGTTCCTTCACTGACAGACGAAGAAGCAGATGTATTGAGGAACTTACGGCGGCTGCTAACAGAAGAAGAAGGAGCTTGATGTTGGTTCAAAGAATTGCTAGATGTAGCAGCTGAAGAAAGGGTAGTGGTTGATTTTGGCTGGTGTGTTGTGGTAGTATTTTCAGAACCAATTGATGCTCGACCACTTTCTGAACTCGCACTCCAGTTTCCAGATGAAGAATGAATAGGATCTTCTTTACCATTTGTGAGTGCACGCCTTCGTACTGAACCTTCACGTAATTTGACAGCCATATTCATGATTCCAGAGGAAGAAGATATAGGAATATTCGTTCCAACAGATGAGAGCTTCTTTTCGTGTTTTGTTTCTCCCTTTTTTCCTTTAGTAGTAACTGTTTCATAAATATTTATTTCCTCTGGTGAGGCTTTACTAGAGTCTCCACTGACACTACGTATCAATTTTAATTTCACCTTACCCCACTGTTTTAGTGTACTGAAATGGGACTTCTTACTATCTGAGGGTGAGTCATCTTTGGAACGGAGAAGGTCACTGCTTGCACTACGCACCACGGTTATGCCATCTGAACTAATGTCGGGTACATCTGCACTCCCACTTGGGTTGTCACTGAAACAGAACAAAAGACCTCTGTGCACACTGAAAATGAAACTGTCCTAAATTGATCATTACGAAAAGGAATCCACATACAGTATATCACATGACATAAAAACTGTACTGATATGTGAGTAGGTGTTCAGATACAGCATATAATTTTGTAAACAAGAGCAGCAACTACATTCAAAATATGCATGGGTTGATAGTGCTGTACAGAGGGAAGTGACCTATGAATGTACGAACGTACATATCCATGTGACAAAAAAAATTTAAGTGCCTTATGAAAAAGTGATTAGTGTAAAAACAAACATGCATATCACCTTCATTGAACTATAAAATCATATATATACAAGAGACAAGACACGAAAAACGGCAACACCACGTACACTCCGGCATGTAAGTAATGCAACTATGCACTAAACATATAAACAACTCAACAAACGACACACCATTATAAGATAAGTAGTTTTCTATATTGTTGCAGATTCAACATAGTTTCATCCAGCAACCTGATAAGTGAAATATCTCCACACAAAAAGGTGCATCATATATGTCAAAGAGAAGAAATCACACAATGAAACAACCTCCCACGAACTGGGTGAAGTAGATCTTAATTAATAT
>Ga0123352_10007016_pt1 | contig 17333 bp, 14 predicted proteins | sample TergutLab28metaG_FD_89700 | JGI IMG/M metagenome (GOLD analysis project Ga0123352, IMG submission 89700) | Labiotermes labralis P1 segment gut microbial communities from Petit-Saut dam, French Guiana - Lab288 P1 | ecosystem: Host-associated > Arthropoda: Insects > Digestive system > Gut ... | reverse complement strand
TACTCTAAAGCAAAGTTAAAAAGCATTGGTGATAGAGCGTCTCCTTGTTTCAAACCATTCCTAATAGGGAACCTGTCAGACACATTCTTGCCTACCCGGACTCTGCTATATGTTTCAGTCAAATTCATCTTAATTAACCTTACAAGTTTCCTAGGTATACCACACTCAATGAGAATCTTATATAAGACCTCCCTCCTAACTGAATTATAAGCTTTTTTGAAGTCTATAAAGAGCTAATGAACTTCCTCATTATATTCCCATTTTTTCTCAAGTATTTGGCAAATGCAGAATATGTGATCAATATTCGACCTGTTACGTTGAAAGCCACATTGATGATTCCCGCTAATTTCCTTCGCATATGGAATTAACCTTGAGAGCAGGATGTTGGATAAAATTTTGTAAGTGGTAGGCAAAAGTGATATGCCCACTACCACTAGCATGAAATAATTAGCGTATAACCCTCCTCAAACTTAATACACTATCAGGTCTACCACCAAATATGTTTACCCAAATTTGCTGGTCAATTTTTCTTCATTGCACTCAGGTTTGCTTAAGCTTGTTCGAAGAGGCATATTGTGGCCACATTGCCTTCATTGTCCTTAAACTTTTTTAAAACTTGAAACTCATCTTAATGTTTCTTAAAATATAGTTTCTATCTTACAGCAAACACATGACAACTACAGTACACTGAGCAAAGTGTTAAAGATGCATAGAGAAATCACTGGCATTTAGTAGTAACTGTAACATACAAGCACATTTTGTGTGAATGCAGAGATTTTTAATAATAAAGCAGTTGTAATAGTACAGCTACTGTTAACTGTCTAATAAAATGTATTATCTTAAGTCATTTAAAAGAATTGTGTTGCCTCAGGGTACAGCACAAGAGAAATGAACTTTAAAATGGTAAGATGTTTCACATCATGTTATTTTGTCTGAAGTATCAACTTCTGCCAAGGAAAATAATCTTCCCATCACTGACACATGTTCACAGGAATGGCTTATGCACTACTTGGAGCAGTTCCGCCTATTGTTGGCATTTATATGGCTTTCTTCCCCATCATAGTATATTCTGTGTTTGGTACATCTCGTCACAATTCTATGGGTAAGTTCTATATTACATTTTTATCAAGTTTATATCAAATCACTACATAGCTGTCTGTGAGATGGACTGAACAACCGACCAACAGACCAACCAAAGTACATAGTCACGAAACAGAAGTATGACAAACCAGCACACTCGCGTCCAGTGTTTTTCTAACTCATACCGAACTGGAACCCTCATGCAACAATAACAATTGACTGGTAGAATGATTATCTAATGTGAATGTACTGGCCATATTTACAAAAGTTCAAGGACAAATTGTTGCACAATGTCTTATTATCAGTTAATTCTCTGTTCAGTCTTCATGTTTATTGGTGCTAGTGGATGGGGTTTGCATAACTTGGTAAACCAGATAGCCCATTATTCTTCATTAATTTCTCTCTAATATTCTTGAAGGTATAAACAATTTGTGCCTACTGGGCATTTGCAAATTTAATATCATACATTTTCCATGTAACCGTGTTATACTTGTATTCACATACGTTCAATACCAACTTGTTGCACAACACTTTTTTATTATCAGTTAATTTGCATATGCCTAACAGGCACAAGTTATTTACACCTTCAAGAGCATTAAAGAGAAGTTAATGAAGGTTAATGCAGCTATCTGGTTCAACAAGATAGGTAAAAACCATCAACAAACAGCAAAACACATAGAGACTGAAGGAGACACTGTGTTTGTGGTATGTCTGTTGAACTATGTGATTCAGCTATCGACTGCCACATATCAAGAGCCTTATACTCAGGCATGGTGGTTTTATGGTTGATTATTACTTCAGGTACATCTGTTTTCCGAGAATGAAAACCATGTTTGAAAAGTAAAAAAAGTAAGACTGTTACACATATGTTGATCATGGCAGAACAAATACTGCTTTTTCAGCATGTTAGAGGGTCAAACTTTAGGCATTTATAGAATGTAACGTGGTATGTGATGACTGCCATATGAAGCCAGTCTGTATTTTGAAAGGAAAAAACGTTTCCTTATGCAGGAACATTCGCTGTAGTGTGCCTCATGACAGGGAAGTTGGTAACAACTCACAGTTCTCAACAGGCAGAAGGAAATATCACATCTACAGAGACCACCCATTATCTCCCCATGGAGGTTGCCACAGCTGTTACCTTCATGGTTGGAATATATCAGGTACATGTAATGATTTTTCCTCTAACTTTGAGCTTTTCTGGAGGAAGTGATGACCTGATTGATGAAGGGAACAAATGTGGAAGAAAGTAGTCATGGTCCATCTGAAGGTCGGTCAGTGTCTACTGCAGCATGTGCATAGAGGGAGTGATGCAAATTGTGATAACCCTCGCAAGGGTAGCTTGTTATTGGACAAAGAATCAAACCCAGGAACACCCGGATATTAAATAGATAGTTTTACAATCTGTGCCAATTAAATACCCTTTCAAGTTCAAGTACTTTGATTTTCGAAGAAAGGTAATATTCTCCAGTTGGGTTTATTAAATATCATACAATAATATGCAGAATGGAAAACCGAAAAAAGTGGTGTATCACCGTTCTCAAGGTCATAAAAAATCTGTAAATATATGGATTTTTTACTTTACAACTGACTGGTGGCCAGTGCTAACAAGTGTACCCTTTATATCAAATTCCATTTTCCACACAACAAGAACTTCAGGTCACTCGCAGGCGCGTTCGCAAAATTGCGAGAAGTGATTATTAGTTTCGTCATGTCTGTCCGTCTGTCCGCCCGTCTGCAAGAACACCTCGGCTCCCACTAGACCGATTAAAAAAAAAAATTTGATATTTGAATATTTTTTCGAAAATATGTCGAGAAAATTCAAGGTTCATTAAAATCTGATAAGAATAATGGATACTTTACATGAAGACGTGTGTATATTTATGACAATACCCCGCTGAATTCTTGGAATGAGTAATATTTCAGACAAAAGTCGTAGAGAAAATCAAAACACACTTTTTTTCCGCGAAGATCGTGTCGAATACGAGATAATGTGGAAGAATATCTTAGAACCGGGCAGGCCACAGATGAAAACATGGCGCATGCGCATTACATGCTAGATACCTAAGGCTACAAACAAACACTCAGAATATGTAGTACACATGCTTTTGCACTGCAACAACGGTTGCACGAACGCGCCGCAATGTTACGTTATACGTACAGTGCTTGTCCTGTTTCATACAGCAGAACTTTTATATAATATTAATAACACGATTACATTGTAACTGAAGAGAAAATTATGAAATTTTAGTTACTTTGAGTATGAATATGGAGACAGCTGGGTGCTATGAAACGTCAATGACTACCCATTAGACTACATAGTTTCAATTCATAAGACCTGCAGACCACAATCTAAATGAATGAAGGTCCCAACACGATAGTAATCATAAATTTTCTGTTTGCAGCTTCTAATGTACATATTCCGAATGGGTATAGTGTGCACATTGCTGTCTGACACCCTTGTAAATGGCTTCACTACTGGAGCTGCAATTCACGTTTTCACATCCCAAGTCAAAGACTTACTTGGGTTGAAAATTGCCAAACATGAAGGACCATTCAATATAGGATATGTAAGTATTAACTGAGCTGCAGAATGTTAAAATACTGAATATTTTGAATAAACATCAAACATTAACTAGCAACGGTGCATCATGTCATGAAGTTGTAGCGAAGTTAATCTTGCACCTGTATATTAAGAATCCTTAATACATTACACGTAACGAAAAATCATTGACTTATAATACAGTAAAGTTCCTAAGTTGGTTATATTATGAAATTTGTTTGTGTACAGAGATAAATCCCTGATCCGTTATTTTTCAGCTAAAACTGGAAGATTATTATCCCTTTACGCACCTGTGCGCTGTCTCGGTGCACGAGCCAACAGCAACTCCACAAAACTGTTCTCTTTTTTCGAATAATTTCTTGCAGTTTTGTTAAAACTTGAATGTAGAACAGCTGGTTCGTCTGATTTAGGTGTACTTATTTAACCATGACGATTCCTCTAATGTCGACGTTTTAGCTTCTTTTGTTTTGGAAATGAGAAGTTTTTCATTGCATGGATTACGTTTTTTTTTTCGCGATCGTATTGAAGAGGTCAATTTTGTTGCTTGTGACCACAGTGTTCACACAACTGTATAACTTCTTCAGTTATTCCAAAATTTCTGAGTAAACTACATTTCGCGCCAACTTTTGATCTTCACTTACGTTTTTGAAACCACTTGTACGCAAAATGTTCCGTGTTGAAGTTTGTCTCAGCGTCTCTTTGTCCATATTAAACTCCTCTGCTGTAAATCAGATGCCTAACAGATGATCTGTTTTTTACGAGTGTTCTCACCTTTCCCATTCTTTTGTCGGTTTCTATCGTTAACGGACGGCCAGGCAATTCGTATCCATCCACATAACCTCTTCGTTCTGAAAACCTCTGGTACCATTCAAACACACGACCTCTTGGAATGGCGTCTTTTACATACGTAACATGTAAGAAATTGGATGTTTCTGTAACAGTTTTCATCAGTTTCACAAGAAATTTGATGTCCAGTCGTTGCCCAGTTTTTTGCAGCAAGCATGACTGCAGCCAAGTTAAAACCCCGTTTACAAAAAAAGTATTATTCGACACTACATTAACGTAACGGTGCGTGGTTTGACACGCGACTGGGAGGAGATACAGCAGTAACTAGAGATAAATGGTCTAGGTCATTAGCACAAGACTGAGCAGTACATTTCTTGACGTTATACACCCATAGAGTTTTATTTTTCGTTTTAAGGGGCGTTTGTAAAATTGCAAAAAGCGACCATTAGCTTCGTCGCGTATCTATGTCTGTCCGTCCGTCCGTTCGTCCGACGGACCGGCCGACCGACTGTCTATGTGTCTTTCTGTCCGCATGAAACAACTCGGCTCTCACTAGACCGATTTCCATCATATTTTATACCTAAATATTTTTCCAAAAAAAACTTCTAGAAAATTCAGGTTTGATAAAAATCCAACACGAATAAAGGACAATTTACATGAATACCCACGTACATTTATGATATCTCGCTCAATTCTTCTTAGAATGAGAAACGTTTCAGACAAATTTGTAAAAAAAAATCAAAACACATTTTATGTTAAATAACTTTCCTTTTTTCGAAAATTGTGCTTTTATGTGATAATGTGGAAAAATATGGTATAGCCAGACAGGCCAGAGATGACAATATAATACGGCTCATGCGCTTTGCATGCTGGAAAACTAAAGCTACAGGCACACACGCAAAATATGTAATACTTATTGAATTTCTAAGGCACCTCAATGTTACATTTATGCGTACATTGCCTGTATTGTTTAAAAGGTGAACATTTATTGAACAAATCATGGAGGATATTATTTTTACTAGCCAAACAAATAAAAGGAACTAGAACTTAACTAAACATTTTTAAAGCACCATCTAAATTCTACTTAAAAAACAAATTTAAAAAATGAGGCCTGGGAAAACCTGAAATACATGCACTTAGGTTTAGAAGCAGTTTTCACAGTCTCATTTTCTAATACCCACACGACATATTTTAAAATTTTATAATCAAATCTTTACGTGCACTTGTATGTAAAATAAATATAACAGCATAGCAACAAAAGTCATGAAATCACAATGGAATTTCCAAAATTTGGAATGTGCCTTCATTCCCTTCTCACCATCCCTGTTATCATTGCGGTTCACATATTTTATGACATTTACCGATACCCTTCTTCTCAGGTACAACACCGCGTCACTGGGTAATCAGTCTCCAACAGTGCAATTCTCCATAGTAGTCTCATCTTCTGGGACCGACCTGTTCAAATATTTCTTGGATTTTTTTGACCCTCAAAGATGAGGCCATAGAACCCCCAGCTACACCACTGTAAAAACCTGAAAACTTTATGATACCTTAAGATACATTGTGACCATGTACATAGTAGATGCTATGAATAAGTACCAACAATGTACGTTTCCAAATGTAATGTTTACTTTAAAGTCAGCAATCTTACATGTCATGGCCAGCCACCATCCTCAAGGACCTTACTTTTTTAAAAAAATGAAGACCATGAAACCAACTCTGTCAGAAGTTACACAAAGTAGGATCAAATTTTCAGTTCATTATGTTTTAGGCACAAGATACCATGAAAAGATCATGACTGTCTATCCACCAGGCAATCCATCTATCTTAGCCTGAACCTGATACTGCTCTAAACATCTGACAATGAAAATTTTCATTAATATAGAAATCTGAATGTATATTCTTGAAATATAATGGCTAATTAAAAGTGACAATTTTTTTTAATAAATAATCTTGTACAGACATTCATGAAATCAAAAAGCATTTAATGCAAAAATAATAAAATTCATTCAAAGAAATGTTTTGTCCCATGTACACACATTTTGAGAAGGAGATGATGGGGAATGTGGTACTGTACATATGGCGAAGAATAAAAATGCGTATAGGGTGTTGATAGGAAAACCTGAAGGAAGGAGACCATTTTGAAGACCTAAGTGTAGATGACAGGATAATTCTAGAATAAGTTTTAAATAAATTGGATGGGATGACAAAGACAGGATTAATGTGCTTGATGATGGGAACAATTGGTGAGCTCTTATAAACACTGAACTGAACCAGCAGGTTTCATAAAATGTGGTAAATGTTTTCAGTAGCAGAGGAACCACATTAATAGAGTCTCAAAATGGGCTCTGATACATCGAGTTAGCTAGCTAGTTATTTAGTTAGTTGGTTGGTTAGTTAGTTAGTCAGTCAGATTGTTTGTTTGTTTGTTTGCTTGTTTGTCAATATATTTTATGATGTCACATTTGTGACAAATATCATAAAAGTACTCTTCTTAAGTCATAAATTTACATAGAAATATAAATGACAGGCAAAGAACGCAAAATACAAAAATTACAAAAATAGGCCTGTATTACAAAATTAATGAAGTGTTGTACATAGATGCTGACAAAAAAAAACTTATCTGCTGACCTATTCCAATGAACATTTAATTGATTTTATTGGAAAAAATCTTGTATCTAGTTAAATTTTCACCTAATTTGAAATAATAAGTACATGAAAGTTGCAGAACTTACTCTACTGATGAGGGCCCAAGTAGTATAGGTTGTGATGCAGTATTGTTGGGTGAGTAGTCCTGATGTTTCAAAGGCACTATGATCCTTTCAACTGCCAGGAACTATTCACCCAATAACATAAGGTCACATTTGAGAAGACCTCTAACTTCAGCATCACAGCTGTAAAAACCACAAATCTTACAATCAGGATCTCTTGGTATATCTGAGTGCATGAATACAATGAATCAGTTGCATCCTCTTCACATTCTGTAAAGCTATCTGTATCAACACACCCAATATGGGAAGTTTTACATTATTAATGAGACACTTAATCTTGTTTCAGACTTACATTGAGATATTCAACAAAATTGAAGATATTAATGTAGCTGCATTAGTTGTGACTTCCATAACAATAGTTGCACTGGTCATTAATGAGATTCTGAAGGTGAGTACAAGACAGCTTTCTCTCTTTCTCTGTGTCACCATGTGCATATATGTGTTCAATGGCCCATATGTATGTCATTTTCAGAAGCATATTTTGTGCATACACGTGTGTGTGTGTGTGCGTGCGTGCGTGCACTGAGCTCCATAAATCCTCAAAATTTTCAAACATTTCTAGTACGTAATAATAAAATGTTTTAAGGTGTATAGACCTATTGATATTCTTAGCTTACTGAATTCTCCATGTCAGTCTGTCACTGTCAAACTATCATTGTGTTTATATTTATTAATAAATTCCTAGTTTCCCTCTTCTTGAGAATCTAACCATCACTGAAATGATTAAGAACTTCCATCCTTTAAGAAGGCCAAATATTCATTGTTTGGTTCACATGAGCCCCCCATTGGACCCTATGGGCCTGCACAGCTACATCTTAAGCCCAGTCAACACTATCACACTCTATGCCTTTAGCATTTCAAACACGGTGTTAATTATATATACCACATGCTTTAACATGAAGACTTCTGCATTTTTCCACACCATACATTTATTGGTTTACTGTAATTCTCACAATAAACACCAAATATTTCCCTAATTAACCAAATGGCCTTTGTGGGATGCAATCCTTTTCCTGTGTAGTAGAAGATGAATTTTTTTAGCTGTCATTTAGCTTCAGAAGCTCTTAAAGTGTTTGGAAACTTCAAAATAAGAGGACAAACAATTTGCATTGTGAAATATGCAGATGACCTTGTGCTACTGGCTAAGGAAGAAACAATACTACAGGGCATGACAGATAGACTAATTACAATTGAAAGATGTTATGGAATAGAAATGAATGTGGAAATAATTAAGGTAATGAGTATCTCTAAGCAAATACCCCAGTACAGATTATGAAGGATAAAAAACAACTGGTGAATGCAGCATATTTCAACTGTCTGGGTAGATTGATAACAAATGATAAAAAATGTGCACTTTACATTAAATCCAGCATTGCCATAGCCAAAGTAGCATTTAACAGAAGACTCTGTTCACCAGCAAATGGTACTTAAAGGTAAGGAAGAAACTAGTAAAGTGCTATATCTACAGTATAGCTCTGTATGGTGTTAAACTTGGACACTTCAGAGAGATCACAAATACCTTGAAAGCTATGTAATGTGGTGATGCAGAAGGATGGAGGAGACAGTTAGTGAAAAATTAAGAAATACTATATAGAGTAAGGGAGGAGAGAAACAACCTACATACAATAAAAAGAAGGAATGCAGATTGGATTGGTCACATCTTGTACTGGAACTGCATAATAGAACACATTATTGAAGGAAAGGAGAAGGAAAATAGAAGTGACAGGAAGACAAGGAAGAAAACAAAAGCAAGTATGTTTTGAACTTAAGGAGACGAAAGCCATTGGAAATTGAAAGAGGAAGCACTAGATTGCACTCTCTGGAGAACTCACTTTGGAAGAGGCTATGGACCTGTCGTAAGACAGACTACATGATGATGACATAACCTTCATACTTCACAGAGTTAAGACCCACTTTAATAATAGCCTCAAAGCTAACTACATTTAGGTCTTCCATGTAGCCTCCTCCCAATAATATTTTGTATGCATTTCTTATTTCCCCATATAAGCTAAATGTCCCATCCTTCTAGAGCTTGTTTATTTCATCACCCTAATAATATTTATTTACATATTTTTGCACATAAACACACAACAGTAACTCTGCAAACACACATTCTGCCATCATGCAGAGACCATACAGTTACACTCAAGATTATCATCAAGCAAGTTTAGTGAAGACGTTAGGAATTAAATGTCTTGTACCTGCCTAAGGAAAATGTTGTCAAGACTTCAGAATTTTAAACTGGATGACACCAGCTCTGAACCTCTCATATAGAAACAGTGTAGGCAAAGCCCAGTAACATGATTTTTGTACCAGATTCTTTCCTCACTCAAGTAGTGTGAAAGCTACTCTCAACAGAACTGACAGAGTACATTCATAAACAGAAATTCAAAGGGTAATGTATGTAAAATTAAATGATTCATATTGTTTATACCACACATATTTTGGCAGCCGCAAATAAGAAGGCGATCAGTTGTACCAATTCCTATAGAACTGATAGCTGTCATCACTGGAACACTGGTATCTACATATGTCAATTTGAAAGATGAATATGGGCTGCAACCTGTAGGTGACATTCCAACAGGGTAAGTATCATAATCACAAATTTTTTAAGAGTGCACAATTTCCATTTACACAACTGTAAGTAGATTTTGCATCCTCAGATTGAAAATATGATATGTCTGAGAGATCCAATAGATTAAATATCATCCTCACTAGCACAGATTAACACTTATATTTTAGACACAAGTCTTAAGTTTCCTCTCTTAAATATTTGCCCACCAAATAACAACAGTATGTACAGGGCGCATATTGGAATGTAACAGAAAGCAAGCAATACAGGAAGTCTTCATTGAATGTTACCCCAAAACTACGTTGTGTTGCTTCATTGTTGACAATTTTAGAGATCAATAAATGTTGCCTGGACTCAGATTAACAATGTTTCCACTAGTAGCTAGCAGAACCATCAACAGCCAAATTTTAGGGTATTAGGTTTACTTCTTGCTGGGAAAAGATTCTCTGCTTTGTGTCATTTTGCCTTGCATGGTGATTTTCAAAAACATAACACAAACATTAAATAAGGACACTGCAACACAGCGCTAAACCACACAAAGGTGGTGCTGCTAAATAAATTATTATGGAAATTACTTTATCTGTAACACAGAATACTCTCTATTTCACAGGCAAATGAACTTTTGGAATGGTCATGGAATTAATATACATGTGGATTTAACACTATAAGAAAGTTACCCCTTGTTGGGTAGAGATAAAGTTGCAAATGTACATGCCATAAATGCATACAGGAGAGTGGAAGTAAAGTTCCACTAGTTCTTATACATATGTTCAAACATACATACATGTGGTAAAACACACAAATGCACACATATATTCTATATTCCATAGATGTAAGAGCTTGTCAAAACGAGAGTAATATGTGGAGTAAGTCATAAATATATCAAATATGCAAGACATACAGACTGTACTATACAATTTTTAACATTTACTATGTCGTGCATTACAATTCAATTACCGCAATTTAAGGCAACAAAAGAACAGAATTTTACTACAGTTACAACAATATTTTAACAACCACTACCTCCTACATGTTTTCGACCTCATTAATCCATCATCAGGCAATGCGATAAACAGTAAAGAATGATTGCTTAGTGTACTGGTAATACTGTGAAAACCTCCAAAATAACAACAAGAAGCTCCAACTTACTGCGCACAATTCTGTCCACTATATACGAGTATTCTACACTAAAGCATTTACAGCATTTCTTCTACATGCAAGACACAAATATACCAAGCAAATGTTTTATATAATTTATTATACTCCCTGATGACGGGCCAATGAAGCTCAAAACGTGTAGGAGCTAGTGGTTATTATAATATTATTGTAACTAATACAATTGTGTGCAACTGTTTGCTTAAAATGTAGTAATTGTACTATAAAAAATTTTATTTACAGTTACACGTTATCATTAAACATTAACAATTCATCAACTGAGTAAAGGGAGTATGTATTTAAGTATCTTCTTAATGCTATTTTAAACTGGGCCTTTTCATTCCTAAGACTTGTGAGACTAGATGGTAAACCTCCACACCAGACAGGGGTGAGTAGTTAAGCCTTGTTACCATAGACTTATACAAAGTAAATTTAATTAATTAAAGTGATATTATATTGGGCTTTTCAGTCTTTCTATTTTTATTCAAGGAACAAACATTGGAAAACTAGGTTTTATACTTTTCTATCTGATGATCAAAGCCTTCTGAACTGTCATATTTCTTCAATCAAATTCAGGTAGTAGTAAAAAATGTCAAAATGTATGTTTGAATGTACTAACATACTTTGGTCACAAACATTTTGACTTAACTTCTATTAGTATTCATATATTGTATACATCTATCAACAACCAAATGTGAATTTTGAAGCCCCTTCTGTATGCCAGTCAGCCAAAAAGACTGTTTATGATTTATAAACAAGTAACACAATACCTGAATTGTAATCATGTTTCAGTATGAACAGTATGTATCAAATGACACATTATGTATCTGTCCTCAGGTTGCCATATCCAACATTACCAGCCTTCTCACTTTTTCCAAAAATTATTGTGGAGAGCTTCACAATTACAATGGTAGCTTATACTATTGCAATGTCAATGGCCTTAATATTTGCCCAAAAGCACAATTATGAAGTGGACTCCAACCAGGAATTATTTGCTCAGGTAAAAATTCTTACAACCCTTTGGATGCAAGCATTCTAAATTAAATAAGACATGAAAACCTGATAGGGTTGTGATCTTGTATGCAGAAACAAAGTAATTTCTTTGGTCTATTAATATATAAAAGATCTTCCAGGGAATACCTCTTGGGAAGGAAGAATATCTGACTCTCATGTACCCGAATTGTCGGTAAAACTAGTGGAGGAGAACTGTCTCACCAACCCTATTCCATATAATTGCAAATACAAAGAAAAACGATGCCAATAATTTGCTCAATTCATCTTTTCTCTGACAAATATTACTATGTGCTTTCTGTCAAATACAACACCATAGTATGCAAATATAATTTCACATTACAAGTTCATTATTAATTAATTAATAAAACAGTATTTCATAACTCTAGGAATTGATCATGGATTGCACCTATAATGGTATGTAATAATACATTCACTATATCAAAACACACAACAAATTTGTAATGTGAAATAGTATTCACATAATATGTGGTTGTATTTGACTGCAATATAAAGTAATATTTAGATAATACAATATGATGCTACAATATACAATAACTCTGATAAATTTTAATAACTTAATGCATGAGGTAACATTTTTGAATATGTTACCATATATAACATGTTTAAATAAGAGTAAAACAAAAATTAGCCTTGCTATTCAGATATGTTTTCCTTTCCTTATAATAATCAAATTACAGTTAACTTACTGACACTATTTATTTAGTTATTTATCTGTCGAATTTTGTTGCAATGTATGATAATGTACAATGCTAATAAATTGGAAAAAAAATGTGACAATGACCCATTCAACAGCACTACCCTGGCATCAGCTGAAAGGTCAGAGAAAACCCACAAAAATTTAAATTAGGACGGTCAGTCTTTGACTTGAAGTTGAAATAAGCACATTCAAAACGACTCAGAGAAGTTGCTAATATGCAATCATACTTGACCATTTCTTACTCTCTGTAGTTACAAAATGAGTAAATTGTAATTCATCTAGTACACCTAATGATTAGTAAATATTTGCCCTCATCAAAAAATAAATATTCTGTTGGTCTGCAATGTTGTGGCATTATCTCAGTATAGGAGGAATTAAATGTTGTTGCATTCCAAAACCATACATATAGCAGCTTCATAATTAAAATTCTACTTTGCACTATGACTGAATACCTATTTTCCACTAGAAACCACTCATTAACCCTTATCCTGCTAATGTAGAGAATAGGGTGAGCTCATAATAACGCCAGCAAATAACAGATGGGATTTAACTTGGCATTTAAAGGGTTAAAATAATAAGTCATGTTAAATTAAAAATGTTCCTTACATAAGAACATCATCAAGCAAGAAACACCTGTATAAATGTATGTAGACTTCTTATAATTTCTGATATCTACAAAGGCTTTGTTGATAGCACAGGAAAATGGTTGATATTTACTTTGACATAATCTGCTTCTAGGTTCTCCCACTTAATGCAGCTTAATCACTCTACCAAAAGAACGTGTGTGAAATGTAAACAAAATTTTATGTCCTAACAGGGCACAAGCAACATTGTTGGGTCTTTCTTCTCTTGTATGCCCATCACTGCATCACTATCAAGAAGTCTTATCCAGGAGACAGTGGGTGGCAAGACTCAGCTAACAGGCTTAATATCGTGTCTGATTCTCCTTACTGTGATGCTGTGGATTGGACCATTCTTTGAGCCCCTTCCCAGGGTAAATGTTTACAAATATAGTGTGATAATGCCCTGAGTTAAAAAACAGTTGTCTTAGTGTTTTATTTTTATGAACACAATTCCACACTCATCCCAGTTATTAATACTACTTGTGTGACTGCAATAGTAAATTTATATAATACATTTTTATTACTTCAGTTGCTTGATGAAGTGTGATAAAGATCTATTATTAGTACTGAATTTTTCTAAAGATCATGACTGATAGATTCATTACACTTATGTTTTTTTAAGCAAATGAATTTCACGTGAGTAACTGATGTGTGACTACATGTACTCTCCTGTGTATGCTAAAGGGATCACTAGCAGCATGCTGTTCTGACTTTTTGCCACACACAGTGCCAATTTATCACTAATGTGGAATTCCTTTATAGTATGCATACAGATCCCATCCACGATGCTGAGTAACATACATATATGGGGACTCTCTTTCATAACAACCATAAACTTAATGCAATGAATTTCATGTACCTAATTGTAAAACCTTTACAGTGGGGAAAACTGGCCAGGGCATAAGTTTACCACTTACTCTGTCTTGTGCTGAGATTAAAAATGAGTGGGATTACATTACTACTCCTCTTTATGCCAGGGCATCGGCAAAGACAGCTTTTAACTCTGCTTTTACCTATTTGTAGCCCTTAAATATCACGTACATATTTGCTTTATTTGAAGCTAACACTTCCATTACATTACATTACATTACATGTTAATAATGCACAGCAGTGATTAATTATAAACTTCTGCAAACAGAAGATACGAGTTTGTGTACTTAATGCTATGTTTGACTTAACATATGACATACTCTTAGTTCCAACAACACACTTCAAATTCTGTGACACATACATATGCTCCATACAGTCATGTATTAAGTCTGAATTGGATATATACATTCAAATCAGTTTACTCCTGCTAACGTACAATGCAACATTGCTCCTGTCCTTGCCATGAGGGAATAAAGGGGGGAAAAAAGGTATAGTTCCACTTAATATTAAACTCAGCACTAGATAAAAATGAGTGGTCAACTTCACATGCCCGCCATTTTACGCCCCCCCCCCCCTCCTGAAAAGAAACATGGTACCCACTAACACTAAATAGGAGGCTGGCTGGGCCGCAGAGCAAGTCAGGACATTTTTGCCTCAGGCAAGAATGCAACCCCAAATCATCTAGCCTGTAGCCTAGTTATTATACAAATTACATGACCCCCAGCTCCCCAGTTAATATATTCTAGAGCAAAATTGAATTATCCAACACTCCAGCATTTTGAGTACTGTTTATGAATATTTAAAAAACAGTGAAACAGAAAATCAAGAACTGGAATATATTAGTTTAGGCTTCAAAACTTTAAGGGAGTTCTAGGATGGCTCTGAAGAGTATCATATTCTGGAAGGTGGCACCATTCATACTTACAGAAATTACCAATGTTATGGAGAAATATCATTATAGTTCTACCAGTGGGATGATAACCCTCACAGCCACTGGTTTGAGACACTCAAATATCACAAATGATGGCACTAGTTTTAGTAATGAGGCTATGACTTCAAGATCTGTTTTATCCTTGCACAGTCTTTCAGAAAAAAAAAATTATGAACGAGATATTGATTTCTTTATTTTGACAGACAAAGAGGGCCACAGCAATTTTGTGTGCAATACTGTGTATGTACCTTAGTTGACATCTGAAGTGACTGCAATAAGGGATATGGATGACTCAATTCCAGTATTTCTCGACTGATCATGAAAGTTATCCATCCACTGTAACATTCATATTTACATTTACTGCTGCTCTCCGAACAGCAAATTTCAGTGTCCTAAATACACGGAGTTTTGGATGTTACATACAGGATGAAACAGTAGCAGTATTATATTCAACTATGTTAATTGCAAATAATGAGTAATAAATGCACAATTTCTTATTTATTACCAAAAATCTTAAGCCTATGTAAAACAGAAAAGAAAGCAACGTTTCAGTTTCGTTACAGATAAAATAACACAAGTGTACTAATGATAAATTCGATTGTCACACACAATTAAAAGTAAATACAGTTACAGATTTCATGCATTGACAGGATTTTCTACAGTCATATGGCATAAGAATTTTAAAATGAAAACAGTTTTTGTTGGCACATCTATTTAATCTTGTGTTAAACTCAAATAAATAATCAAATTATTGCTGTCTTGCTCAATAAAAGAACTGTACAGATGAAAAGCAAGTGAAATGAGGTGCGATATTCAAAAGACAAAGCTTTGTTGCAGTGCATACTGGCAAGCATCATTGTAGTGGCCCTGAAGGGAATGCTGCTACAAGCCAAGAACCTGCCCTCTTTCTGGCGCCTCTCTAAATTGGATGGCTTGGTTTGGATCATCACGTTCCTCACTGTGGTTCTAGTAGACATTGACTACGGTCTGTTAGTAGGGCTGGCACTTTCCCTTGTTTCTATTTTAGTCCAAGGCATGAAGCCTTACACATGTCTACTGGGAGTTATGCCAAACATGGACATTTATTTGGACTGTAACAGGTACAGAGAGGTAAGTGCTCCCATTTTACATTAGAATACTCTTGTGAGATGCGAGGTTCTTACAGTTGTTTTGCTGAAGATCCAAGTCACCTGTGACATGATGCAGTGTCACTGGGTGTGTAGTTTCTGACTTCTGAAAGCACTCTATTGTCTTCATCGTCAAAGTCCAAGTTTGCTTGATCCTGAACAGAAAGACACTATGATCCATTTAAATATCAGAAACCACACATCCGATGACAGACCATCACAATCCCAAAGACCAGAATTTTCTATGATATTGTTGTTAAGATACTGAAAAATTACATTTCGGCATATTCAACTTGACAAAATTCAAGGTCAGTTGTATACATTTAAAAAAGTAAGGCAATACACTCAGGTCCTCCAAAATATTGCTATGCCCATGCTCCTATCATGTATGGGAAACTAAGTTTCACATTTCACCCAGTAGCACTGAATATCCCTTCTCAGAGATCTGTAAAGGTAACCATATTCTGCATACCAACACAACACCAGTTACCTGCAGAAGTATTAAGCACCCTCATCTGTAAACCAATTATTTTTAAAAAGAGAGTAAGGAAAGTGATAATCAAGGTGAGTTAAAGGAAGATAAAGTGTGTTGGAAATCATCTAAAAGTGTGGAGAAGCAAAGTAAAATGAAGTGAAAATCATCTAAAAGTGTAGTGTAGTGTAGTGTAGTGAAGTGAAGTGCAGTGCAGTGCAGTGCAGTGTAGGGAAGGGGGTAAAAACGAGGCTTTATGGGAAAGTTAATTTGAGTAGTAAAGGGTGAGAAGTTAAGGGCTGTGGTGAAAGCGTGAGTAAAATATATGTGAGGAAAAACACTAGAAACTATATACATTATTTTCTTACCTTGGTGTTGTTTACCTTTTCAACATGTATTTTAAGATGTCTTGTGTGTATTGCTGTAAGTTCTCATGTGTGAATTGTTGTAGTTGTCTTGTGTGTATTGTTGTCATCTTATGTGTATTTGTTGTACTACATGTGTATTGCTGTTTTTAATTTAGACGCCGGACTGCTGGCTAGAAGTCAGTATTCGGAAGGTCCTGCGACCGGCCACCTCGACACAGGTTTTTCTTGGTTTCCCTGTGTCTATAAGCAAACGCTGAGATGGTTCCCAAGATTCCAAGTTGCC
>Ga0123352_10007015_pt1 | contig 17333 bp, 13 predicted proteins | sample TergutLab28metaG_FD_89700 | JGI IMG/M metagenome (GOLD analysis project Ga0123352, IMG submission 89700) | Labiotermes labralis P1 segment gut microbial communities from Petit-Saut dam, French Guiana - Lab288 P1 | ecosystem: Host-associated > Arthropoda: Insects > Digestive system > Gut ... | reverse complement strand
CTTGGTCGCTGACATTGCGGGAGGAAAGGAAGCTGAGGGTGTTTGAGAACATGGTGTTGAGGAGAATATTTAGACCTAGGAGGGACGAGGTAACGGGGGAATGGAGGAGATTGCATAAAGAGGGTCTAAATGATTTGTACTCTTCACCCAATATTGTGCGGGTGATAAAATGAGAAGAATGAGATGGGCTGGGCATGTGGCGCGTGTGGGTGAGGAGAGGGGGTGTGTAGGGTCTTGGTGGGTAAGCCGGAGGGAAAGAGACCACTGGGGAGAGATGGGTGGATAATATTAGGATGGATCTCCAGGAGGTGGGATGTGTGTATATGGACTGGATTGGGCTGGCCCAGGATAGGGACAGGTGGCGAACGCTTGTGAGTGCGGTAATGAACCTTCAGGTTCCGTGAAATGCGGGGAATTTCTTGACTAGCTGCAAACCAGTTAAGTTCTCAAGAAGGACTCTGCACCATGGAGTAAGTAAGTAAGTAAGTAAGATCTAAATATAAAATATATGTTTGATGTTTGTGTGGCCGTGCATCACTGATATAATGACATAAACACCAACTAGATGCAACAATAACAATTTATTTTTATTTTCAATCAGCTCAACATGTTTCGGCCGATACTGAACCGACAATGTTGTCTGCTGGTGCCAAGACACCAGCAGACAGCATCGTCGGTGCAGTATACCACAAGCTGTAAACACAGTCTAGTGCTCTTGAGGATGGGCGAAATTATCGACCGAAACATGTTGAGCTGATTGAAATTATCAATACATTGTTATTGTTGCATCTAGTTGATGTTTATATCATTGTACAAAATATATGTCTTGTGGGAAAAAGTACTCGTAAATTAGTACATTTTTTCTCGTGTTTTTGAGTTTGGAATAGGGCATTTATCTTTAGATGCTACTCAAGAAATATACCCTTATGGAATCCGAAAGTTCAGTACCGTGTCCACAAAAGCTAACCGCCCGTACTAATTACAACGCAATTGTACCTTATTTCCGCACGATTATTTCAGTATTTTCCTCCGATCCGTACAAATATTTAGCGATATCTTTCATGCGGACTTCGCAAATCAGTCTGTGTGTTTTACATTCTATGTGTTGTAATTCCGTAATTTCACAGATAGTCACGTATTCATACACCAAATTGAAACTAAGGTACATTAACCTATGTAATGAGAAAATATTTATCACTGTAACTGGTTGCGCAATAGCTTAGTATTCTAGGCAGTAAATGTTAGCCCTTCGTGATAATTATGCAATCCATGAGATCTCACTCGATTCTCTGAAGTAATGTTTATTTAGCGTGTTTTCACACTACAACGGTAAGAGAAACTTTTTCTTATTTTCCATACTGCTTCGTTCCCCGCACATTTAATTTTCTCCGTTCAGATCATCCTGCGAACTCTGGCTGCACTAGAGACACAGAACATTTACACGAAGAATGTCATGTCAATAACTGAACAAGCCACTGGATCCAAATACACGCAATAACATAGCTAGTACTTCACATTCTGCCAGACTGGGAGGAACAAAGTATCTTTGTCAATCTCGGGCCCAATACAAACTCAGTGTGTCACAGTTGTTTCAAATCCAGTTTACTTACCAGCGCAGATGTATGGCCTTAATTATGATTAGAACGAATGTATTATAAGACAGGAAGAAATGTTCGTGTGTTAATTCGCCGTACATAAACGACATTTACTCGCAAGGAATGAGGGAAGTCACTAAAAACTGTGTAAGAATGATCAGCACCAGGAAAGACAATAAAGCTGAGCTCCAGCCCATAAGAAGGGAGAATGCTAGCCCGCATATCTTCCGTACGTCTACAGTGTCAACTGCAGATTCCTTGTTACAAAAAGCACGAAGTTCTTGTGACGCAATTCTTTTCTTCATCTTCCACTCAAAATTAAGTCTGTTAGGTAAACTGTAAGAAAAAAAATCATACCGTCTATTTCAGAATTGAGGTATTTGCTTTTTAGGGATTAGAGATTACTACTCATAACGCTAGAGTTAACAAGAAAAGCTATACGCGTATATTCTGTACACAAAGTACGTTTATGGATTTCAAAATAAACATTATTTTCCTGCACAATATTACCTTACCAGATTTTGTGATTCATATGCAGTGATTTAACTGCGTGGCAGATGCTGAATATTTAAATAAAATTCAGCCTAACACCAGTTTCCAAAGAGTTAATTTATATTCACTCTAACTCGTGTATCATACAATTTATTGCCTAATAGCAACTGAGAGTCTCCGCAAGACACACATATGACAATAATCTAAATTTCTTATTTTCTAAACCTTAATACAGGACATGTAGATTGACATGTTACTGTACAAGACCACCTCAATTGATAATTAGAAATGGTACCCTCAGAGTTCCTACAGTTTATACTTGAAGTCAGGAGATTCCTTGTTCAGAGACCTTCATTTGGGCGAAAATAAGGGACTGTACATTAGAAAACACATCAATTCTAACATAAACATCAATTCGTAAATTTTGATATAACAGTATCAAAATCTGTCTCAATCAAAAGCTATCGTAAAATAGCATTAAAATCCACTGGGTGTTCCCATTTTATAGTCATATAACAAAACGTTCTGCGGATTCTCTCCCTTTCCCAACAGATGGGTACATCGGTCTCTGTAGGTACAATCTCTCTTCTTATATGCAAATTATTTCTTAATAAATAGAGACACATCACATATATATATATATATATATATATATATATATGTGTGTGTGTGTGTGTGTGTGAAATTTGTATGTAATAACAAATCTACACCCGCAGAAAGTTATTTTGTCTATAAAAGAACTCATCTCAGCAATAACTAGACAGGAATCTCAGTGCTTAAAGTCGAATAAATTCAAAACAACCAACAGAGTAATATTAAAAATGACTAATACGAAATTTGAGGTTTTCCCATAAGAAGTAAACTCTAATTCGATGCGATTTTATGTCGTTAGGTTAGTTTTCGCCGACGTTTCAAAGACACTACTTTTCTTCGGTAAGTCCGGAACCACTCGCCCTACAGCTAAAGATAACGTACACCAGAAGAATTTATTCCTTCCTGGTATATTTTAACTTATATATTAAAAGTAAAAACTGGACTTCATTTAAAATGAGGCACATAATATTGCACATCAACTCTTGGCATTAGGGAGACAATAGACTTAAAATTTGCATTTTCTACTGTCAGCAACAGTGTAGTACAGATCATAACATACGAGAAATTTTCGTGTTCCCAAAACTCTAAAAAATCTCTTTCAATGGGACACTTAGCACATTCAGAACAGTGCACGATACAAGTTTCAGAAAGGGGTTACGGGCAATGATACTGGCATAGATAATGGCAGCCTATTCTTATTCTGTGACATGCAGGAATGGCTGAAACATAGGCCCCCACATTTTAACTAGAGTGGAGTGTATGTACTTGTCTAACACAATTTTATTTGATGGTAGAGGTATATCTAGTATTTACTACATAAGGTATAACTACATGTTTCGGCGCTTGACAATGGCCATGTTCAGGTTGTACATGAAATATTTAGTAAGAAGTTATACGAGACTTATTATGGGGTGTTTACAGTGGGGAGGTAGGACGTGAGGAGGGCACGAGATCTCGTATGTGTAGTGGAGGATGGGAGGTGTGGCTACATGGGGTTTCTGCTATTATATGTATGTCTAAGTTAGTAATAGTTAGGTCTACAGTATCATATTATGTGTGTTGTAGAAATTATATGTGTATATATATATATAAAATTATCCTATAGATATAAAATGTGCAATACTACACAAGAATATGGATTTTGTTTTTATAGGTTCATTAATCTATTCAAGATGTTATTATATTTTACTGTTATAATAAATCAAGTTAAACACTCCATAATTTATCTGTTCAAGTAAGTACATACACTCCACTCTAGTTAGTTTATTGAACACAACGGGGATGACGAACTTTATGAGCCCCCACGTTTTGTCTCTTCATTTGGTAAAGACAACGAACGTACTCGTAGTAAATGAAATGACCGTTTCTCATAATCGTAACTTGTGTGGTGAATATTTTCACGTCTTTTATTTCTTGTTCTAGAGAAATGGTGATCATGAGTAACCTTGTAACAAACAAAGCGGTTAAATTTTCAGCGGTGTTGCGTCTCGGTGGACATCTTTTCGTGATATGACGAAAGCGTACTGCTTGTTATTGTCAGGCCAACACCAGTGCAAACGTGAGGATTAAACATACAACTGGGAGGTTACACTCCGTCATATACCACCACTAGAGGGAGCAAATTTGCATGCAATGTACAACTCCAGAAGACAAAACAAATGAAGTACATTTCATGCCAAGTTAATTCATTTCCTTCCCATCTATTTCATTCGGTTCAGCGCGACTTTCGGTATTATATGACCACAAAATATTCACTCAGAAGTGAAAACTTTAAAATATCTGATGACGTGGTGTAATAAAGTTATATTACTAAATAAAAAATATCTTTAGAGTCGGTAAGTTTAATATTGAAAAAGTCGAACTTTCTGTTTAGTAAAATAGTGTTAAAAAGAAATTTCTTTTTTTGACGAATGGTATGTTTTTGGCTGTGCAGGGGGTACTTGTTCCCACCTGGCCTACCAAGAACATGAAGAAAGTGGAGTGGATTTGGCAACGGCTCCTTCAAAAGTCGTTAAGCTTCGCCAGCCACTTGGAGCGCCTATAATGTCGACCCTGAGAAGACCCCAGAAGCACTGGTGGTATCCCGCCAACATCTCTTCTTTTTCCACCCTTACCAATCTACCAGTAAGATATATGTGATTTAATCAAGAGCAGTGTCACAGAAGGCAATGGATAGAAGTGATGGAAAGAATAGAATGGGAGATGGTGATGGAAAGAAGAGAATGGGGGAGGGTGATGGCAGTTTTTTCACACATAAGGGATCAGAATGAAGAGGCTTTCGAATGGCGGTCAGTATGGTAACTAACGCAGGTACCAGAATTCCGCACAAAGAATTAAAAACAGACCATTTAATCAAATTTCCATCTACATGAACCGTACAAATCAAACATTTATATCAACAAAAATTTCGGAACACGTAAATTAGAAACAAAACGTACACGTGATTTGCAAAGCGCTGTAACCATTAATTTCTGCATTGTACAGGTTCACAATTTCTGCCAGTAAACTCATCTGCAAAAAAATATATCTTACACTAAATAATTTAATTAAAAATATTTCCTTCTCTTCAAGAACAGTCGAATAGTATATTTATTACTTGGCGTCGTGTTATATAGCAAAGATTCAGGGACTCAAATTTAATAATTGTCCAAAAAGATGCGACTGTATTCAGTTTATTATATTTCTGTAGGCAGTTCTACATGTTTCGGGTGTTGACACCAATCATCAGGAGCTTGTACAACTGCAATATACAGCTTACGGCACTGGTCTGGGTGTCAACACCCGAAACATGTAGAGCTGCCTACAGAAATATAATAAAATGATTACACTCGCATCTTGTTGGACAATTATTAAATTTGATTCACGATGCACGGACCCATAAATATAAAATTCTGGGACTCAAGTTTAATTGGTAGAAATAACGAAGTTCTGAACAAAGAAAAATTTCAACAGGAAGTTAACATTAAACAATTTTCTCGTTCCTTCTTCGCAATTCCGGAAGCGAAAGCAAAAAAAGAATACCGTGTCTATTGAGTCGTTTCTCTCTTAGGATTTTTTTTAAATCAAAACTAAAGAAACGTATTTTAATGAAGTTTGGCAAAGGTTGCCTACACTTAAATTTCAAATAAGCTTTATTTAGGTCCTTAGAGCTACGATACAACATCTACTTCATATGACGTACAAAAACATTTCTTAGAGTTTCTACAGGAGACGAAAAAATCTTTAAAACGACGGATACATTACAAAAAGCATAGACAAAACTCAGTAATGTAAAGGAAACATTCTACACCGTCAACCTTGCATAAAATGTTGATTTAATTTGTATTATGCTACACATTTTAATGCATGAAATCATATAGCATTCTGATAAAGTGTACATTGTTTTTGACCATATGTTAATAAAATACTGATTTTTGCGAATTATAATCCGAAACTAAATTTTCTCGTCAGGGCAAACCTGTGAACCAAATGTATAAGACATTTCTTCACATTAGAGGGAGAGATTTTGTAGAAAATATTTGAGACCTTAGAGTTCTTCACTAGTAACTGCCTTTTACCAACTCAGGAATTTTTTTCTGAAATTTCACGCGACACCATCGGACAATTTAAATTACAGCGTATCACGAAGTGGGTTGGATTCAGCCGAATAAGAAGACGGTACAATGCCTGGCAAATGTAAATGCAAGAATGAATTTTGTGGTTCCATAAAGGCAATAAAGCTTATATCAGCTTTATGAATAAGCATTTCTTCAGAAGGACGCTGGTCCACGGAAATATTTATTTCCAGTTATGAGGATCAACCCCCCCTCTCATTTCCCGAGTTTATTTCGTAACGACTTTTTGCTTACTCCGTTCCGTTTCGATTTGATTAAGTAAGGCTACACATATAGAATGTGCTTAGTCTCTGATAAATTTAGGAAAAGAGTCTTTGAAATCTGTCACTACACTTAAGTAGATAAGGTAAAAATTTTCCTGTGCAGGCCATGAATGCAAATGAAAAAGTGTAGGTGAAAGATCCACGCGTTCTTAATTTTAGAATTAGGTGAAGGTGAGCTTTACAACTCGCAGTTTATTTTTATATTTATTTATATATTAATAATTGTCCAACGAGATGCAACACAAAACAGTCTACTTATTATTCTGCAAGTTCATTTTACATGTTTCGTGTTTCAACCACACCCATCATCAAGAGTACACCAGGAGTACAAAAAACTGCAACTACAGCCTCCTGTACTGGTCATATTTTTTGTGCAGCTACCTTCCTCCAACGTGGCCAAGCTTGGCCACGTTGGAGGGAGGTAGCTGCACAAAAAATATGACCAGTACCGGAAGCTGTAGTTACAGTTTTGTGTACTCCTGATGATGGGTGTGGTTGACACACGAAACATGTAGAGTGAACTAGCAGAATAATAAATAGACTGCTTTGTGTTGCGTCTCGTTGGACAATTATTAATATAAATCAGAGATGCACGGAACCATAAACATAAAAATTATTTATTTACGTATCTATTTATGTACTTATTCATTCACCATGCCGTTAGTACAAAGCAGACTAACGTTCATTCAAGCAACCATTTCCTCTTTATATACATTAGATTTCGTACGTTCCATTTGAAGAATATTATCTCCGGCTTTTATTTGCTAAATGTCTTTTTTGAACTCCTGGTCTGTATAAAATTCTTCTCCAATTACGGATATTATCTCAAAATTATTTACATACCAGAACTTTTAAGTACATAAAATGCAGGAACGTCCTCCAGTAATTTCATTCTAAAATACTCTACAACAAACAATAACTCAATTAGCAGCCCCATTTTGAGAGTTTTGTGGCCAGTAAGCTATTCAACAAATTTCCTGAATTCCCTAGCTTTTATGAAACTCCGACTTCCTGTTTATAGCTTATTAGATCTCTATAGTGAGTCAAACGATTCCAGCCAAGTCTGTTTCCCGAACACCCAACTTTACATTACGTTACCACCTACAGCAACGCTTCCCAAGTTGTACCTTCCACTCAAGTACACCCACTAAATTCCTGCATGCATTTCTCACCATTCCATGCCTCCTACATATCCCGTCCATCAAGCCACTCTTGACGTCATTTACTTAGCAATTTTTGACTTGTTATAGAATACACAGCCCGTCAATGAACATTTTCCTCCCGTTTCATGTTACACGCATTAGCGCTCTGTATTAGTATAGGCCTCTGTTCAATGTTTTATTCCCACAAATTGAAACAAAGACTAACGCACGTCAAAAACAGCAGGTGAAACAAAAAAAGCAGCTGACACTGTTTCATTCAAATACCTACCTGAGTTATAAATTTCTGTGCTTATATTTTGATTTGCGCAGCTTCTTCCGTTATTCTCTACCCCAAAACTCTGCCGTGTGGTGCCTTAAACTTTAGTACGTGAGCGTGTGACGACATGATCTCCAGGCATAAGCTGGAAGGCTCTAATGTAATATTACCCTGAACGAGGTTTATCGCGTCAGTAGAATGTGCGTCGCGTCATATTAACATCTTGCTGACAAGAAGAGACTTCAAACGCCGCCGGCGTCAAGCTACATTAAACCTTACAAATTCACAGGGCCAGTGTTTCACAAGCACGTATCTCTCTCCGTTCGTTGATCTATTTCAACGAAGACAGGAAAGCACTTTAGACCCATTTCCATAATCCCATTTATGCAAATCTGGTTTATTGACAATAGTTGAAGTATAGGAACCAGCTGTCAGTAGAAATTGAGTTACGCTTTTGGACCATCAGCATCAGGATTTCAACGGCTCTCGTCTATGAAGCGAATGGATACATGCTTCGGACATAACAACGTCGCTGAATATAAAATACTAAGCTCTTCTCTAGAAGAGGGTACAAGATTTGATACGAGAAAATGTAACCTCTTCGCTGTTCAGTTTTCTGTCAATTATAACGAAATACTCAATAATTTAAACCATTAATAATTTAATTTTAGGTACGAGATTATCCTAAGAGAATAAGCAATAAACGCATGCGATAAAAAAGAAGCTGAAGGAGTTTCTTAATTGAAATACAATAAGTTATTTTAACACAATGTATAATTATGAAAAACGCATTTAACACGTTTAAAAATATTAATGTCAATATCGTTATGTTTTCATATTATAAAAGGCAATCGTAAAATATACGCTTAGATGAACAAGTGAATATACCTCCAGAAAGTAAACTGTACGTCATTTTTTTCAGGGAGAAAGGTATCTGAAACTGCACTTGGAGTTCAGTTCAATCATCCAGCTTCGTAAGGACTACAAAATAATTTCAAATGTCATTAAATACTTGTCCAGAAACACAATGTCTGAGACAAGTGTTTGCAAAATGAAGGTGTTACAGTGTGGCGTGGAATTTCCTGCGCTCAACTGACGGTGTGTTCTCTGCTGACACCAGCGACGCAAGAAGTTGCGATCAGCAACTGTCTGCTACAGTTTAATGGGACACGGTGTTTGTGATTCAAACTGGATTAAACTGTACAAACTGCAACACAAAAATGTCACTTTACAAAGTACTGTTATCACCTCATATCACTTTGTGATTGGGGGATTTAAGGTGGTGAGCCAGAGGTACAAATTTAACTACAGCCGTTTCATTTTTTTAATTACTTAAAATAATCTTTTTAGGTTTAAAAACTCAACAACTGCCTACTCTCAAATCCCAGACCCGTAATATTTAGCCCTTCAGTTTCAATAAGCTTTAAAATTTCTTGTTCAAATTTGAGCATAAGCTAATACTGTGTAGCCCCTAATATATTAATACAGAAGCGATGTAATTTATTTTATTGTTCTGTACAATTTTCATTTTTTCACAAATCGGAAAAAAAATGAAATTTTAATTCGTTAATCCAGTTCAAGACAGCTTCTCTGTTCTTGACGTTTTCTAAAAGCTATTTGTTATTCTGAATCCTTTCCCACCATTAACGGATTACTACACAGAAACTTCCGTATATTCCCAATTCCAGAAACGATTCTAGGATAAATAAATTTGATCCTACATCCTTCGCATGGAAAAGGCAATAGGCAAACTTGCGTATAACTGACCATAAGGAGCGATGGGGCAAAACATAAAGTCAGAAGCACGCGTTTGTTCCCAGAAGGGTGTTTGCTGCCGTAATCAGACTAAGTACATTTCTGGTCGGTTCAAACAAACTGCAGTTAAAACACAATTATTACTTGTTCCATTTAGCTTCAAACCACCAACAGTCTACCAAGCAGAACTGCTTCCCATCAGGTATGGCTTCCTTCAAGCGCCACTTTCACTCTTGTGGTCGGTTCGGATCATTGCCCAACCCAAGCTAAACGGGAAATCCAATCTCTTCCTAAAAATAACTGTCCTTCTGCGCTCTGATATTTAGATTCAGATCACAGCGTTACCCGTGTCCAATCACAGTTTTGAAGCTGTACGTTCACCACAACATTCACGTACTAAGAAAGGGACCTTCATATAATGGTGGGCAGCAGCAAATGTGAAAGGCAATGAAACGTATAAGAAGTAGTCATTTTAGCCTGGGCGCGTGGTGTGGGGATGAATTCCTTCCATCGTAAAAGCCAGCGTCTTGAGAAACATCAGTAAAAGCGACTGCATCTGTGATTGATACAACTTCGTAAAGCGTAGACGAATGATGATTCTGGCAGTGTATTGTAAGAAAGAAGGTCAAAGGATGTGGACTGCATTCAGGCACTGTGTTTTCGGGACTCGTAAGGAGAGAGATAAGCCTAACAAGCTGGCAAGTGACAAATCTTCCAAAAATGACTCTGCACAACGATGAAGGTCTTTTAGGCAGGAGAGGCAATACGGCTAATCTACGATTTTTGCATCCTGAACTCTTCTGTCATAGTTATATTTAGTGCGCATTTTGTTACTATTCACGGTTCGTAAACAGATGTAAATCATAAAATATTATTTCTACTATTAGAGTTTTATTCCTTACATTTCTTTGAGAATATTACTGTATGTAGACGTTGCATCTTTGGTTCAATCTAGTCGCCATATATAGCATCAATATATCAGTCCGATGACATGATTTTTAACTTCCAACTTATCAACAATATTTTGGACACAATTCGTAGTATATTTATAGTAAACCCACATAAAAAATTTCATATCCCAAAGCAAAAACAAAAAATGTAAAATATCACGACGGCAAGCTTTAATTTTTATTAATTATTTTTGAAGTAAATGGGAAGAAAAAATGGAAAATTGCGCAGAGTGGCGTCACAAACGAAGACACGGCTGTTACAACACTCACAATAACTTTCCACTAAAGGAGTAAATTGGATCATAAATAACACCACAACACAAAACAACTACAAAACTGCACAAAACACACTCCGATCACAATGGAACACCACTTTAACATGTATCTATTAACTTGTGTTATTTCATAATTGTATTTCACATTTTTTATATCTCATGTTTATATTTTACATTCCAATGTAAACAAGGTCTCGTATTTTAAAGGCATTACCAATTGTATATCAAAAAACGCCTTTTGAATTGCAGCCTTGAAAATGGCTTTATAAAGAACCCGAAACATGTCGCTGATTTAATTATATTTTAATTATTTTTATACAATAAAAGTTGCGTTAGACAGGAAACTTGTATATATTTTATTGATTAGTGAAAACACAAGGGGGTGACTCACCTGAAAATTTGGAATTCCTGTTTTTTCGGTCAGTTGAGCGACTTCTCAAGAAGGTCTCTATTGTGTACAGTTCAGATTTTACACAAACTCTGTACATAATGTAAGGTTTGTTAAGATAAAGCAAGTTATAATTCAATTTCATTACCTCTCACAGCGAATATGACAGGAATAAAGGATGAGTAATACAAGATGCCAGTTGAACGGGGAACTTCATACAAAACGTCAAATAAATTCCAGTGTCAGTACTGGTAACATGGATGAAATGTTTTTAAAACAAAGGCGGAATGTGATAAACAATAGGATTTACAGTGCAACGAAGTCTTTGAATATTACTGCGGCCTTAACCCTAACAAAAAGATTTATCCCTTTGTTATGTAAAAAGTGTAAGGCCTTTAATCTCGAGATTACGCTTGTCACTTTGCGCTTAGGAATGATAGGTCTGCAGTTTTGATGTCGTAAAACGATAATACTTCACGAGCTGTATAACACAAAAATTCGTGTCGATCAATAAGCAATACATCAATCAAAGTCATACATTATTATGACGTGTGTCGTTTCTATCTTTAATTTCGTTTGTTCTAAACACTAGTTGAAATTGTATTAATTTTATGCAAATGAGTGAGCACACATAAACTGGACACAATTTGATAAAGAAGGCGGCGCTCCTGTATTTACCTCGTATACCATGCAGCACAGTTTGTCATGTGTACTGCGTAATGCGCGCGTTTATTTGGCCGAATTAACAACATGTCATTCCTAGAATACCAAGCTTTTCACAACTTTGCCTGCAGGACGATGCTATATATGATGGAATCGGCTTAATTGAGAAATACTAGTATTACAGTTAGAACTTTGAAACTGATGTTGCTGATCACTGCATTGTCCATTCAAATACATAATAATAGAGCTTTCACCTACGTAGCTACGCGTACAATTCACATGTTCTATGAATAAACCTCCAGTCTTGTTACAAACCACAATCATGTGTTCGTAGGCCAACAAACGACACTGTATCAACCTCAAAAATAGTTTATCGTTAAGTGAAATACAAAAAAAAAATTATGCATGTTTTACTGCATTCTTCAACAGGACAAAGAAGGAAATGTCGTAGCCTATTTCAGGATATACGTTACAGCCATGTTCATGTCTTTGTCATTCGTACAAGTTCGTTCTACTTTCACTAACCAACATACAATAAAACTACTGAAGCTTATTTCCTTCCTTACGTAACATCATTTAGAAAAATTACTAAAAACTATTTAAAAGTTGGGGTTATAAGATTTCATTTCGCTTACTACACGAAATTCACAGACTGTCTGAACTACTCTGGATGGTTTACTGTGCTCTTTGTAAGGTCGCTCACCGACCTGTGTCACAATTCACTACACGTATCCTCTGTGAACATAGTCCACATCAATACACCCCAGGTAACAATAACTTTTATCTTCTAATACCTTATACAAATCTATACGATACTCTTTTCACCGTAATTGTTAACAAATTTACGCGATTTTTAACCTTGGTTTGATTCCGACATATTGTAATTGGAATTGAATTGTTGTTTTTGCCACTCTGAAGATGGCCACGTGAGTAGCCAAAATATGCCAGCGGTTACTATATAATGAAATTAGATTCATACATTCAAGTGAACTTGTTAGACTTTTAAAAGAATTCGATACGTCACATGACTGCACGCAACACCGGAACATATAAAAATAATACTCTGGTGTTAGTTTGAAGAGACTGCACTATATCAAGAAACATCAGCTAAATCTTCTCTGCACAGGCAGTCTGAACCAAATATGCATGACACGCATTTTGCCTGAACTGATCTGCGTTTTCCATTTCTGCAAGTGTCAAAACAATGAGGTAAGATCAACAACCAATATTACTGTTAAGAGCTGGTTTTCCTTCTCCCGTGTTGAAGGCTTATTCGCAGTTAAAATGTATCGCACTGCGTTTATGAGAGAATGTAAAATTTAACTCGCACATTTTAGTTACTGAAACTGCTAAAGTAACAAAGTTATCAACGTTGCTTGCATTCCACTACTCAAGAATTACTTCCAACTAACTTACATTAAACAAACAATGCGAAAAGAAATAACTACAATATTCTGATACACAGTGTATGTTAGACAAAATAAATAATTTATTGATTTAAATTTTAATATATGAATTCCTGGTTTTATTCGGAATGTCCCGGTTTTAACCTTGGTTTGCAGATTTTTATACGCAGATATTTCACTTTTTTATGTACCAGAAGAAAAACTGACAGCATCTTACACTACCGTGCGTCTTCCCACACCTTTTCAGAGTCACTAATTACAAGTATTCTGCTGTAAAATTTGAAATGACACAGCTCTGCTAAGAAGACCAAATTTCATCCACAAGACACAAAATTATTAGGCACGTGACCTTTCATAAATTTCTTCAGCATTTAGACAGATTCCAGCATTCTACCAACAGTATTTCTTCTCCAGACTATCGTACCGATCAAGCAGTCGCCCTCTCATTCAAATCAGTAGAAGCAACCCAGATAAAAATATCGTCATATGTACCCAGGAACATCCACAGAGTCCACAATTAATATAAATTTTACACTGCTCTCTTGGCCTCCCGCACAGGATTTTAGAGACAAAATCTATTGGTATTGAATGGCAAATTCCATAGCAGCAGTGCGGACAGTGAATAACAGAAACCGTGAGCACTGAACATTAGAAATTTTCAACTACTGTCATCCCCTACGGCTAGACTGCGGTTTTACTGCCCGGTTAAAATTGATTACTGTGAACAAACAAGTTGGAAAAATTGCAGCATCAATCAAATCTCGCTTGTAGTTACTGCAGTCCCTATATTACAGACAATCATACATTAGTTTTAATTATGGAAAAGAATAAGAAGTACGTAAGGACAGAGTGAGCATGTACATCTGACAGAGACTTCTCAATTAGTCTAGTAGGATTTCCGTTCCCTTTTTACACTATATCCCTTCATCCTGCAAATCGTTACCACTGTCCTTAATCTAAATAATGTGCAACATTACAACTACAGCTTTGCGTGCAGTTAATGTCGTGAACGGAGTAAAATTTATGACCTTTAAAAGCTGAACACTTTATTGTGATCCTCATTACACAGATCCTTAATTAGTCTCACCAAAAGTTCAAAAACGTGTACAAGGTGTACCATCTTGTTATATCGCCCCATTCAAATACAGATAATCTGTATTCTTCGGTATTTAGAACTGTTACAATACAAACAACGTCTTTAAAAAAAAGCCTTAATGTATTCTAATGTTATAATAATAATCATTATTGCCTTCAAAAGCATTCAGGAATTGGTTTTTGCAACGAAGGCTTTGTGTATCTCCTGTAGGATATGAAGCAATTTTTGACGTATTATTAAGATAAACTTTGCCTTATAGAGAATGTCATGGCACAGTACCATGTTTGGGACATACTGTAAACAAACAAGAAACAAGTATACCCTTCTTTTAACACGTATTCTAAATTATCAGTGCAGTGTATATTAATAATTGTCCAAACAGAAGCAACAAAAAGCAGTCCGTTTATTATTCTGTAAGTTCACTCTACATGTTTCGGGTGTCAACCACACCCATCATCAGGAGTACACGAAACTGTAACTACAGCCTCCGGTACTTGTCAAAATTTTTGTGCAGCTACCTCCCTCCAACGTGGGCTAACCAAGTTGGAGGGAGCGTTAAGAAGTAAATAAAAATTCAATGACCCTTATTTTTAACCGATAATTTCATCATTTTACCACCTTCATTTTCATGCTACTCCCATCTGAAAATCGAGCCAGCAAAACGTAAAATCCTCTCAAAAAACAAGAATCTTTCTGTCTACCGAAATAAGATATCACTTAATAATCTTATGTTTTTCCATTCACATATTCTTCCATTATTTCTTACGTTTGTCAGAAGCCTTATTACGGACTAAACAATTATAAATATTTATTTTGTATTCGGAATTATTGAAGAGATTCTCTTCTCCAGTACAAACGACTACACTCGGTGAAATAAGACTTTAAACCAGGTGAGAAAGTTTTTACCTCGCCCATTAAACACATCCACATAAACAAAACGTAAACTTTAAGAAAGGGAACCACAGGCAGAAACGTTAGTACCGCGATTATGTACAGTGTATAAAGATCAAAATTACACTCGCAGATAGGTCTTTCGTTTATGTTTGTTAGCTCTTCCGTTAAATAATACAATACAGAGGCACATTATAGTAATATTTGGGAGCAATATACCAAACGTGCAGACAATGATCATGCTGTTGTGATTAAAAATGTTCTTAACACAGTGTGAGAAGTAATGGTAAATTGGGCCAAGGTAAAGACCGAAAATAAATAATGATTAATAAAGTAACATTTCACAAAAACTAAAATACAAATAAAAGTCATTATCATTAGTAAAGAAAAAGGTTACACAGCTGTTAGATTGTTCGCCGTATAATTCAGTGCAAATATGGATCATTACTAAAGCCTTTACAAAAACTGTACTGAAACGTGCAGTGAACTGCAGGGGGTAAGCTGTGATCAACTTATGTCTTGCTTAAATAGCATTCATATGGGTTTGCTATGAAGTTGAACGAAAAGTTTCATAAAAAATCATTATTTTTTCTATGCACTTTTATCTTGCTTTAAAATTTCCATGAGCTTGATAAACAGTAAATGTACGATTTATTCTGGTAGTCTTTAATTTTAGTAGTAATGTACATCTGAAACAAATGTTTGTGCTGTTTGTACTTTTATGGTACTCTACTGCTGTAATATCACTGGATAACAACTACGTTTCTACAGATTTCACTCTACGATGTCCGTATTACTTATTCGCATTTGACAGTAAATCACCAAACCTCAAGTTACATGATAGTCTTATATGTCTGAAAGTGGCTGTCACCCACATTATTAACATAAATGAAATATCTAAGGACAAAACACCATACTTAATCCAACAATCGATTGAAACTGCAGCTGTAATGGGACATTCGTCTTCTGTTTGTTTATCGAAGGGAAGTGATGTTATTATTTGAAAGGGGGTTATGTAAAATGCCGAAAAATTAGAAATGTTTACAAATTTTATATGAAATTCTGAAGATAAAAACTACTTAGAGCATCTGCTAACATGCGGTAAAATTCCATTAACTAAAATCCTAAAGCAGTAAGTTATAATACAGACTAAACTGCTTCAGGTTGCGATTCAGTAGCGTGATAATTTGAACCATGAAATAAACCATCTGATTCAACAAATTTCTTTGACCATATGAGAGTGTGCGATTCCGCAGAATAAAGTCACATATCGGAACAAGGTTTGTTACAATCACAATTTAATATCTCAAATATCTTTTCCTGTACATCATCATTTACCTGTATATTTTCCGAGGAAATTGACCTTTAATTTCTCCCGGAATCGTCAGGCACTCCTTTTAAAATACTGTTGAATAGTGAGGTGAACTGCAAGGACCGCATCGGCGATGTCGACTGCATAATATATGTAGAGATCAGAACGTGGAAGGCGGTCTACGGGGACAATGTCATAACATTTCTATGGATTTGGCTTCGAAGAAAATTGGCATTTTGATAAATCTACCCTACTGTCTTGAAGTTGTATTCCTTTTTGCACTACCCTTGGGAATTCTAACCTTTCATCGGATACTCTTCCACTATTCACCAATCGGCGTTCTCCATTTCAGCAGAAACGTATGTCAGAGCCGCAAGTTCAACACATTTTTTATTCACATTACATTCGCTTCCGCTCCACATTCTATCAACATTTACAAGTAACAACATTCACATAAATTGCGATGACGGTTTCTTATTGAATCTCCAAAATTTGTTGATCGTGTCCGGCCATTATCAAGGGTTTCTTATTGAATCTCCAAAATATTTCGATCGTGTCCGGCCATTATCAAGGGTTTCTTATTGAATCTCCAAAATATTTCGATCGTGTCCGGCCATTAT
>Ga0123352_10007013_pt1 | contig 17334 bp, 9 predicted proteins | sample TergutLab28metaG_FD_89700 | JGI IMG/M metagenome (GOLD analysis project Ga0123352, IMG submission 89700) | Labiotermes labralis P1 segment gut microbial communities from Petit-Saut dam, French Guiana - Lab288 P1 | ecosystem: Host-associated > Arthropoda: Insects > Digestive system > Gut ... | reverse complement strand
TTACTTACTTACTTACTTACTCCATGGAGCAGAGTCCTTCTTGAGAAGCTAACCGGTTCTCAGCTAGTCAAAAATTTCCTCGCGTTGTATGGAATCCGAGAGTTTTTTTTGCCGCGTTTACAAGTGCCGGCCACCTGTCCCTATCCTGAGCCAGATCAATCCAATCCATGCCCCCATCCCACTTCCTGAAGATCCATCTTAATATTATCCTCCCATCTACCCTTAGGTCTTCCAAGTGTTCTCTTTCCCTCACCACTATTGCCAATTACCAGACAAAACTTCCCGTGGTATTTTGGGGGATATTTGAAATTTTTCGTGGTATTTCAAAATGGTAAATATTTATCCCACAGTTTCGCGGCGAAACTTTAACTGTGTTCCACGGAACCTGCTCACGGAAGCCGAGTTGCAAGAACTTAAAAATCAGAATGTCCTTTGTATCCCAAAATACCATCAAGATGACGAAGACTTCTTAGGCCTTCAACTCTTTTTCGTGAGGGGGGAAAGCGTTCGATTTTTTTTTTATTCTGTTGATTTTGCTCTCCGTGCAGGTTTACCGTTCGATCACTGGTCGCTTTTCGGCAAAGGAACTCCAGATAGGGAGGGGTGTGTCGTTTGTGCTACTTTTCAAGCTGCAGGGCATTGCTATTTTTGAGCCACTAAACCAGCGGCAGCAATGTGTACTGCACGACAATGGGGAATTTTAAGTAGACCATGTGTACTGATCAACCTGGCTTGATCACAGACAAAATGATCTTTCTCCGTGATAAAGCTTGCCTCGACACAACGCGCGTTACGACGCAATTCTTGAATCAGTTAAGATGTGAAAATCTTGGCGATCCATCCCATCACCTACAACTTTCAATCTTATTCATTCACTGAAGGCTTACATCGAAAGAGAACGCCTCTGATGTGATGACGAGATGAAAACCGTCTTCAGACACTAGGACCTCATCTTTTCACGCAGGAACAGAACAGGTGGACTATCGCCGCACGGGAGTTTGCAGTTGTTCTGGTGATTGTATGGAAATATGTAGGATTTGTCCGGTATTATCTATTTTAATGGTCTCAGTGTTGAGGAAATAAGTAGGACTGTAACATCTAATTGTTACGCGCTCTAAGTTTTTGCAGTTTATTTGAATGTCATTCTGTCATTCACAAGCGCGATTACAAATTCTTCTCCGATACCTTCTGTTCATTTATAGGGTGTCTTTTTTCCTGGTTGACCGATAAACCCCAGCCCAACGATCCGCCCGATGCTCTGCCACCTTTGCTTCACACGCCGCCTGTCGGAGAGGTTTAACAGTCGGTGGCAGGAGCTAGACAAACGATCGCACTGAAAATAATTTTTACTTACTTACTCCATGGTGCAGAGTCCTTCTTCAGAAGCTAACTTGTTTGGAGCTAGTTAAGAAATTCCCCGCATTTTACGGAACCCGAAGGTTTATTACCGCACTCACAAGCGTCCGCCACATGTCCCTATCCTGGGCCAGCCCAATCCAGTCCATATACCCACATCCCACCTCCTGCAGATCCATCCTAATATTATCCACCCATCTACGCCTAGTTCTCCCCAGTGGTCTCTTTCCCTCCGGTTTCCCCACCAAGACCCTATACACACCCTCTCCTCCCCCATACGCGCCACATGCCCAGTCCATCTCACACTTCTAGATTTTATCACCCGCACAATATTGGGTGAGGAGTACAGATAAATTAGCTCTTCGTTATGCAATCTCCTCCATTCCCCCGTTACCTCGTCCCTCCTAGGTCCAAATATTCTCCTCAACACAATTTTCTCAAACAGCCTAAGATTCCTTTCCTCCCTCAATGTCAGCGACCATGTTTCACACCCATACAAAACAACGGGCAAAATTATAGTTCTATATATCTTGATCTTTAAATTTTTGGATAGCAACCTGGAAGACAAAAGGTTCTGCACCGAATGATAGCAAGTATTTCCTAACCTCAATATGCTCTTAATTCTTTTGGAATAGAATTTTGATGTGTTAAAGTTGTTCCCAGATATTTAAACTTTAGAAAGTGTAATAAACACTGACTGGAGCGTCGGACCTGCACTTAGCGGTCAAGGAGGAAAAGAAACACCCTAAATTATCCACCATTCTCTTTCCAGCGACCGCTCTAAATAAGGAGTATCTGCCGTGTCGGTTCTTTTGACGTGTTCTTTCGATAAGTCTCAATATAGTGGGTTTATGCTTAACAATATGCAATATGCAATATCGCTGTGAGATGTTTAGCAAACTCTGTGCATTCAACTTTACTACAACAATTGAAATCTATTTCTTCACTTTTCTGAACAATATTTTTCTCATGTCCTTTATCGCTGCTTTTATAATCCCACTTTCGTACTTGACTCAAATGGCGGTCGAAATAGTGTAGTCGTTATAGCGACTCGCTTCGGGCTGGACGGTTCGGGGTTCGAACTGCGGTTAGGGCGAGAATTTCCACACTTCTGACCTGGGGCCCACCAGTCTCCTGTACAATGGAAAACAGGCCTCTTTCTCGGGCACAAAACGGCTGGAGCGTGGCGTTGACCACCCAACCCTAACTGGAGGTGAGGTTAAAGAATGAGTAGAGCTATTCCTCTTCTGTGCCTTCGTGGCATATTTTATGGAGAAACTTTCATTTACTCAAATATCTGATTACCTAAATATTTTTGACTCATGTATTCATAAAAAAAACACACACAGAGAATGTGAAATGTATAGCATACCAGCGTGGTATTTATAGCCTAATTATGTTTCTTTGTTACAGTATCATTTCATGAAAATTGTTAGTCTTACTACAAAGCAAGTAAAGTTGATTTAGTAATACACGAAAGTTATACGGCGTAAGTTTCGGTCATATTGGGCCTTTCTGACCTTACACGACGGGATGTTCGATTCGGAATATATCTGCAAAAAGGCATAGAAGAGAACTGCCTACCATTCTTTGTGGAGATTCCTAACAAATCAGTCTGGAATAAAAATTGGCATCTTGAATTGTAGATGTATCCATGCTTATTTATTTACATGATTCTAACTTACTTAACGACTCTGTCTACAAGACCTTAACCCGGAACAGGCAAATATAGAGGTTAAAAGGTTTGTAAAAGATCGGGATGGAGGCCTTTGCTGTCCTGGTGGACTTCTGGAGTCATGAGGAAAAGCGAGACAAATCTCGTTTAGGGTAGTTTGTGTTCTGGCCGAGATTCGAGCTGGACCTTTCTGGTTGCAACTCAAGAGCGAGGGTAAACTACCTCGGTGATGAAACGTACTGAATTTTGTGCACATACTTCAAGAGGCTTTGGACATTATAGGCAGAGGGATGGACGGTCTAGACGCAGAGTTCCGAGATGTAGTTTTTATTTCACGCAAATCTACATACGAGCGGATTATTGCCACAAGTAAAAAACTGGGTTCAACCAAAAGTATACCAAACCGGATATTCATATACGTTAGCTTTGCCTTACATGAAATGTTTTTTTTTCCAGGCAGCAGTACCATGACAGGAATAACTTCGTGTTTGTAACAAAGCCATGTTACAATTTAATACAACTTCAGGGCAAAGCCAAATCTTTCATCATTGCTAATCAGGGTTTAATACGTACGAACTCAGTGACATTGTTTTTTTGATTTGCTGCCTACAGTTTGAAACGAGACTGCGCATGGGGAAATAACAGAATATGTAGGCCTGTATTAAGAAAATTATATAAAAAGTGTACCAAGTGTGACTTATTCCATGGGAGGTTGAAATGTTTCAATAGTCGGTTGATCGAAAAATTAAATTTTAGGTGCTTATTCTTCGGACCGAAATAAAGAAGAAATTGCCTACAAACATGTGCCCTCTGAAGTTTTAAAAGGTAGTTCCTAATTTTTTATTTACAAGAGCAATATTTTTGTTAAATTATTGAAACTTATTTCAATGCCTATGTGATTATATTTTTTTTGTTATTTATTTTTGTGGTATTTGGGCTTTTTCTTCTAGTCCTAAACATTTCTGCGGTTTGACCATTTTTAATATCAGATTATGAGAAGGGCAGCGTCATGTGTAACAGTACAAGACCGACACTTCGAGCATGCGTTGTGAAAGGTTAACATTCCAGCTGTGTGATTTTGAAAGTGGCAATAACATTCCAGTCATCCTAGGACCATTGGTTTTGAAGTCTGAAATGTGAATTATCTTCTTAGGCTTGGAAGTCCATACAAACATCTTTTCTAGGACAGATGTTTGTATGAAGTGTTCTCTATATTTTGGTCCATAGACCACGTATGTATAATTTCTGCCTATTTCAGAAACACCTCGTATGTACATAATCAATTATATCTACATGAGACTAAATCTCAGAATCGTTTGATAATTAAAGAGACCTGTTATGAAGCGTCATTTGGGAATGTAGTAACAGAACTAAAAGTAAATGAAGTTTGTTACATTTAAAAGCAGTTACTCTTTCTCGTGCATCTAATGTGTTTACATGTTCTGTACCTTGTGGTTATGTAGCTTGTGTCTGACGTGAAACACACTTTGAAAGAATGTATTTTGCCTGTTGACATGCTTCCAGTTAACGTACAGTAATCAAAGGAACCGAAAGTATGGACAAAATACGGGGAAAGCACTTATCATGTTAAACGGCTGTAGGCTTGAATCTTAATTTTCGTGCAGACACACCTACACGAGATTTAAGGCTGCCCACATGAATCTCACCCTCTTTAAAAACATGAATTTTTTTTATAGACTCTTCGATTACATTGCCTGCGTGATGTTTGTTCAGAGATCAGTAAACTAAATCACGTTTCCTTTTCATCAACATTTTTTGCGGGTATTTATTTAGTTGCTATATGACTTAGATTTTCAGAGAGGGAAAAGTGATATATATATATATATATAGATTAATGGGGTACAATTTATTCACATTTCAACTTGACGAGGTTTTAAATTGTGTTCAATAAAAACGATGCAGTTCTTGAAATGTTATATATCAGAAAGTTACCCTGATGCACGTTCGCGCTGTAATTCTTTTTCCGTTAGAGGTTTTTTATCACTGAAAATTGTATCGAACTAAATATACTGCCAAGTATTCATTGTAAATAGTCCATATAAAATTGTTCCTTTGCTTACGAAATACTTTACAAACACCTATAGCGGCACTGGGAATAGGGACCTGTAAATATTTAACTTCGAGGTTGTTTGACCCTGCATCTTCCTCATTAAATAAAGTGAAATGCCAACTTGATGCAACAATTTTGTAATTTTTATTGATGTATTCTTAGCTCGACATATTTCGGGCGCATACGCCCATCATCAGGAGCATTAGATGTTGAGTTGCATTTGCGGATGGTGCACCATCTGCACCGTACACACGACCTACGCAGCATCTCTCAAGACCACGACCCAGCCACAAACTCGGTGCAGAAAACCATATGTTGCAACTCAACATCTAATGCTTCTGATGATGGGCGTATGCGCCCGAAATATGTCGAGTTAAGAATACATCAATAAAAATTACAAAATTGTTGCGTCATGTTGGCATTTCACAGTATTTCATTTAACCTCGAAACTGGATACGGCTTTGCCCGTCGGAATCAGGCTGCGGCTGTCCAAAACCAACATAAATATTTTTTAAACCCAATGGGAGAGGAAGCCTTGGTTACTAAGCATTATGTATTTTATTTTTACTACTTCATGATAAAGGACTGTAGAAAAATATTAGGAATTATGAAACTGAAGGAAAAGGATAGAATTTGGAAAGGGCTTTATTACTTTGAAAATGTAGAAGTCTAATGTTAGCCAAACAACGAAGACAAAACAAACAAAGTAGTAACGTTTGAACTGGTTTATTGAGTGCAGATTGTCATTAAATGACTTTCAGGTCGAAATGCTTGTTATGTACTGACAAAGAACTTTGCGATAGGCCCATAAGTGTAAAGCATGAATATACACACATGTAAGGTAGGCTTAAAAGCTGTAACTAACTGTAAGCAGTCAGAGCTCTTCTTGAGGCGCGAACATGTAGACACTTGTCACTAGTCACATGAGTGAAATTACATGTTTTAATCTTCGCGACTTTGGATAGAAGATAGAGCATGTATGTTAAACTGTGGTGTCCTCGTATTTCAGTTCCATCTCAAAATATGCTGAACGCATTTACACAGTCGTCGCGCTGCTATCGGTTGGTGTAGGTCATTAAGATAAGTAATGCTATTCATTCTTGATTTCAAACTTTCGCCGAGTTCTGAATGTTGTATGCTTTCTTTTGCGTGATTATCCGACGTCTGAATTTTATGTGCCATCTTTCTTCTTTAGAGGTGATGTAAGCTTACGTCACCCATGAAGATGGAACAGACAGAGTGTTCCGAAAAATCGGCAGATAACATTCATAAGCCGGGGAATCACCCAAAAGAAAGAATAAAATATGTTATTCATATGACACACGTATGTTACGAGGCTAAAAGAATCATGGCCACGCTTATAGAAAAGAAGTGGGCTTGTTTTAGGCGTTCGATCAGACAGTTCAGTACTTGACTGTGGCAAATTCTAGCAAAGAAATGCAGTAATATTCAGCAAATCCCAGATTTATATGTTGAAGCATATGAACGGTTCAGTAACCGCAGTGTTTTAAATATTTAGTTACCAACCTTATTCGTGTGTGCCACCTGGTTTCAAGTTAAGGAATGCCGTTATTTCCATCGGATAATTAGAGTTAGTTTAAGTAATAAAATCTACTTTTCCTGAACATCCCTTAGTAATAATGTAATTTGTACCATACGGTTGTGTTTTCTGCGAGGTAGGAATAAAATGGGACGGGCATCATATGGGACCATGTGCAGTTTTGGCGGGAGTATCCGAAGGGAAGAGACTTCTTTGGAAACTAGGTGCAGATGGGATGATAACATTAGAATAAACTGTAGCTGGAGGCAACGCGTTCTTCCAAAAATCGTCAGAATCTTGCGAGACTGCAGCGTCACATGCTAGGAAACAGCCAGTCTTATAGTTACTGCTGTGAGAACGTCTAATTTCTCACAACATTCGAATGGATTTTTAGAGACTTTGATGGGAGAGTGAAAATCTAATCCAACTGTTTCAGGATCTGGTTAAGTCCAGACGTGCAAAAAATTTTCGAAAAACATAGGAGCCACCTAAAAATCCCAGGTGCAAGAAAAGTGACATGAAGTAAGTTCCATACTGAGAACTCACAAATATTAGGCGTCATCGTACAAAAATAGGCTGCCGAGCAGTGGTGTAAGTAGGTTTCCTATCACCCGGGGCGATTAATCACTATCGCCGCCTCCTAACATCAATTATGAACTTTTAAAAAATCCGTATTATTTGTTGAATTTTCTCTTATTGGCCTCAACAATTTAAAAGTTTTTGAGCACACAAAATATATTTTATTGAAGATACTCTTTGTACTCCCCATTTTTCCGCCCCTTGGACTGTGAAGATCTGGGTCGCCGCACCACTCGTCCCCCACCTTAGCTACGCCCCTGCGCCCGGGCGACTTGACGCCTGGAATTTGTGCCCTCCTGGTCTATTATTTGGAGCCTGTCCAGACGGTATTGGGATTTCTGATTCCCTACACCAGCTAAACAACTAAGAGCTTCTCAAGAAGGATATGTTTGTCAAAATGTTATTTCGACAGACTAATGCAATTTGGGTGTCTCCAAACATATCAGTTTCTTTTAAACCTCCTGGGTCAGTGCCTGAATTTCTTGTCTTCGTTAAATCAAACATTGGTTGTTGATTGACTGGAATTGAATTTAAATAACGTTTCAGGAAAACCGATTGTGTTTCTTAGTCAATCCTCCCCCCCCCCCTCAAAAGAAGAATAGGTCACTTATGTCACATAGGCGAATATGGGAGGATAATATTAAAATGGGTCTGAATAAAAGAGGATACCAGAATGCAGACTAGAATTTCCGGTGTAGGATAAGGGCCAGAAATAGCCTATGTGAACAGAGTATTTGATTTATTAATTCGATAGAAAGAAGAGAACTTGATTGTATTTACAACGTAAATTTTCCAAGTTCTACCCCTTAGTTAAACTGTAATGGGCTTAAGTGAGATTTGAGGTTATGACGACAGTAAACATGAAGAATCCTGTTCTCTGTTATTGACGCCTGTATCAAAGTCAGGCAGTAGTTCCTCCAAAGTTCGGTATGAATCTACCAGACTACACGAAATCACACCCCAGAAGACAGTATTTTTCAATAATGGACTAGTTTAAGTTCTTGTAATATGTCTAAAAGTTAATGATAATACACTAGCTATATCATTAACACCGTTCTCTGTCATTTAACAGTGCAGTGGTCAGACGAATAGAAGTGCAGGAAATGAGTTAATTTATAAAATTTACGCATAGCTTCTGGGCAAAGCGTGTAGGCCTCGACAAAGGTATTACATAGTCCGTCAATCCATAAATCCGTCAATGAACAGACTCCTTTCTAGCTGTTTTTAATATTTTTTTTAAAAATACAACATATTTCGGCCGTAAGGGGCCGTCATAATATATCAGTAATAAAAATACTTAGAGAAAATTATTAATGTAGAAACACGAAACCTGCATTAAGAACGAAATCTCATTCCATTAGACATAAAGGTTGGATTTTTTTTAATTGTGAGTTTTACAAGTAGTTAAGCTGAAACATCTGCAGCTTACGTTAGAGATGTGTGAAGTGTATTGTATCAGAGATTAAAAATTAAAAAGTATGAAATTATAAAATCAATATTTTTAGTGGAAGTGAAAAGTTGTTCGATTTTATTTTTATTGTAATCCTCCGTTTATAGGCTACGTGTTGAGCGTCCGAGAATTCGTGTTTGTTTTCCTGTCATGGGCACACATTTTTCAATTTTTCAAAGCTTCCACCCCAGCCCTGAAGCCAACCCAGTTTCCTATTCTGTGCGTACTCGAGTAAAAGTAACGGAGGCGTGAAACTGACTATAACCTGCGTCTGTTGCAGAGGTGAAGAACGTGAATAACCAACACATTTACTTCTACATATGCCTTTATGGCACGCAAATGCACAGCCTTTCCTTTGCATGATATCACCGCCTACACGCTTGCTGTATAAACCACGTACTAGGGTTCCCGATTCACTTTTTTAGATTCTTGACCCTTGAAGATGGGACCGATAGGTTGTCCCGAAAAGTCGGTAACGAATTATCACTACTCGCTGCGTAATAATCCAGAAGAGCTCAGTTCGCAGCTTTACCATTACGTACGCGTAGCGTCAGGATCCTGATGCTTTCGCTGTCATGCATCTAACGACCTCGAAAACTGTAAGATTTATGAAAAGTGTGTTGAAGCTACAGTGTGTTCTTTAATTCTGTCTGTAGACATAATTCAAAACTTGTTCGTCCGATTTAGCAAGATACATTCAAGTTACTCTCAAGTTGAACCCAGAAACGCAGGCCGGGATTTGTGTGAAGTGTAAGTTATTGTTATTGATTGTAGTCAATAAATGGACTAATTAAAAAAATACCTGGCGTTAGTGGTCACGAATATCCGTTCTGCGAGTTCAAGTTTTTACGTGCGGGCGACAACGACAAACACACTTGCAGAAATTTAACACTCGAATTTTTTGCAACTTTTCCTTGCGAACGCGTCAAAAAGCCTCCGTTAGAAATGAACCAGCAGATTACAGTACTTAAGAAACTGAGTTACATTCTTAATTCTGTCCATCTTTCTTCGTGCTTTTTTTTTTTGCGTAGTTGACTAACTTTGAAGTTTTGCCAGCACCCTGAAATCACAGTGGTTTCTGTACATACCGTCTGCATTAACTGTCAAAGTCTCCCCATTTTCCCACACAGTTTGAGGTCTCTTTGCTCTCTGTGGTTCTCAGAACAACCGAGTATTAATTTTTACGTTTTGTTGACCATGCATCCTAATATAATGATAGTCTTTTTTTTTACCAACTTGCTGCTCAAATTCTTTATTTTAATACATTTATTACATTTCTCTACATGTTTCGAGCACTATTTTGCTCATCTTCAGGAGGGCAGATTATTAGTACAGCATCTGGTATGGTCACTCTCTTTGGGTGACTGTTCAGTACACAGGTTACGAGAGTCCTCCCATAACCTGTGCACTGAACAGTCACCCAAAGAGAGTGACAATACCAGATGCTGTACTAATACAATTGTCCTCCTGAAGATGAGCATAGTAGTGCACGAAACATGTAGAGGAATGTAATAAATGTATTAAAATGAAGAATTTGTGCATCAAGTTGGTAAAAAAAGACTATCATTAAGCGAGTATTATTTTCCTGAACAGAAGTAACTGGCCTTTTTTTTTTATGAAGACGCATTGTTTTCTGTGAAATAGGGATCTCAAAATATCATTTACGTAAATTTCAAGCGATTCGTATGCAATTGAATCTCGTTTTTTGTTAGGTTAAGTTTTCAACAGAAGTTACTGTGACGCTTATGGTGGAGAGGGTGGTGATGGTTTTGTTGTCTTGAAGCGTATTAATTTTTTGTTTGACGACATTAATGCCTACTACGCATAATTTTGAAGTCAGTATATACATACAGACATACACATATACGCACGAACACACACCTAAATATTTAACAAAGTTCTGCAGGAGCCTCCGTACTTTTTTGCGTCGATGGTCTGGGAACTAGATTTCGATATTGGCTACAGTTGTTATTAGTTTTCCCAAGTTATTCCGAGTATGTGAGCAAGATGTTCCCCAAACTAATGACGGGCTTGCTCCTTTTACTTTATTTCTTACTGTTCAGAGATTACAAGTGGACGGTGATTTTTGACAATTTTCACTTACTTGTGTGTATATGCTGGTCGCTGAGAGGAGACGAGATGCGGGGTCCGGGTTCAAGCGTCGGTCAGTCTGTATCTATGTGAACCCTATCTTCTGGATGTCCTCACTCTTATATGTGGCGTCTCGGCGCCCACTGTGACGCTGCCTATCGCGCGCGCGGCCAGTCGTGCAAGCGCAGTGGCAAACTGTCACTCATCTCCTTACGAAGGGGTGGAAACCTGTTAGGGGAGTGGCAAAGGTTATCGTTCGTCATTGAAAGGAAGTGATTAAACGGTGAGAAATGTCACATTTGCCAATGCTTCTGGGTTCGGTGTGTCCGGATGCTTGGTGTCTCTTCCCTGTACATTGCGGCTGAGTCCCTTGATACTGCCACTGGATGCTTGTTACTCTTGACTTAGGATCTCTTGCTTTCAAATAAAGGGAGAGACGCGGTGATCCTAAGTCATTTAACACAGTACCAAGCGCTGATTGTCCGAAACTGACATGGGTCTACATCATCACTGCGATATTTAATAGGTAATAAATACTAGAATTAAAATCCGAGGTGACACATGTTCATTTTTAAGTAAATAACACAAACAAAGGACCAGTTAAAAGTCATGAGATTAAGTGAACTCACTTAGGGCTGTTTTGTGTGTGTAGGACCTAGACTGTGCCTTATAGAAAGCGTCTAGTCGGCGTGATTGAGTCACATTCACAGTCGAATGTTTGGGATAATAATCGATTATTATCGATTATTAGGGATTACAGTCTGCCACTATCGATTACTATCGCTCATTGTTGATAAATGTCGATGGTAACAGTGTTTCGGCAGTTCAACGAATGTGAAGCTGAGAGTGGAAAAGTGTAAATACGGGCGTTGTTCATCTATAACTTTTCTGTTACATTAATGGCTTCGAGTCCAAGTTAATTTACTTCCTTATTATTACGCAGTTCCAGGGAAAAACTACCCCTTAAGGAAAGTCTAAACGATCGTTTGCTAGGAGGAAAAGCTATTTATTTCAATACGTTTCATCTTCCTTGCATTAATCACATCTGAAGTATATAAATAACCAACTAATGCACTTCAATGTTTATGACTAATTTTACTCATAGTGTTCTCACCAACATGTTTCGGCCGGCTTTCCGGCCATCTTCAGGATGATGTTATTATTACAAGACTTACAAACGTACAGTTGTAGTTAACTGTGTCACCATCACTCCACAAAAATTAAAATTATAATTTGGGTTAAAATTATTTCAGTAATATAAACATACGTTAAAAATGGATAATCATTAAAATCTTGGCAGTTCAAATTGTTTAGTCTGTGTGGAGTGATGACTGATGCAGTGATGTGGTGAGTTTTAATCCAGCGTATGGGTGATGTGCTGACGGTATGGTACACTGGTCGCGTTCCCACTAGTGTACCACACCGTCAGCACACCACACAACAACGTTGTGAATACAATGCGTCATAAGTACTGAAGTGCGTTTGTTGGCTATTTATATATTTATGGTAAATTTTTCTGTTCTGCCGTACCAGTGTTTATAACAACAACAATAATAACAATATCATTTTACACTGCGACACATAAGGTCCATATTTAATATTGTTTGAATGGTGAGTGAGTGAATGAGATGAAGATTTGTGTCTTCTGGGGCATTACGCAATTACCGACGTTTCGGAGGCCCTATACTCCTCCTGAATGTAAAGCAAGGTAAAGCAGTCCCGTTACAGGCCTGGAGTGGCCCAGAGGGTTCCAGGAAGTTAACATTCCCAGATTTCATGACAACGGCACAGGATGGTGGTAAGGTTGTCAGCCTTACGCACCGGCCGCCTTCACCCCCAGGAAGTACTCCTGGTACTCATTTCTGTTAGAGGCTGAGTCGATCCCAGGGCCACAGTGCGATCTGAAGGATTTGATGTCAATGAAAACTTCCAATGACGCCAGCTGGGATCGAACCAGAGACCTTCCGATTTGTAGCACGGAACCTTAACCACTGTGCCACTGTATTTGCTAGTCGGAGAGGTGTAAAAGCCTTGAAGATCTGAATACTTATCAACACCATTGTGAGAAGCTGAATGATCGCAAATTAGTGTAAAGTCGATGCCCGGAATGTCCGGCCAGTTTTTTTTTTGTTGCTGACTCCAAATTCATTCATTCTCTGCTGCAGTTGAAGGAAATATATCTGGACTGAAGACGGTTACTTGTAAACCACCTGTTGCTATGCGACGCCAGGAGCCATTCCTTCCACCTGTAGTGGCTTGTGTCATAAATATTTGTTGCTCTGAATGTTAGTGTGTTAGAATGTTCAGTGACGTAATGTCAGCCTCCAGTTACCCTGCTTGTGTATCAAGAAATGAAACACTGACAGCAAGCTTGTGCATATACGTTCACTAGTAGCCAATTAATTATCTGGAAATTTAGTTACCAAATTATATACTTATCCAGTTAGTGGATAGTTTTGATAGCAAAATACGGTCGAACTCGGTTAGAACTATGAGAGAGACCGATTATTTTGTGTAGTTATAACCGAGGAGTATAACGCTATGGTTACTGGAGACGAATTAATTGGTGCGCTCCACAGAATATCTTACTCTGTAGGCGAGGTGTTGTATGAACCGATGTCGTTGTAACCGGGTTCGACTGCATTTAGTTAGTCAGTGCTAGTTTGTAGAAGTTTTCTTAATACTTAGTTACTATACTGTATAATTTGGTTGGTTACTTGCAGGTTCGGTGGCGAGCCCATAATAGACCGCTTGGGAGATGTAGGGGTAGATAGGAGGGTAGTATTAAGTGGATCTTAAGGAAATAGGAAGGAAGGGTATGAACTAGATTACTTTGGCTCAGGATAGGGACACGTAGTGGACTGTTTAAGCAGGATCATGAACCCTCAATTCCCACAAAATGCAGGGAAATTCTCGATTAGCAGACAAACCTTTAGCTTCTCAAGAAAACCTCTGCTCCGAAAATTAGTTGCTTAGTTTGCCTACATATTGGTTGATATTATAATTTAATGCTGAATTACCAGTTGTTCTAAGGCGTAGGTCTACGGCCGCTCGCCTGCTGAGATTGTGGGTTCGAATCCCACCGGGGACGTGAATGTCTATCTATTGTGAGTGTTGTGTGTTTTAAAGTAGAGATCTCTGCGACGAACTGATACCTAGTCCAGAGCAGTCCTGCTGAATGGCGCGCCGTTGTGTGTGATCTAGAAACATCGTGAAAGAGGAGACCTTGGCCCACTGGGGGCTGTTGCGCCAAAAACAAACAAACCTATTGTTCAGTTATTTAATTTGCTCTGTAGGTGCATAGTTACGTCGCCAGTTGTTTACCTAAGTAGTTATTTTGCGATCACTCGGATTGACCGGCCCCTTTGATTTCTTTGTCTCTCAGCAAACTCTTAGCCGATTCCGGTGGCTGGGCGTTTTAAGGCGTGGGTCTGTGGCCGCTCGGTTGCTGGGATTGCGAGTTCGAATTCCGCCAGCGGCATGGAATGTTGTTTCATGTGTATGTGTGTTGTGCATTTTCAGATGGATATTCTTGCGACGGACCGATCACACGTCCAGAGGAGTCCTACCGAGAGTGATGTGACTGAGCGTGATAGTGAAGCCTCGACAAGGAGGTGGCCTAGTTCCCAGTAGGGCTGTAGAGCCATGGAGTAAAAGGAAACTCTTAATAGACAAGGTAACAATTTTGATATCGAAAGCTAAAAATGCACTTGCGTTTCCTGCAAGTTCTATACTGACGGCGAACTTGCTTGTATTAACGAATTTACTATATTAAGAGACTGTAGAGGCATACTGACAATATTGGCACTGTACTGGAGAATTGTATAACTTGTTCTTGATACGAGCGTCTGGTAATATGCAGACCTGTAGACACGAATCGTATGATAATACGTATAAGCGAGAAAACATGTGGGGGGGGGGGTTTGAGAAAATTTGCTAAATAAGTCAGTACTATAGAAGAAAGAGCACGTAGTCAAATACTTCCAAACTTCTGTTGTTCCGCAAGTTGAATGGTTGGTACTGTTGCTTTGTAGTTAGCATATCGCGAGTGAGAATTCCAACTAGACGATTTCCTATCCTGACCAAATTTTCTTCGTACTTTTCCTCCGTCCCTCCAGATAGACTGTGGAATGTAAATGTAAGACATACCGCAAACATCGCCTGCCGCAATATTTCCAAGTCATCTGTTCAATCAGTCCTGTGCAACGACTGATAAAGCATTGGCGAATTATGAATAGATAGGATGAGAATTCGACATGATCTCTTAAATCTCCAAAGACACTTGCCAATCTGTAAGTCTGCGACAGTTGAAGACAAACACACAAATTAATGTACCAATAATTATCCAACAAGATGCAACAATATACAGTTTATTTACATCAGCAAACCGCTCTACATGTTTCGGGTGGTATCTCCACCCATTATCAGAAGCTCATATCACTGTATCTACAGTATCTGGCATTATTGAGACCGTTACTGCTACCTGTTGTGAACGTGACTGGATGGGAGTTCCCATCCAGTCACGTTCACTACAGGTAGCAGTAACGGCTTTACTAATGCCAGATACTGTAGATACAGTGATATGAGCTTCTGATAATGGGTGGAGATACCACCCGAAACATGTAGAGCGGTTTGCAGATATAAATAAACTGTATATTGTTGCATCTTGTTGGATAATTATTGGCACATATTACGTGATGTACGGACCACTGAATATAAAACACAAATTAACTCAGAAGAACACTGCCTTTCGTGAAAGGTAACAGTCTATTATCTGATTTCGAAATAGTCTGCCTCTCATTTCGGGATCTTGAAATCTCATTATCTTATTCACAGAAAATCTCCACCGGCTTTTGTTGTTGTCTAGATCAGTCCATTTTGAATACTTACACTTTAATATTCAAATATCCATTTCAGTTGTGCACTGAAGCCTACTCCAAAACTTTTAAACAGATTTTTTTTTCAATCACGGCTTTAGACTAGAACTGTTGTCTGTGGATTTTGCACTTGACCTTGGCAGTGGCCTGCGCTGGAGAAAACCGAACGTACTTTGGTTCTGAACAGTAACGGAGTTATTCCAGTTAAAAATACATGGAGTTGAAATGCAGTCGTGTTTCGTGCGTGTGAGGTAATGGAGTTTTGTGCTTTAGTGTTCTGTGTGGTGACAGCTGTGCTGAAATTGGTCTTTAGGCTTGTTATAAAAGAAATATCTAACAATATTTGTTAATTAATGCTGCATCATGTTTCGGCCTTAACTGTTGGCCGTCTTCAGGGAGCTCGCAAGTTATTTTAGCATGTTCAGCTTGTGCTTCAACTTGTATGGTAGGGATTCGACAAATGATTAGAATTGTTATTATGAAGATTAAATGATACAATTCTTAACATCAGTACTGTGGCTGAAAGACAGTTAAAATACGGTATAAAATTATTTTAATTTGCTGTTGATGTAACTGTTGTGTCCAAATATCTACGCGTCAGTGTTTCGTCAAATGAAGTAAGTTCTGGACTCAGTCCTGTGACTTGTGTTCACTTTATGAACGAATATATTTAATTCCAGAACTTACTTCGTTCGACGAAACACTTAAACATTGATGGTTGGACAAATACATAAACAGAAAATTAAAAATAATTTTATACCGTATTTTAACTGTATTTCAACCACAGTACTGGTTTTAAAAATTGTATAATTTAATATAATATAATAACAATTCTAATCGCACGTATAAATCCTACCGCATTAGATGAAGCATAAGCTGCACATGCTAAGAAACGTTCTAGCTCCCTGAAGATTGCCAACAGTTAAGGCCGAACATACTTTGATTCTTCGGGCATCCCGATGATTATATTATCGTTCTACCAGGATTCGGTATAATCTCACATAACATCTGCCACGCAAGAGGGAAAAAGGAAGATTTCGGAAATGTAGGAATATTCTTTTCCGTAATAGCAATTGGATTACTAGGATTTGTAGTATGAGCACACCACATGTTTACAGTAAGAATCGACGTTAACACAAAGCATATTTTACACTAGCAACAATAATTATTGCTGTTCCAGCAGGTATTAAAATCTTCAAATCACTACAACAATATACGGAACCCGTATAACACACAGAGCAGCTTGCCTATGAGCATTAATTGGCAAATACAAGGCGTTGTGCAAAACATTTGTGTTAAATTTTTTATATGTAAGATAGTTGCACGAAAAATGTACAGCATTAAATATATTGTTTCTTGACCCAAATTGGATCGCGTCCCCGTATGCTGATTCATGTTCGGCGTATAATGGGAGACACACCAAACACGACACATTATACAGAGACGGGTTCTAATCTGAGTGAAGAAAGTACAGATGTTCTTGAACAAGAACTAATTTTAACGGAGCTTTATACGTCTTTTGATCATAGCAACATAAAAATGACATTATAATTGTAGTAAACACACTATTTTATCTTATGCGTATTGGACCGTGCATCATCTTGATATTTGAATAAAGGTTGACCAACTAGATGACACTTGCTTTATTATATATTGCTCAACATGTTTCAGGCGTTAATACGTCCATCTTCAGGA
>Ga0123352_10007012_pt1 | contig 17334 bp, 10 predicted proteins | sample TergutLab28metaG_FD_89700 | JGI IMG/M metagenome (GOLD analysis project Ga0123352, IMG submission 89700) | Labiotermes labralis P1 segment gut microbial communities from Petit-Saut dam, French Guiana - Lab288 P1 | ecosystem: Host-associated > Arthropoda: Insects > Digestive system > Gut ... | reverse complement strand
TTATATTTAGTATACCCAGTTAATGATTTGACAATAACGAAATGGCAATACTCAAAAGTGAACTTTTGGAGTAACAGCCTTGGTATAATGTATTCTTATTGCAGTTCATATATCCAACTTGTGGTACCTGTTAATATAAATAATTAAGTTTAATGTATTTTAAGAGCTCAGCCCAATATATGTACATACTGTAATCTTATACCCTATCTAATGTAATTTATAATGACATATTCTATATCCGGTGGTTCTGACCATGTTTGGATTGATAGGAGTGGTACATGGTACATGTGCCCTGGTATTGGAAGGCGTGTTTTGTGACTGCATTTCTCGTTTTATAACTGTATATCTTTATATAATCGTATTTCCTATTTTGTTACCTTATATTTTTTTCTGTGACTCTCTGTTTCATCTTTGTATATGACAAGCTCAATATCCTATGGGTATCTGCCTTGTATGGATCTGATGAACGCATAATAAAATACAAATACAAATACAAAAACCCAGAACGGCGCAGTTCACAGAGTCCTGGTTATAAAACAAAGATGTTCCGTGCAGATATTCTTGGTAATCCGTGGTAGTCCGTCGGTGAGTACAGATATGACAGTCCACAGATCAGTTGTAGTCGGTGTGTGTGAACGCATGTTAAATAACACGTACAGTACGTTTTCGTTGGGTGTTCAATGCAGTAAGTGTAAATTTTAGTTACTGATCCATGGCTACTGTAACTAGTGTTGTACAGACTATCTCTACGCAGTTGTGATGAATGATCTCCACTATTATCGATACACCTTACACAGTTTTGAGGCTGTGTGTAGTATGTAGAGCCTTGTTAGTCAATTGAATTCGTTGACATTCATAGCAAGGAATGAATGCATTTAATCCAATGGATTATTTACTAAATGTGACATTTGTTTGGAAGTTGTCGAAATAGTAAGTTATAAGCTCCTATAGGATTGTACTTTCCGACACAGGATTCCTGGGATCGTATGTGGTTGTGCAAGTATTCTGATTTTGTGTCTGCACAGATGCTTTGTATGTGGAAGAGGTGAACTGCGAATTTTCGATAGTGCAAATTGAACAGTTTAATGGCAAATTAGGAACGCTTTTCATGGAACCAAAGATGATGCTGTAAGTTATTTCATACCTTCCGAAGTGGTATATATACAAGTGTAGGACCTCGTTAGATTCGTGGTAACATTGCCGTTGTGATATATAAGCACAAATCGTATATCGGCTCTGGGGCCACCCTGCCACCTATTCCATAGGCACCACCCGTCTTTCCCGGCGGTAAAGCGGTCGGAGCGTGAAGTTGATCACGTAACCTGTATCTAGTGCTGAGGTTAAGAATGAGTGGATTTTACGTCTACTTCCCCAATATAATTTCATGGCGTGGGCAAGGACAGCTTTATTTACTTGTGTGACCATCATAAAGGGGTGCGAAAAATGCAAAGTAAGTGTGGAATTTTTACAGCCAGCGTTTGTTGAACTACCTCAAACAACTAAGTAACACCGCGCAACTTGCAGTTGTGGTTTTAGAGAGAGTAGGTGTCCATTCATGTCATTTACTCTGTGTGTCATTTAAGATGGGGCAACATTTAACATTTGATTACAGTGATGTGTGTTGTAGCTGCAGGACAACTTGAGAAAATGAATCCGCTTTAACTATTAATATATTGTCTTGATTCCAACCTATTTTCAAGCTACAAATTCAGTGAATGTGAATGTCATATATGCCTATCATCACATTCTGTAATATATCATTTGTCAATGAGACAGTTTTTTTCACAGTCGACAGGAACATTTTGTTCATGATGGTGTAGTGAACTATATCACATCATCCTGGAAAAACTGAGGTTCATATTTAAGTGATTTGTTTACATTCCTTATATTGTGTTTTAAAAGTTAGGTAACTGATACTGTTTTACTTATTAGGATCCAAGATAGTGTTGTCAATACAGTGATACAGCTATAGGTTGTATGAGCAGCCAACTGATTTCCATGAAGTGCTGAGGTTAAGAATGAGTTGAAGCTCTATCTGTGCTGTACCATATGCCTTCATGGCATACACAGACACAAAATTAGTACTGTATAACAATATATAAATTCATTAGTATAGGAACTGCTAGGTAAAGACTTCATTAATTATATGTTTTTAAATTAATTTTTGGTTTTCCAAGTGCCCATTAATATTGTTTTTGGCTATTATCTTTACTATATCATTTATACATTGATTCTTTCACTACTGACGTTAGCCATATCTTTGTGGTTATCTTGTTTTAATATCAGTAATGATTTTTAACTGTTATGTATTTTTGGAAATAAAATTTTACTTTAGTTTTCTTGTATTCCTTGTGATTTCTTATTAATATTTGAAGCAACGGATTATTTATTATCTCCTTGTGTTCCTGTCAGTTTTAGTATGTTTTGTCTGTTAAGTCTGACCTAATTATTTTATGCTGTTGGCCTTTTTGGATACATTATTTAGCCATGTGTAATTGTTGACAGTAGTAGTAGCATCAGAGGAAATAACGATGTAGATTATCAAGTAATTAATACAAAAACCATCTCCATAATGCACTTGTGCATAACAGTGCACATTGAATTCTGTGGTTTTAGAAGTCATGTTCGGTTGGTACATAATTTGATTTTTAAAATATAGTTTTAGAGGAACTTCTGTTTATGCATGATATGTAATATATGGGGCCAAAAGTGCTGGCTAGAAGCCGTGAAACATCTAGGCCAGTTTGACCAGTATAATGTCATGTATTTTACTATACCATAATTAATAATACACTTGTACTGACTGTCTCCTTGATAGACTTGTATGTGTGGTCATGTAACTGTGTGAACTGCAATGTGCTTGCAGTTTTTAAATATTCATAAACTGCCACCAGAACAAATTAATAAATGTTAGAAGCCATTCATTGCTTCATTTATCATTTATTATTTATAATGCACTCCAGTCTGTGTATATGCATAACAAAACCACTGAAGACAACCTCATGATTTCACTTGTCACTAGCCTGTACATCACTTAAACCACCTTAATTGCATCCAGTTTTACCATAAAGTTAACACAACTATGTTAGAATATTTAGTTACATGTACTGATACAGCATTTCATTAGCCTTTGAAGCATTATGAGGTAAACTATTATTGCTCCAGGAAAGTGTAACCAAGAAGTATGATGCTGGGGTGCAGAATAGTATCACCCTTCTTTGGTTTGGTTACGGCATTGGTCTCAACATTGTTTGATAAGTATGCCAGTTTGCTCAACCTTTAAGGACATAATGGACCAAACCTATGCATGAATTATTCTGATGTCCATATCATAGCATAAAGCAAATTGTGTTCCAATTGTGGGTAGAAATTTGGTTTTTGTTACTCCAAACATAAACATTCATTGATCATAGATTCTGATTAATTGCACATTCATCAGAAAACAGAACATCATGTTTTGGAATTGCGTTAACAAGTTCAGAAAATCCTGCATGTCTGTTGTTGTTAAGTTTGTTCACAAATGATGGATGGGAATAATGCACAGAAGCCAGAATTTGTTGCAACATTTGCATTGACGCACCACAGACACTGAGTGTTAGGGATCATTTCTGGAGCAACTGTTTCATGACTCCCACAGAGATATTCCAACACCTGCCAGTTGCTTCACAGTTTTGCTTGGTTGTCCAGATTTTGGCATATCTGTAACACTATCCACTGAGAACAGTTTTCATTTCACATTGGCAGCAACTGGGAGGAGCCACTTTTTGCATGATCTGAAAGCAATCTCTGATGATATTTATTGTCTTTGACCCAGGAAAGGAAATTTATTTATAGTTGAGTTATGTATTTTCATTTGCTTATGTCATTCATGTTTCCTACTTAACATTTCTTGCTTTATTTTTACTCTCCTACTCTCCATTTGTCATTATTTTCCTGTTTGTACCTGTATTCATGCATCCTTAATCTGTCCTAAGAATTTCGTATCACCTTTTACCTTTTTTTCCTTTTTGTCTTCCAGTCCTTTGTTCTAGCTTTATTTTTATTTGTTTTCTCTTACCTGTTTTTTAATCTCTGTCTTTTCTTTCTTTTTCTTGTTATGTTCTTATTTCTGTAAGCTGGGGTAGCATACTTGTTATATTGACTAGACTACAGGCTGGGTGATTGGGGTGCAATTCCTGACAGGGGCAAGTGACTCCAGGATCCACTCTGGCTTCATTTAAGTGGGTAGTGGGTTTCTTTTCCATGTGGTAAAGGAGCTGTTGCATGAAGTTGATGAGTCACCTCCATCTAGCACTGAGGTTAAGAATGAGTGGTGCTGTATCTCTGCTCCACATGTGTGCCTTCATGGCATGAAGAGGGACAACTTTACCTGTACCTTTTTACCTAGTTTACCCACCCCTATCTAGTATCATGGTTAAGAGTGAGCAGGGCTATACTTCTACTCCCACTCTATGCCTCCTTTGGCATGTGGTGACCTTTTCCCTTTGCCTAGTGTTTATAATCTTACAGACCATTATGCATTTACTGTCCTTTGTTTATTGCTTACAGTGTTTTACCTGAACATTAAACTTACCATTAGAGAGCTCATTGCAGTAACAGGGGTAACGAGATCTTCCAACACACACTGTATACCAGTAATTTACCATTAGTAAAACTTCTGTATAATTCAGGTTTTATTGTGATGAGTACCTCTCTTTAATTGCTTTACAAAGACTGAGAATCTTCATTTAATTGGATAGTTGTCTACAGAAAATACAGTTAATCAGAAAGTGGAAATTATGCCACAGTAGACCAATAGCTGAGAGTGTAATATTAAAATGAAACTTACAGGAATATATTCCGAATATGGAGCAAGGTAGAGTGCGTGGTGGACTTAACGTGATGGTGGTGATGAACATTTTTGCTGTGAAACAACAGGGATTTTTTTGGGCTGATGAAATAATCTTTTATACCCAGGATTCCCCCTCGTATAAACTAGCATTGCAGGTTTGTACAATTGCCATCTTCATTTTATTTTTTAACTTTGTACTCCATTTAGGAAGATGACTTCTATTATGTTTTTACTTTTCAAAGAACCACTGTCATCAGAAAAAATTATACCACTGACTTTACATTGAGTGCAGGGGTATCTCTTGAATACTTTTGCAGAAAACATAGTTAAAATTAAAGTAAGGTTGGTGGCCATAATTTATAAGTTCTTACTGAATTTTACAAAATTTGACCATTTGATTCCAAAGTTTTTGTTAGTGGAAGATAGACATTATATAGATTATAATACAAGGAAGAATGTGTAATGTTTTGCAAGTTGGCGAGCCGTGCAATTGGAAGAGATCACCTTGCTAGCTTGCCACCATGTGTAATTCCATACAGACTCCTCCCTGTTTTAAATCTAACCAACAGAATTAAAGAATCTTTCATGTATGGTAATCTCTGTCACTGTGTTTTGAGTTAAACTATTGTTATAGAGTCCACCATACGAACATTTATTTTCTTGTTAAATGAATAATTATTTTAAAATTAGTTTGTTTTGTTGGTTTTGCTCAGGGATAATGCAAGTGCAGGTGATTCAACTGCATTGCCTGAAGAGGCAAGGCAGTGCAACCCTTCCCTTCCCATTGAGATGGAGGATGATGCCACTAGGATGAGGGGAGATGCCATTGGTAATACGCTGTACAGCGAATGTTGGGTCATCAAGGTTTTGATGAAGCTTGCTAAGGTAAGACACGCTCTGCAAGAGTAATGAGCTTGAAACAAAGCAGTAAAGACAAAAGTGTTAGAGGTTTATGTGGAGGTATGAATTCACTTAAGATGTGCTGTTACCTACAACGGTACAGTAAATGCATGCCTTGAAGGCATTGAAGGGGGGTGGAGATATGGCTCAATTCATCCTCGACCTTTGCAGTAGATGAGGTTCAGGGATCAGCCTCACACCCTGGCCACTGTATCACTGGGGAAATGGCCTCCAGGAACCAGTGAATGTGAAGGTAGGTAGGCTCCAGAGCCAGTCTGGAAGATATGGAGAAAGAAATATCTTGCCCCTGCTAGAATTTGAACCTCAGATTGTTCAGCCCATAGCCTGGTCACCATACTGACTGTGCTATCCTGGCTCTGTGTTTACATATTTCATTGTAATATGATTTCATATACAGTAGTGAACCAGGACAGCACTTCAACTTTTGTCACATGACTATGAACACTATATGCATGGTGATTCTGCACTTCTGAAGGCTTATTGGTAGCACACTTAGGCAGTTGTAAGTGCGTCACAATGTGCAGTGTATGCACCTTTAGACCTTCTCACATTAGTTTCAAACTTTGCAGTTTTTAGAAAGAAGGAATGGAAATTACCCAAGCGGCAATAAAATTAGTTCAGCTGACAGGCTGAGGAAGAAACCTGTCACTTTATTAGGTATTGTGAAATGTTATAAATGTGGTGAGAAAAAGGGACTATAAAATCAAGCACAACATGGTCTACCACCCTGAGAATCCAAGTTGTTCAAGGAATACCCAAAAATTCATTTTTGATATTAGACTCTCCAACAAGAATAATACTTCAGCAAATTACACAGAATATTTGTCACCTAAGTCTATCGTAAATTGAAAGCATATTTTGAGAGGGAGAACATGTCTTCTAAATTTCGCCCTGATCAGGTGTTGAAACGGTTTTGAGAATTTCATAGCCAGAAAAATAATTTGGTTACCATAAAGAGGCTCATGGGTATTTTATAGCTCTTTGCTGGGCATTTCATTTCTTCCTGTTGCACTCTTGCTCCTAAACATACAAAAGCCACATAGAAGGTAGTGGAAGAAGATAAAGATCAAATTGAAAGAGAGATAGTTGATGATTAATTGTGTTGATCATAACTTTTTTGATGTGGTTCACCATTTCTTCTGTGCCACATGTGACCATGTAAGATTATGAGAACTGGAAAAGGCAATCCTGAATGTGAAGATAGAAATTGGTCACCAGTTGAAATTGTTTGATAACCACTGCTCATATGTTGACCATATATTGTGAGCCCAGCTTTTGACAATTCACCTGGATATCTCTCAGACCTGGCTGACCTCATCAATTATTTCATGGTATTGAACTTGTCACCAGTATTATGTCATTCTTGAATATTACAGATCAGAGTATTATTGTCATCTTTGAAACTTGCTGCCTATATGCAACTTCACAAGCCTTATCATTTAGATGGAAGGAGAAGGAAACTTCACCATCAGGGAGTTTCGGTGAAACAAGAGCATAAAAGTAGCAGTTGCAAGAGATGGAAAGCCCATCATTTAGTTTTAGTTAAATATCAGTATAAGTGTGGCACTTGGACGAGAATGAAAACACTCCATCAAGGAGTTTTGGTGAAACATCAGTATAAAAGTGGCAATTGCAAGAGAAAGGAATTCTGCCATCAAGGAGTATTGGTGAAATATGAGTATAAAAGTGGCAGTTGCAAGAGAAAGGAATTCCACAATCATGGAGTACAGGTGAAATGTCAGTGTAAAAGTGGCAGCTGCAAGAGAAGGAAAGTCCACCATCAAAGAGTTTTGGTGAAGTGTCAGTATAAAGGTGGCATTTGTAAGAGGACATCCATCAGCAAGGAGTTTTGGTGAAATGTCGGTATAAAAGTGCCGCTTGATGCCATTCATGATATGTAAGCAAAAGTAATGATACACTGTATTGATGAAATGTGGTGAAGTGTCTGGCCTGAGGTTCTAATGACTTAGGAGCTTTGCTGGGAGCACTGATACCAGCAATGCACAGTGTTCAGTTAGATATCTTGTCATGAGCGCTGGCTCAAATGATGTCATTGAGGAAAATATGGGTGTCTGCTGCAGATGGAGGAGGAGAAGGGGGATGAAGAAGGAGAATGTAAGTTATTGTGACTGAGGTTTGTAGGAATGGAGATAATATTGCATCCCTCATTGCTAAGAGCAACCCTGTTTGGGAGAGAAGTCATAAGGTAGCAAGGAAGTTGAAGAGTGTGTTAATTTGCTGAAAGAAGGTCTGTAGAGAAGATGAAGCATGCAACCGAGCTCTCTTACACACAGATTCTCTAGAAAATATGAGAATTCTTGCATTGTTAATGATTCAGGAACATAATTAATTTGTAGAGAAAATTTTGTTTCATTAATATTTAAGAATTCATTCACCACATATGGTGTATCTGTAGTTGTAAGTTATATGTGTGTCTTCATGAACGCATTCACTGATTATGTTGAGGTCTTATTGCCGTTTGATGAAATTATGCAGACACAAGTACATTGTTGGGTCTGGCCTGATAATAGATTTGATGAAACTGAAATTGCAATAAAGGATCTGAAAATGTGTGACTGTTCTTGTGTTAATTGTATATTAACATTGCACTTCCAAGTGAGATACAGGGCAGCACATATCATAATTTATCACAGAGTAAGAAATTAAGAAAACATCTGCCTAGCACCAAGCTGTACTAGACAACACAAATTGAGAATTACAATTGTACATACATGTAATATGTTTTGTGTAGCAGTATATGTTGTTTACTGAAATGAATTGTATGCAGCAACTCCTTGGAAAAGCTGATAGTTAATTGGCTGATCAAAAAATTTTCTGAATTTTATTGAACCCAAACTTGTGTTAGCATGCATGTTTTAACATTTTTACAGCAACATGGATGAAGTATCAGTTCTGGAATGTGAAACTGTGTCACGTGACAGAAAACTTCATACCACCTTCTTCATTACTGTGTTTTACAAAGCCTACCATTGGAACATATCTTTAGCCAGTTGAATCCAGTTCATACCTCCACATTCATGCATGGCTTTGCGAATTTCTGTGTGTAGGAGTGATGAACAATTGTAGCTTGAATGGTAGCAAGCATTCTGAAAATTTAATCTGCTTTGAACTTGTTTGTGAATGACATTTTGATATCTGCAATGCTAGTATAGTTTGTTCATGTTCATAAATTTTGACTATTTGCATTACATGCAGTTTCATGGCTATACAATTATGAATTTCAGGTCTTAAAAATTTGTACATAACAAAACCATATTGATTGTAAGGAAGAGTATTTTTTGTACAGTGTCTGTGTAGGAAATAGCTAAAGCAATGGTTATTGGAATAACAGAAAAGTGGTGGTAAAATTCTACAACATATGTCTAGTGCTCATAAAGAGCGTGTAAGAAGATAGTGATTCCTGTATGAGAAGTACGGAAAAATGAAGAAAAGGATAGTTGTGAGTCATCAAGTATGAGATTTGTCAAGGATGTGACCAGCTTCATTGGTTGGAAGTGTGGACATCTAATACTGGACTTCCATAAAGAATAGAAGTTTTTTATAACTATGACATAGATGAGATAAATAATTTACTAACTAACTAACTGACCAAGCAACTAATTAACTAACTCATGGAGAATTTACTAGTTCCCCAGCTAGTCAGAAATTCTCTGCATTTTATGGAACCCAAAGGTTCATAACTGTGTTTCGAAGATCCCACCACTTGTCCCTATTCTGAGCCAATTCATTGAGTCCATGCTGTCCCATTTTGTGTCTTTTAAGATCTGTTCTAATCTTATCCTTCCACCTACACTCAGGTCTTATAAGTGGTCTTGAAGCTCCTCATTACAGGCTCCCACCATGGTGTAAATAAGGTACTGTCTTTAGGGTTTTAATCACAGCGTGGAGTAGTAGTTTCTTATTGGCGTTTCAGGACAACCTATCGATCCCTCCTTCAGGTGTCAATCAAGACCCATGAAAATGGGACCGATAGGTTGTCCTGAAATGTTGGTAAGAAACTACTGTTGTGTGCTGCATAAAATCCCAAAACAGTGCAAATCTCATTTCTCCAGTCCCATGTTACCTCCTACCTCATAGGCCAAAGTATATGCTTCAGCAGCATCTTCTTAAACCCCATCAGCCTTTTCTTCCCTTTGTCAAGACTGAAATGCAGATTTTGAAATATAGGTATGTTAACCTGGTTGTGTATCAGACACAGTAGGTTCAGCCATGAAGACAAGGGTACTATTCATGTGAGATTAAAATTCCAACTCATATTTTGTGGCTTCTGTTTGCAGTTTTGTTCAGAAGACTGGTCGGAAGATATGGAGAAAGAATTGTGTTTACTTTGGGACATGACAGTTGAGGCAGATGTGGCAGAATTGCTGATGCAGCGTGACTTTTTGGACTTGACGTCTCGGATCATACATGACACTACCATACCTAGGCTGATTGTAAGTTTTGATTGTAATGTGCAGTATGATAACTCTGATTTTGTTGTACAGTTATTGCAGTTGGCCTTTTGGCTAGCACAGATTTATTAATAGTTGTCACTTCTGGTTTGGTTACTGGAGTTCATTGGACATAATTTTGCCGATAGTGTTAAGTTGATATGAAAATTTAAATCTTTGTTATCACTGTAGTAATATATGAATATAAATAACATCAGACATGTTCACTCAGCACAATTCTTTGGAACTGTATCTAGTTCAATGATATACTGACTGAAATCGTATACAGGGTGTACCAAAATGCTTGGACAGACTTCAAGAATGAGTTCTTTACATCAAAACAAAGAAAAAGTTAATATAAACACATGTTTGGAAATAAGTGATTTTTGAGTTTAGTTGAAAGATTACATGCAACAATAAATGCTGTAACTATGGTTATTTTACTTACTGCTGACATAATACATTTACGGTACATGTTCAAAATTTTTTAAACTGTTCAGTTTTTATTGGTTATCAATTTACAGTTCACAAAAACTGTTCAAAATATTCTCCACTTGATTCAGTACACACATGGACATGTCTGATCATGGACTATTGCATTCTTTAAAAGGTCTCGGGCGTTTGTGAATGGTTTGACCAGCATCAAAAATGTGTTGGTGAATTGTCTCTTTATATTCATTTGGAGCTGAATGTACTAGGATTTTGAAGCATCACAGCAGGTAAAGATCTAAATGGTTCAGGTCAACACAATGTTGGGGTGTACCTTGAAATCTCAGTATGGGCATACATTGATATGAACTTTTTTTCTTGTTTTGTTATGGGAATTCACTCCTGAAGTTTGTCCAAGGATTTTAGAAACACTGTGTTTAAGTACTGAGGTTATCATGTTAGTGGATATATATGGTGTGGTCTTGGGAGTTATGGCACCATGTAATGTCATATGTGATGACCCATATTTTGGAAGAGCCATTGTCTCAAATTTCACTTCTGTCATTAAGATGGGGGCAGCAGGTTCCCCTGAAACACTTGTGATTGCTTAAAAGTCTGTGCAGTGCCATAACCAATAAACCCAGAATCAAAAAAATGAAATCCTGATAACAGGGATAAGGGTGAATGTGCATGTACTCTTTGGCATGCATTGTCTCTTTGCTTTACTTTTTTTAAATTGCTGCTCATCCTAATTCTGTAGCACTGTTACATATGTAGGCTGTATATAAATGACAGTAGCACTTTTTTTGAAGTAGTATACAGAGATTAATGGTTTTAATATCCAATCTTGACTTTGTGAGTGGAAAAGTGTGAATGTCAGGATTTGTTTTTCAGGCAAGTTAGTTCCATTGGTTTCTGGGAAGACCTGTTCAAATGTTAGCTTATTCATTGAGTGTTTTCATTAGAGTTTCTTTAGGTTTCTTCCGGCCCTTAAAATGAATTATTGAATATGGGCTTAAAAGGCACAATTTCCTCCTTTCTTGTCCTTTCATTTTTATCATACACAGTCATCTTTCATTTCATTTGACACCACATGCCCTCAAATAGTCCATCAGTGAAGTAATATGTTCCTCATGAAATAAATTTGTTTTACCTTGTGAAGTGTTGGGTGAGATGGAGTAGGCCTGTGTTGAAGTGTCTGGATCATTGTTTAACAATGTATGTCCACTAGCATATGTGAGGGAGAAGGTATTTTTCTTCTTGTCATGACTGGATTATCTCTGAGATGCAGCATGAAGTTTAGTGGGTACTACATCTTGTCTTGTTATGGGATTTAAGGGTATAGCACGAAGCTAACTATTCACCAGCATGCAGTGATGATGATTGAAAGGGACACAGCTGTTCTTCCTTGCTCTGTGTGCATAGGGATGCCTTTTTTAAAAACAGAAAACTGGGACACTTAGTTAGCATGTAGGAGATGTGGCAAGAGATGTTGTTAAGCTGTCACACAATGAAAAGTGAATAATTTATTGATAGTACTAGAATGATATATCTGGGATAACAAATTTATAACATGCAGATACATAAAAGTCAAACAGTTATGAAGAGTGCTACACTGACTAGTCATTCCGTTCACTGACTGTTTTTTTTTTTTTTACATATCTGTTCTTCATCCTGTGAAGTCTCAGTCCAGACTTTGTAATCACTAATTTATGCATCTTCCTTTTCCTATCTTACTTCTTTCTCTTGGTGGCTGTCCTGCAGATGGTTTCTCTCACCTTGAAAAATCAAAATTTTCGTAGGCATTGACAGAAATGTTTTATTCTTGTCACTTGGAGAACCCCAGGATATTTGGCACCAGGTACCAAATTTTGTGGTACACAGCTCATAAAATTGGGACTCTTCGGGAAAATTGGGACAAATGGGATCCTTACATACACAGTGTGTTGAGCTTTGCCTGTTGGCTTCTTATGACATATTTTGCATATGTGTTGCTTAGTGTAAGGGTAATTTTGCCTTTTTTTGTGTGAATTTTTCAGGAGATCCTGGTAGGGATTTTAGGGAACTTGAGTTGTGTTGCAAGCGTTCGAGTGGAGATTGCAAAACAGGTTAATATTATTCATATGCTACTGGAATTGCTTTCTTTGCCGGATGTTCCAACTCTCCTGCAGCTTATGAGGCTTCTTCGGGCTTGCGTTATGGATCTGGTTTATGCAGGAGCAAAAGCTGGATCTTGTTGTACTCCAGTAGAGCAGTCCATGCTTCATGAAAACAAAACCACCACCTTTACAGGCCCTGAAATTGTTACTGAAAGTTCAAAATCACATGTTAGTCCTTCATCTCAGCTGAGGGTGGATGAAAAAGTACACAAGTTTTACAGTTGTGTAGCTAATGTAGAACACATAGGACATACAGATAGTATTTCTGAAGAAATGTCTGTGGAACATGATAAGCTGGAGGAAGTTTCACGGCATCTTCAGAATTGTATAATGGATGTTGATCCATCAAGACTTGAAAGGAGCTGTACACTACATGAAGCAGACCACAAGGAGAAGCTCCATATTGTTGAATCTCATGTGCTAGAACCAGATGAGGCTGACTGTGAGAATAGCAGCGTGACTGACAATAGAGACAAACAGCTGAAACTGAAAGAAGACACTAGTATCGAAAAGAGTGAAGTAGACTCATTTTGGTTGCAAGAATTACGTGATATAAATAAATGGCTGCCAAGCATCATCTTTATTCTGAGAAGCTCTACAAATGGTAAGTTGTAGAATTTTGGCCTCCAGGATTGATTGGCCAGCCAACAAACAAACAAACAAACAAACAGACCAAACACACAAACAAACAAACAAACCAGCCAACCAACCTACTAACTAACTAACTAACTAACTCACCCACTCACTCCCCCACTCCATGTAGCTGAGTCCTTTAGAAACTACTAGTTCCTCAGCTAGTCAAGAAATTCCCTACCTTTAGTGGAACTGAAAGGTTCAGTACCATGTTCACAAGAACCTCCCATTTATCCCTATTCTGAACCATTTACATTCAACCCATGCCATCCCATTGTATTTTTCGAAGGTCATTTTCAGTATCATCATCCTGTGTGTGCCTGGGTCTTCTCTGTCATCTGTTTCTCTGAGGTTTCCCTACCAAGACTCTCTGTACATTTCTCAGTGATTGAATTTTAATGAAATTGTATGCTAGTGGTTTCTACAAGAAGGTCTTTCTGAATTATGTATTGGTGAAGTTCAACCTCTAGTTTACATAAAAGTACATATTGAGCTTTCAAGCAGTGTGTGTTACATCCAATTTATAGCTCTCTATAAGAGCTTGGTAACTTTTTAATGCAGTGTTTTATGTATGATGCATATTTATTGAAATACAAAGAAAGAATTTTTTTTTTTTGTACAGTATAATGTTTATATTATGAGTAGCATTTATGACTAGCTTATTATTTGTACTGTAGATTAATTGTATCAGCAGCAGGTTTGTATCTTCAGTAAACGCAGAGTACAGTGAAGAATGTAACACTGCAAACAACATATTTAGAAACTCATCCTTGATTACTTTACTGGAACTGGTCTTGTAGAATTATCTTCATTGCAAGGCAATGTGTAATGACATTATTCACAGATATAAATATGTTACTGTTATCATGAAGATTCATTTCAATTTTTAAACCTGAAATTATGCAAACCAAAATTATCATGCCAAAGACTGTGCTGAACACACTAGGGTACTACTTAAACATATGACATCAGAGAAAGTTTAGAAGGAGTATTGATATGTACTATAAGTGCTAGTTGTCCATATTCCCAGATATTATTGAATCTCATGTTTTTACATGCTCTTTATTTGTGAATGTAAGACATTTACCTGTTTTGATTGAAAGTAAAAAATAAAAAATGTTTCGCCCTGTAATTGAGTATCTGTGGCATATTGTTGTTGAACATAAGACTTGGAATGACAGACCTGAGTTACTGCAAAATATCTATAACAATACTGTAGGTTTTTATTGAGTTCAGAACTGTTCCAGAATCTTTGCTTATATTGTTGTTTCTGTTGCAGAGGAGTTAATTTGTAGTACACTGTCCTTGCTGGATGTGTTGTGTTACATTCCGATTAATGGTGGCCTTCTTGGAATACATATCGCCAGTCCAGGTATATTATTTACAATACTTTGTAATATACACTACAGTAAAAAACAGAGGGTGAATTTTTCTGGGCTGAGCTGCAGCATGGACTTCCCATTGCATGTAAGAACATGTATTGATTGCTAAATTTTCTACTTGGATGTTGTTATCTGCAGTTAATTACAGTGGGTGGCAGGGCTCAAGTGTAGGGGGGGATGTAAAAGGGCCAGGAGACACTTGGGAGTATTTTGTGCATTAGTGTTGATTTTAAAATTGACCATCACACTACAGAGAAATTTCTCGTTATATGATTAAGTTATTTTATACACTAAGAACACAGAAACTGTTCATCACAAACCCCACCTCCATATTTATATATATATGAAATATCTGACTGTGCTGTATTTACTTTGTAGAAATTGTATTGGCTCTGTCAGAGACTTTTGAACAACTGCATCATGGATATACCAGAGATGAAGATTTTTGCCCAGATGTTAAATTGGAAAAAGCTGTGTGTCACTGGGCTTCAATTCTGTCTTATTTTACATCATTTCCTGCAGGAAAAGTGGCATTGGGTCAGTATCATTTAGGTTTATTCCAGTAAGCTGTTCACTAGTCCTTGTGGTTTTATTTTTTTACAAACATATTTGGGTTATGAAGAGTGTGTCAGCATTTGTGAATTCTGATTTCTGAAATGAGAGGTGCGTTTGAGTGCTGTGTACTTGTTTTTTCTGTTGTGATGGGAATGGTTGTTCAGATTGCAGTCTAATGGTTTTTTGCTGCAAGTGATGCAAGAGGATACATTTTGGAGAAACATATGTATCAATTTTACATCATTGCGTTATGTTGAAACTATCAGGTCTTTTAAGTGTAAGGTGTATATGGCATATCCAGTTTTGTTAAGTAAAGTGGTTACAAGCTACATGTAGGTGATTGTATCAGTTTCCAGTAAATATGTTACTTCTCACTTTTTGCATGTAACCTATATACCAGGGGCTCTCTCCGCATGGTTATTACCATCCGAACCACTCAACCCCATTGAGTGCAAAGATTAAGAATGTAATAATTGAATCATAATGCATAGAATGTATATATATATAAAAACCCGGAATTGTTTATCCCAAAGTATTGGAATGTAATCTGTCAGAAGTTTACTGTGTGATACTGCTTACAGTGCATTCTGCCTGTCTGCATGGGAAGTGTTACTTATTTTTCCATAATATACTGGTTCTAACACACAAATTTATACATATGTATTGTGGCTACTGATGAATGTTGTAATGCCATCTGGAATTACGATTGAATTTTTAGTAATGGCATTGCTGGTGTTATGTAATACAGGTAAAAAGTCAAAGGTGTCCCTATGCAAGCCATGAAGTTGTATGGGGGGAGCACAAATTATTCTTAACCTTGGCAGAAGATGTAGGTGAGTCTTGAGCTGTATGCCCCAGCTGTTTTTCCCCTGGGGAAAGAACCATTGGGACCCACTGAATAGGAGGCTGGGTGGGCCCTGGAGCCAGTCTGGAGGCTATGGAGAAGAGATAAGTCTATTGTTACTGCCTGAATTCGAGCATTGGATCGTTCAGCCTCTTGTCTCATTATGATACTAACCGTGCTATCCTGGCCCCTAGTTAAGTGGTGCAGTAATGTCCCATATAATGTAAGTTCTCTTTTTTATATTTTGGTGTAACACAGTGGGAGTAATGAGGGATACTGTGTTAATTATTATTGGGCTGTTGTGTGTGTATGAGTTTACTGCAACAAGCAGCAGCTGGGTATAAACTAAACTTACAGAGATGTAGGGGGAAGTGCTAACCTGCTTATTGTTGTTGAATCAAGTGTTAGAGGTTAATTCAGGAATGCATCTGTGGTATTATGTAGGTACTTCAAAAAGTTTCCGCACTTTTTTGTCTAGGGTATTGGTAAGTGTTAGACTGCTGAGAGTTGGCAGCATTGTACACCACATCCTGATTGTCTGACCTTGACTATGGCTGGTCCCCATCCTCAGTGTGTGAGTAGCTATTGAGCGGTAAACATGTCAGCGAGTCTTTCAGTTTGCACCAAAGAAGAGCAGAGAAGTGTCGTAAGATTTCTGTGGGCAGAAGGTGTTAAAGGTGCTGAAATACATGCATGTTTATGCACTCAGTATGGGGACAACGCATTGCACGACGAAGCGTATACAAGTGAATAGAAATGTTTAAAAATGGTCCGACAAATGTAATGATTGCCAAATGCTCGGGACGGCCATCAACATCATCAACTGATGAGAAGCTGTAAGAAGCCAGAGCCATTATTCTCACTGACAGAAATCGCGTTACAACTGGGCATCAGTCAAGGTATGGCCTATTCTTTAGTGCATGACATTCTTGGGTTCCACAAAATTGCTGCAAGGCGGGTGCCCAGACATATGACAGAAGAGCATAAGCGCAACCGCCAGCACATGTGCTCCAGTCTTTTGGAGTGGTACAGTCGTGAAGGCGATAACTTCTTGAATCGCATCATCACTGGGGATGAAACCTGGGTTCATCATTATGAACCAGAAACCAAACGGCAGAGCATGCAATGG
>Ga0123352_10007011_pt1 | contig 17337 bp, 18 predicted proteins | sample TergutLab28metaG_FD_89700 | JGI IMG/M metagenome (GOLD analysis project Ga0123352, IMG submission 89700) | Labiotermes labralis P1 segment gut microbial communities from Petit-Saut dam, French Guiana - Lab288 P1 | ecosystem: Host-associated > Arthropoda: Insects > Digestive system > Gut ... | reverse complement strand
TCATAGACGCGATCGGTGTGGATACCTCGACCCTCCTCGGTTGACGCCGAACCGTACGAAGCGTTCCGGTCAGCGTGAGCTATCTTCGTCATACCTTCATTTACCGAGGGTGTCGAAGATAAGGAAAGTTGCAGAGACTTTCATGAGGGAGACGGATCACCCGAACTATTAATGCGTTCCGTCTCCTGAAATCATATACTTTGTTTAATTTTGTTATGGCAAGACATATATTTTAATTGGTTTTATTTATATTTACAAGGAGTTTGCGGCGAATGAATTATGCGGTCATCGATCTGGGGTCAAATACGATACATCTTTTGGTCTATGGACTTGAGGAAGGTAAAGCTGCCAAGATCTTCAGTGAGAAGGAGACCGTGGGACTCGTGGGATACGTTTCCGACGGCGTGATGAACGATGACGGCATACAGAAAGCCTGCGAGACCGTGAACAGACTGAAAGAAATTGCGCTTGAGACCGTTGAACTTTCAAACATTCATCTGTTCGCGACCGCTTCGCTCCGAGAGATAAAGAACAGAAGTGAAGCGATAAGCGTTATAGCGTCGAAGACCTCGCTTATCCCGGATGTGCTCTGCGGCGAGGAAGAGGCGATGTTCGGATTCATGGGAGCCTCCGGAAATATTGATTTTGACAACGGTATGATGGTCGACATAGGCGGCGCAAGCACCGAACTCGTTCTCTTTGAGAACAAAACCGCATTGAAAATGTCCAGCATACCCGTCGGCTCTCTGACAATGTATAACGATCATGTCCGCGGAACAGTTCCGACGAGCGAAGAAAGAGAATGCATTGAGCGGGCGGTGAGTGAACGTCTTTCCGCTCTGGAGTGGACGGAAGGCGTCGTATGCAAACATATCATAGGAATAGGCGGCACCGTCAGATCGTTCCTTAAACTGCTGCGTTCCGTTCATGATCTCGAGGATAAACAACGCAACATCTGCTCAAGTTACGTGGAACAGATGCTTGAGATGATGAGCGATCACGAGAACAACGACATTTACGAAATCATCCGAAGAACGATACCCGAACGGGTCCTTACGATCTTTCCGGGTCTCGTGATACTGCAGCATCTGATAGAAAGATTCGGATGCGAAACGATCACCGTAAGCAAGCACGGCATCCGCGACGGTTATATGCTGAACAGGGTGTTGAAATGACCGACCAGACCTTTGCTGAGAACGAGTTTGAAAAATGTATGCAGAACCGCGAGATATCGTGGCTGAAGTTCAACGAACGCGTTCTTGAGGAATCCGTCTTCGAAGGGAACTTTCTTCTGGAACGTCTTAAATTCATATCCATCTTCTGCAGCAACCTTGATGAGTTCTACATGATCAGAGTTGGCAGTCTGACCGATTACATGCTATTCGCGCCCGATTATCTGGATAATAAGACCGGAATGACGGCGGAAGAGCAATTGGATGCCATCTTCGCCCATACTTCATCGCTTTACACAAAAATGGAGCGCCATTTTAACAAGGTCACCGATGATCTGAGAGACAGGGGACTTTACCTTTTGCGTATGCATGATCTTTCCCAGGAAGAGAGTAAAGCCGTGGAGAAGGACTTCGTGAAGAATATAATGCCTCTTCTATCTCCTTCAATAATTGACGATCGCCACCCGTTCCCGCACATAGACAACAAATGGCTGCATATCGGCGTCACGATCGATCATAAGGAATTCGGACTGATCGCCGTACCGAAGACGCTTGACCGTATAATGTCCATCAGCGGAAAACACAGATTCGTCCTTCTTGAAGATGTCATATGCCATTTCGCCCACCTTGTATTCGCTCCTTACGCGTTACGGGAAAGGACCGTCTTTGCTGTTACCAGGAATGCCGACATCAGCATGGAAGGGAATTGGTCGGATGCGGACGCCGATTACTGTTCGTTCATACAGAAACGTCTGAAAAAGCGCCGGAAACTTGCACCGGTGCGTTTGGAACTTCAAAGCGAGGTCAGCAAAGATTTCATATCATCACTGACGAAAAAACTGGATCTGAAGGGAAAGCAGACGTTCATCACCTCCGTTCCGTTGGATCTGTCCTACTGCTCCGAACTGGAGGATCTTATTGATGCGGATGTCAAGGACAGGCTCGTAAGGCCTCCGCATGTTCCCGCCGATGCCACCGGTAAGAAAGACGGAAACCTTATAAAACACGCTCAGAAAAAGGACATTCTTCTTTCATATCCGTTTGAGAGCGCCTCTCTGTTCATTGAAATGATGAAGCAGGCCGCCGATGACCAGGCGGTGGTGTCGATAAAAATCACACTGTACCGGCTCGATAAACGGTCGAGGCTTGCGGAATCGCTGATACGTGCGGCGGAGAACGGGAAGGAAGTTATTGTGTTAATGGAGTTACGCGCAAGATTCGATGAAAGCAACAACATCGAGTGGGCGCAGCATCTCGATGAGGCGGGTTGCCGTGTTATTTACGGTCTCCCGGGATACAAGGTGCATTCCAAAATATCCCTTATAACAAGAAAGGATCACGGAAAAATAAATTACATCACGCAGATCGGCACCGGCAACTATAATGAAAGGACTGCGAAGATCTATACCGATCTTTCACTTATAACGGCGGACCAGAGCATAGGATATGACACCGTCAGATTCTTCAATGACCTTCTTATAGGTAATCTTGAGGGCGAGTACGATCATCTCTGGGTTGCGCCGAACGGTCTGAAGAGGAATATCCTCGAATGCATTGACGAAGAATCGAAAAAGGCGGAGAACGGAAGGATAATAATAAAATGTAACTCGCTGGCAGACAAGGAGATAATCGTAAAGCTTATCGAAGCCTCCCAGAAAGGAGTGAAGATCTCATTGATAGTCAGAGGGATCTGCTGTCTTATACCGGGCGTTCCCGGGTTTACCGATAACATTTCGGTGATAAGCATAATCGGACGGTTCCTGGAACATTCCAGGATATTCTGCTTCGGGAACGGTGACGATACGAGGATATACATATCCTCAGCCGACCTCATGGCACGCAACACGGAGTGCCGGATCGAGATCGCCTGTCCCATATATGATGCCGATCTGAAACGGAGAATATGCGGGATGCTGGATATAATGTTGAAAGACAATACGAAGGCGTGGGATCTTTTACCGAGCGGAAGATACGTCCTGCGCCGCCCCGGAGCGGAAGATGAAGTTAATTCTCAGGAGATGTTCGCCAATACCGTCAGTATCAACAAAGATGATGCGGGGAGTGAGCGAAGCACCGTGAATAAAAGAATTTCAGGATTGAGAGCGTTCTTCTCAAGACGCGCGAAATAAGCGTTAAAGCGGTTGTTAACACAGCATATGTTTACGGAGAGAAGACCTTGCTTATTGATTCGATAATAAAACAATTATATAATGTGGCCCTATGAAACCCGATATAATGCCCGCAGCCATCTCCTCCGACCTGCTGTTCAGCGCATTGATGATCGCTGCGCTGTTCCTCATAATATTATCCACACCAACGATAATATTGGCAGTCAGATCGTCATCAAAACTTCTGAACAGGTACAAAATCCTGAGATCGGTTGAAGATCTGGAAGAAGGCTTAGTATCCAAACAAGCGCTGGAGGAATGGAACAACGTCAGAAGTCCTCTCAGTTACACCGCGTTGCTGAGCGAAGAGATAGAGCGGCTGGGAGCGTTGAGGCAGGCGATGCTTCATTCGGAGATCGCCATTGCCGTTCTGATTCTCCTTGCAATCTATCCGGGATATGAAACGGATGTGCTGATCACCGTGATCGCCATTGTCTCGGCGGTGCTGTTCGTCGTCCTGTACGGAAGAAAGAATCTTAAAAGATACATACACGAATACGTGGGTGCGCTGGCAGAGATCAGCGTGAACGGGGATGAAGCCGTATCCAGGATATACGGATGATGGGAAACGGTTTTTATTGTCACGTGCATACGCATCCATGGCGAAAGTGAAATTTCACACCAATGCGGGCGATATTGTCATCGCCCTTTACGATGATATGCCGATAACGGCTGGAAACTTCAAAGACCTTGTGAAAAAGGGATTCTACAATAACACGATCTTTCACAGAGTGATCGGCGGATTCATGATACAGGGAGGCTGTCCTGACGGTAACGGGATGGGCGGCCCCGGTTACACGATAAAGGACGAGTTCGTCAAAGGACATTCCAACGTAAAAGGAACGATCTCAATGGCAAATACCGGCAGACCCAATTCCGGCGGGAGCCAGTTCTTCATCAACCTTGTGGATAACACATATCTTGACTGGGATGATCCGAAGACTCCGAGCGCCCATCCGGTCTTCGGCGAGGTCACGGAAGGGATGGACATCGTTGATGCCATAGGAAAAACGAAGACGGGCAGGAACGACAGGCCGGTAAATGATATCATAATCGAAAAGGCCGAGGTTTCGGAATGACGAAGCACGTCATAGAGGCACTCGGTAAATCACGTGTGGTCATCGAGAACGGTAAGGTCGTTGAGATAGGCGAGCCGCTGGTCAAGTACTGCCCTCTTTTCAAGAAATACCGCAACATCGATGAATTCAATGAAAAGACGATAAAAGAGAACATCGAATACCGAATATCCCATTTCGGTATGTGTACGCCGTCCCGCCAGGTGAGGATGAATGACTTCCTGAGCTTCGGTATATCCGAACTTTTGAGCATGGCACTCGAAAGGAATGTCATAGACGCGGCGGTCATCGTTGCCGACGGCACAGGAACCTGCGTCCTAAGCGACCCCGAGATAGTACAGGGACTCGGCGGCCGCGTATCCGGAATAATTGAGACCGAGCCGATAGCGTCCGTGATGGACGCGGTCGGCAGAGACCGCATCCTTGATCCGAAGAGAGCGAAGATAGACCAGTTCGCCGGCGTGTCCAAGGCTTTCGGCATGAAATACGGAAAAGTCGGCGTCACAATAACCAAGGCGGACGATGCTTTGCTGATACGCAACGCATTCGGACGGAATGTGATCATCTTTGCCGTTCATACTACCGGTACGTCAATGGATGACGCGAAGAAGATGTTTGATTCGTGCGATGTCATAACCGCGTGCGCATCCGAAAATATAAGAGCGGTTGCAAAAGAACGCGCTCTGCTCCAAGCAGGAACGAAGATACCCGTGTTCGCATCAAGCGTTCCCGGTAAGGAGATAATGCTTTCAAAATTGGAAGAACTTGGGAAAAGCCCCGCGACAGGTGAGGATGATCGTCCGTCGCCGCTCAATTGATCGTTTCCAGAACGAGGTGGGTGCTCGACCTCAGATATATGATCGGTATTCTCTGTGACCTGAGCCGTCTTCTCAGTTCTTTGTCGTTCGTCAAAACATATGCGCCAAGTCTCACGGCAACATCCACTATTGCGTCGTCGCCCGTCTCATCGCTATGGATTATCTCATATTTCCGCGCCAGTGCTAGTGCCGCCTTCGCATTCTTGTTGTCTAAATTCTTAAGTTCGCCGACCATCGGCCCGGGTACGACCATGCGGACGTCTCCGAGCAGCGTCTTTATTGCCAGATCAAGATTTATGCGTATCTCGAACGGCATAAGCAAAGCATTCGTGTCTAAAACAACGGACTGCATGTTCACTGCTCTATTATACCGTAACCGATGAGTCTCCATTTGCCGACTATCCTTCTGGAGATGGCGACCCTCTGTCCTTTTACAACGCAGACCGGGATCTTGAGAACTACTTCCGCTGACTCGTTCCTTGCGCTTTTCACTACGCCGACCGTTGTTGCCGTTCCGATGCTGAGCATCAGGGGTTCATTGCTTTTGATGTCCTCCACCTTCAGATCGGATGCTGTGCCCACTACTCGGTCCAAAAGTATCGTTCTCATTTTGAAATCGTGGACCACGTCAGGAAGATAGGCCGGAGTTCCGATCATCCTTCCCGTAAGCCCGTCGGACTTCGTTATCGCGGGATCGAGGCTTGTGCCTATCGCGATCAATCCTCCGGGATAGACGCTGTCTGTTTTTTTACCTCCTGCCTGAAGTGAAACGATCTTCGTTGTGATGCGTTCCCATGATTGTTTGCCTGCCGCTTCGACCTTCCTCCCAGGGACTATCTCGATTTCATCGCCGACCTTCAGCGTTCCCTGGATGAGCGACCCTCCGATGACCCCGCCTTTGATCTCCTTCGGCGACGCGCCCGGAGAATTTATGTCGAAGGAACGGGCAACATGCATCAGCGGCTGCGTATCCTTGTCCCTCCGTATTTCGGATATTATGTGTTTCTCTATCGCTTCTACGAGTTTGTCTATGTTAACGTCATGGTGCGCCGACACAGGTATAATCGGTGCGCTTTCGGCTATCGTTCCTTTAACGAATTCTTTGATCTGTTTGTAATTCTCAAGAGCTTGTTCGCGCGTCACGATATCGATCTTGTTCTGAACGATTATTATCCGTTCAATACCGACTATTGACAGCGCCATCAGATGTTCCTTGGTCTGCGGCTGCGGACATTTCTCATTCGCTGCCACAAGCAGCAAAGCACCGTCCATAAGTGCCGCGCCGGACAGCATCGTTGCCATGAGCGTCTCGTGGCCGGGTGCATCAACAAATGAGACGGATCTCACGTATTCTGTTTCTGACTCGCAATTACATTTTTCGGCGGTGCCGAATTCACCGCATTTTTTGCACTTGTAAAAAGCAACGTCGGCATACCCGAGCTTTATCGAGATCCCTCTTTTGACCTCTTCGGAATGTTTGTCGGTCCACTCGCCGCTTAACGCTTTCGTGAGCGTTGTTTTACCGTGGTCGACGTGCCCGATCATTCCTATGTTGACCTCGGGCTGCTTGGGAACTTTCATTTGTTCTCCTCAGCCTGAGGAGGAGACAACATCTCCTCGATGGATTTCGGCCCATACTCAGCGACGGACATGTTGATCTGCACGATCTCGTTGGATATCATAGTACCGCGGATCGCCTTACGCCTCCTCTCCCCCGGGTACCTCTCATGGAAGCCCAGACCGTCCGAGAGAAGGATCTTCCTTCTCTTGTTTCCGGGAAGATCCTTTCTCATCGGCGTTCCGTTGCCGTCGCTTCCGCCCGTTATCTTCAATTTGTATCCCGGAAGGCCGACGAAAATACCGTCGATGACCTCCCCTATGTTCTTCCCCACGAGGGAGTTCGCATGATGCCCCGAAACCTTCACGTTGTGTGATCTACCGGTCTTGACATCTCCTACGACAACTTTAAAGTCGACCATATATACACCTGTAATTAGCGCCTTATTAGAGGAGGGCTTATAATACTTTTGGTGACCGAACGTTTAACGACCCTTTTTCGTTGCCGTGTGTATCCATCATCCGCCTTCCCGTGCTTTGTTTTTTTCGTTCTCGCAGACGGAAAATACGTTCCTCGTGATAATGGCGTTCATCGAAGAAACTTTATACGGCCGACCTCGAGGTCATATTCGTGAGTTCAATACCGTATCCACGGCATCTGCGAAAGTGAATTTCTCATCCACTTTGATCGGCTTGCAACCCAATCTTTTACCGAATTCAACGTCTGAATCGCTGTTGCCTATCATGAAGGACGCTTTCACATTGATCTTATGTTTTGATATCGCTTCCACGCCCATTCCTGTCATCGGTTTCCTGCATCCGCATCCGTCGTCGGGATGGTGAGGACAGAAGAATATGTCATCGATCCTTCCTCCCGCTTTCTTTATTTCACTGGTCATTTTATTGTGGATGGCATTAAGCGTATCCTCGGAGAATTTGCCTCTGGATATGCCGGACTGATTTGTGACGAGTATCACCAGATACCCGGCGTCGTTCAGTTTTTTTATTGATTTCGGAACATTATCGTAAAGAACGAATTTAGAGGGATCGTCACAATACGGAACATCTTTCGCGATAGTGTCGTCCCTGTCTATTAGAACTGCCTTTTTTCCGAACATGTTCCTTTCCACCAGGCCGCAGATTATGTGTCCTGCCAGGAAATACCCTTCCTGTATCCTCGGCGTTTCCATGGACGGTATCACCAATGCGTGGTCCGCCATGTCCTTGATGATGCCCCCCTGTCCGGTGAATGATATCGTCACGGCGCCGATCTCCTTGGCGGCCTTGAGCGCCTCTACGATGTTCTTGGAGTTCCCGGATGTGCTTATGCCGACAACGGCGTCGCCTTTTCCTGCGTGTGCCAGCACCTGTCTTTTGAACACGAGGTCGAATGAATAATCATTTCCTATCGCAGACATGGGCGCTATGGCCGAAAGGGATATGGCCGGCATGGGCGGCCTGTCGAACAGATATTTTCCGGTGAATTCTGCGGCCATATGCTGCGCATCGGCTGATGAACCTCCGTTGCCCATGAATATTATCCTTTTTCCATTCCTGACCACGTCTGTGAGGACATCCGCGATCCTGTTCACCATTCCCGGATCTATTCTCTGGATGACGTCTGCACTCTCTTTGAGTTCAGATGAGATAATGTCATTCATCACTATACCTGCGTATGGGACCGCGCCCGAGATATATAACTCTGCGTACTCTGGCTGATGGTTAATGCGTTCTGTGTTTCCGACAAGTACGGAGAAGCGTGATCACTTCTCCTCATCCTTTTTGTTTGTGTCTTCGCTTGTGTCTGCGGCCTTCTTTTTGAATATGAAATACTTGCTGAATATCCAATTCAGTACGATCTCCACACAGCTGGTGGCCATTCTCGCCGGGAATCCGTCGATCCCGAAAAGACTTCCGTCCATTCCGAAGCTGTACAGTATCGGGAATGTTGTTATCGCTATAACTCCGGTGAATATCCTGGCACTGAAGAATGAACTTAATTCTCTGAATACCGTTTTGGCTTCCAGCGACCTGGATGAGAAGACGATCATCTTGTTGACAACGAACGCGAACGATACGCCGCAGACCCATGACAGCGCATTGCTTACGAAGACATCACCGGTCAGGATGACAAAGAGCGCATAAGAGCCCCATGTGACAAGAGTCGTGAAACCGCCGCAAATCACGTAAAGCACAGCCTCTCTGTGTTCGCTGAAGACCTTTCGGTTCAATCTCATCTGATGTCTTGGAGAGTTTCAACATTTAATAACTTGACGGAATCATGATCCCACGATGCCGATATGGGCCGTCACCGGATTCATCTTACCGCTGCATCTATGTTCTTCTTACCCAGACGTATCTCGGATGAGATCTCGTTCACACTATGCCGACCAAGCATTATCCATGCGATCGCCGCCATTATCAGTGCGCCGACGAGATCTGCGGACAGATTCCAGAGTGTGTGTGTAGCACCGTACGACATGTAATCCATTCTCGTCAGTATGTCGGTGAATCCTTCCATTATCTCCCATACCACGCCGAAACAGAAGGTTACCAGGATCAGCGTTGCAACGATCCCTCCTCTCGATCCGAGCGAAACATTCGGCGGAGAGTGCGCCTGTATCAGACACAACGCCATGAATACGATCGAACCGACCACCGCGGAGGACACCACATGCGTGAAGTTCGCCCACCACCATACGTCGAAATACATTCCGTGGCACAGAGAAATAACGTACATGTACATGTTGAAGTACAATATCGCCATGAACCAGTAAGGAAGCGTCACCATGCGTGTAATCCTGAGTATCGGAATGAACACCATGACAACAGCCCAGAGTACGCACGTCATCTGAAGATATTCCATCGGATGTCCGGCGGCAAGCCCCTGAGCGTGACCGAGCGTGACGTAAGTGAACATTGCCAACATGGAAAGCGGGCAGATGATGAGCATCGCCCATGCAACGCGTCTTTCCTTGGCCTCGTTCATTTCATCACCTCGAATCCTTTGTCGGTTATGAGACAGTTGTTCTTCTTGAGCACTGAACGTAAGATCAGCGAAAGCGCTATGAACATAAGGAGCTTGATGAACATCCCGATGACGAGGGTCGCGTTTACGATTATGCCGTCATTCAGGTCCGCCCTTTGAACGAACAGGATCGTCACATACATCGGAAGCAATATTCCCATGCCGACCGCCCAGCAAAGAATCGGGGCGGTCACTCGGTTGTATGACGCTTTGAAGATTGCGGCTACGACGAAGAAGAACATAATAATCATAGGGATAACGGCTGCACCGCGTATGACCGCAGAGAGACATATCCATACGTGTTCCGATACCGTATCTGTCGCTACAAGCGAATCGTATGATGTAACTGTGACCATCAAAGCTGTGCATATAAGCACTGTCACGGACATTACAAGCGCGTAAACGTAAACGCCGTTGGAGCAGTATATGTAGGACGCGACCGAAAACAGGATTGCCGTCGCGGACAGGGCCATCATGCTTCCGTCCTGTTTCCATATCCCCAAAGCTAGAGAAAAGAAAGAGATGATGACAGCCATGAGCGCCCATATCCTATCCATGGTCCCTTAACATGCAAAACAATATTTGTATGTTTGGTAACTCTGTCCTATAGCGGTTGTTATCGGAACAATATCAACAGGCAGAGTGTTGCGTTTCCTTAGGTACAAGACGGTCACGGATCGCTTTGACCGAAAAATAGAGAAGAGCGATCGCCGCAATGTTGCGCAGAAGTATCATCATCATCCCGAGATCATTGATATTGTACCCTCCGCCGAGGTATCCCACATTGTAGGCGAATTGTACCTGGGTTATTACAAGAACAATGGCCGAAAGCAGGAAGATTATGCATTTTAACCTGCGGTCATCCATGAGCATGAGCAGGAACATCACCGGAGGTATTATCCATATGAGGAATTGTGAGGAGAACACTTTCCCGACCAATATGAAAAGCATTATCGAGACGAGGATCGCACCGCCGAAAAGGAAGAGACGGCTGTGTTCATCGTCCTTCTTTTCCATTTTCATTTTCCTAAGCATGAATGCATAAAGAGCATATGTCATCAGTATGGATATCAGCATCAGAGGAGTCAGCAGCGGTGCCACCGTATCCGGCCACGGTCCCGCGAGATTGTCGGAGCCGAAGCTGAACACTATCTGCATTTCAGTCAGCCCGATCATAGAAAGAGGATAGATAAGCGACCCCATGACAGACTCTATATGCAGCGGACGATCCATATGATAGCCTGTGAAATAAGAGAGCATGTCCGGATCCGAAAGCATCACCGGTATCACGACCACCAGCGCCGTTATCGCAAATACGGCCGTACCTTTTATCACATTTTTCCAATCCCGATCCGTAAGGAACGGTATGATGAATATCGGGAACAGTATGGCAGGATACAATTTGGTCATCGTGGCAAGCGAAAGGAACATGAACGCCCACACGTACCTTTTCGTTATGTAACAGTAAACGGAAGCAAGGGTCAGAACAGCGGGAATGATATCGAATCTGTCCGTAACGAACTGGAGCATCAGCAGCATCAGTATCGTGTATCCGAGCATTGCCTTCTTCTGATCTGCACCGAGCTTCTCGGCCATCTTGCATATCAACAGAAGGCCGATCACGAAGAATGCGAACATCTCTATTACGAAACCGACCTTGAACCAGAGCGCCACCGATGTGAATATCCTCGGTATCAGCATGAACACAAGAGCGAACGGAGGATATTCTAAATGGAGTATGTTGCCGTTGAAAACATCGTTGGCGTTTTCAAAGCGGCCGGTTATCACTTCCGTACCTATGTCCAAAACGAATATCGCAATCAGATATACTATGCATGCGATCCCGAAAACAGCACTGAGCATCAATTGATATTTTCTTACACAGTCCATTTTCACATCCGATCATAATTATTGTCGATATATACCCTTTGCGTACGCACCGACCGTCAGGAACGCGGTCGGCATTTCGGCAAGCGTTGATTTTCTATCCGCGGAACGATTATTCCTTCGGAAGCGGATCTCCCAAAGACCAACATATCAGAAAGATGCGGCGGCGAACGAGATCAGTGCGCGGATTGGCGGTTTCCGATCTCTCAGTCCTTATCAGCATTATGTGTATGCGGTCATCGCAACGGTATACACGATTAACATTTCCGTGTTTTGACAGTGTTTCACACCCTGTTTCGGTAACATTATCGGATTAGGGAAAGGCGGTGTCCGCCTGTGCTGGAATACGATTCCGTGTGCGCATACGATGGTTGAAATATCAATATGGCAATTGTCAGTCATGCGAAACGGGAGGGATGAATTATCAGCATAGGAGACTGGATGTATGATATATTCGGCCCTTACGGGGCGCTCGGCGTCATTATTTTCGTTTTCATAATATTCTTCATCGATGCGCTTTTCTTCCCGACGCTTCCGGAACTGTTCTTCATAATCGGCTTCATGTTCGACCCGACGCTTTCGTTCGGCCTGCAGTTACTGGGTGTTGCCATTGCAGCGGAAATAGCGGGGATAGTTCTTCTTTACCTGATCGTTGAGCGCGCCCACGTGCCGGAAAGGATAAAAAAGATCGCCGACAGATACATAAAATTCCTTGTATGCAGCGATGAACGGATGTTGCTTGTGAACAGGGCCGCGCCGGTCATACCGTTCGCGGGCGCATTCATCAGTCTTGTAGAAAATTGGAAGCTGTCCAAAGCACTGTTCTATGTGGTAATCGGATGTATACTGAAATACGGCATCATAATGCTGATGAGCAATTTCTTCTTCCAGTATTTCGAAAGCGGCGATGCGCAGACGTATACGATAGTGCTCATAATAGCGGTTATAGCGGTCAGTATGGTGCTTGCGTTCCATAAGAGAAAGAGAGGAGGGATCGCGAATGAGAATTGTTGACGTGAATCCGTTCTTCTATCCGTACATGGGCGGCATCGAGCACAGGATGCACGACACCTGTAAACTTCTTGCAGAGAGAGGACATGATGTGACCGTGCTTACCGGAAGGCTTCCCGGCACGGAGGAAACGGAAGAAAGGGACGGATATAATATAATCCGCCTGAGATCCAGATTCATAAACATATACAATCCTCCGTTCATATCCTCAAAGGACGTCCTGAAAACGCTGAACGAACTTGATGCGGATATCGTTAACTACAATTACAGGTGGGCCCCGTCATACAATAAAGACCTTGCCAGATATGATGGAAAGAAAGTGTTCACGTACCACAACATGTGGGGTGAAGGGGTCGGCCCGCTGGGAAAAATATCAGAATTTCAGGACAACAGGTTCAGAAAATATCTGAATACTTTCGATCACATCATATGCGTAAGCGATCATGTCAGAAGCGATCTTGTAAGAAGAGGGATCCCTGAAGACAGGACAACCGCCGTTCCGAGCTGTCTGAACAGTTTCCCTGAGATCATTAACGAGGAAGGGGATTTCATCCTGTCGCTCGGAAGGCTTGTAAGAACGAAAGGATTGGACATTTTGATAAGATCCATGAGATCGGTGGATGCGAAACTCATAATGTGCGGCAAGGGTCCGGAAAGGAGGCGTTTGGAGAGGCTCATAAAAAAATACGGCCTCGGGGACAGGATAGAGATGAAAGGATACGTGACCGAAGAAGAGAAAGCGCATCTAATGGGATCGTGTAAATTCTTTGTGATGCCTTCGCTTTTCGAATCATTCGGTCTGGCAGCGGCGGAGGCCATGTCATACGGGCGCCCGATAGTCTGCACCGATGTGAACGGGCTTTCCGATACTGTTCTGGATGGAGGCGTCATCGTTCCTCCGAAAGACCATTTGGCCCTGTCTGATGCAATGAACCGGCTGCTTGAAGATAAAGAAGAACGTTTCAGACTGGCAAAGACTGCCAGAGCGCAGGCCGAGACGTTCAATTGGAACGACAACATCGCAAAGATAGAGAGAATTTATGCGGATATCGTTGGGTGATGCGTGTCTGCGTATCATTTATCTCTGCTGAGTTCGCCGTACAGTTTCACCAATTTCTCGACGCACGAAAGCACCGACAATGATTCCGCGGTCGCCCGTGCATTCTTTCTTATCTCGTCGCCGCACTCGATGCATGCGCGCATGGCGTCCGCGCATCCTTCAACATCGTTGAAAAGGAAACCGTTCATCCCGTCCTTTATGACATCGGCGAAAGCCCTTTTGCCGGCGCATGCCACCGGCAGGCCGCATGAGAGCGCCTCGAGCACCGATAAACCTTGGGTTTCAAACTCCGACGCTGAAACGAAAAGATCTGCCGCCGCATAGATCTGCGGTAAGTCCTCATCCGGAACGAATCCTGTGAACAGTACTCTGTCAGCAACTCCCGATTTCTTTGCGATCGTTTCCAAATGATCCTTTGCTGGTCCCTTTCCCGCTATGAGAAGCTTCACGCCGTTGGTGAAACGTAACGCATTTATTATCGTGTCAATGTTCTTTTCGAACGACAGTCTCCCGACGTACAGCGCAACCTTTTCATCATGCAGACCGCACTTTTCCCTCATCGCGCTGCCGTCCAGATCCGGATGGAATCTCATCGTGTCAACGCCCGTCGGTATGACCTCCGTTCTCTTCGGTTTAACGCTGTTCTTTAACAATTCGTCTATCGTGGATGATGAAGGACCTATGACCGCATCGGCCGCACTCAGGATCTTCCTGAGATATACCCAGACCATTCTTTTCTGGAGCTCCGGGAACGCCTTTACCGGAGAATAGAACTCTATCGTGTCTTCAACCATCGTGTGGAACGTCAGCGCGGTCGGTATCCTCAGGTTCCTTGCCGCAATGATCCCTTTCAGCGCCATGATCGCCATGCCGTGTATGTGGATCACGTCCGGATCCAAGGAACCGATGATCTCCGCTTTGTTCGACGGATAGACGGGAATGAAATAACCGGGATAGCTTTTGAACCTGATCGACGGAAAATAATGAACGCCGTCCATCCTTTGCTCCTTCCCCGGATCGGGAGCTACAACGATGACCTCGTGACCCGCTTTTTCCAGTCCTTCCTTTGCTATCGTTATTGATGTCACGACCCCGTCTCTCGTCGGGAAGTAACTGTCGGTGACCATCACTATCCTCATGGCTGACAGCAGACCTTACGGATTAATAAAGATACGTTCGGTCGCGGATCCTTCGGCGTCCGTGCACGGTCCGTCGGAAGCTGCAGCGAAATTTGCGGAGTGATCGATCATTCGATGATGGCTATTCCGATCTGTAACATGATCTTCGGCATCGTTCACGCTGATATCAAGCGGAGAAGAGGGTCCTTAAACAACCGAGAACCACTGTTATTTCATCGTTATGATGAATTTCGGCAACCGGAAATATAAGAAAAGACAGACTTAACGGCGCAATCATTGGCGAAGTTAATTTAAATACAAACGCGTATGCGTCTTGTTTACTATAAAAACAACACGCGTTGCAGGTGGGATGGGAAGAAATGATTGAATTTATAAGGTCCAGGGCTCCGCTCAGAATCGGGATGGCCGGCGGCGGAACCGACGTAGACCCTTACATGACGGAAAAGGGAGGATACGTCTTCAATACGACGATCAACAAGTACGCAAGCTGCATACTGATCCCGAGGGATGACACGATCATGAACATAGAATCCCACTACTACGGAAGGTATAAGACGTCCCTCAAGAACAGGCCGTTCAAGTTCGACGGCAACATGAATCTGATCAAGTCCGTTGCTAACCATTTCGAGATCGAAAAGGGTTTCGACATGACGATACAATCGGACGTGCCATCCGGCTCAGGGCTCGGCGGATCGTCCACGATGATCGCCGCGATGATCTCGGCGATAGCAAACTGGCTGGAGGTCGAGTTGTCCAAACATGAGATGGCCCAATTGTCATATGATCTTGAACGTGTCAAAATAGGATTGGAAGGAGGAAAACAGGACCAATACGCAACGGTCTTCGGAGGATTCAACTACATAGACTTCAAGAAGGACTGCGTTAAAGTGAAACAGGCGAAAATGAAGGATTACGTGATCAACGAATTGCAGTCGCGTTCAGTCCTCTGCTTCACTAAAATTACGAGAGAATCCGCGACCGTGATAAAGTCCCAAAGAGAATCGTTTGAGAAAGGATATAACGAAGAGGCCCTGGATGCATCCAAGATGCTTGCGAAGAAGATCGGGAAGTCCCTGGAAAGCGGCGATATAGACGCGGCGGCCGCGGAACTGGATGAATCATGGATGTACAAGAAACAATTTTCGGAAAAGGTTTCGAACAGACATATTGATAAGCTTTACAACATCGCTAAGGCCAACGGAGCAATGGGAGGTAAGGTGTCCGGCGCCGGAGGCGGCGGTTTCATGTATTTCATATGCGAATATGACAAAAAACCCAAGGTGTCCGAAGCGCTGAAGAAAGCGGGGGCGGAACTGTCGGAGTTCATGTTCGAACCGAACGGAGTCACCAGCTGGAGAAGTACGGACATCTCATAGGTCTCTTATCTTCCCGTACACTTTAGCGCAGAACGTGCCGAACCGGCCGCATTGGTTGAACGTCGTGAGAATAACACGCTGGTTTATGTGTGATTCTCCTTCCGCTCTCTTTGCGAATTTGTACCTCGATTTGGATATGTTCAGATCGGACGGTCCGAACTTAAGAAGATCTATGAGGACCTTCCAGCCCCGCATCTCCAATCCGTCCCAATTTTCCTTTATGATAGGAACAAAGACATCGGTCCTTCCGGCAATGAGACCGCTCATTATATCCTCGGACACTCTTTTCCCGCGGGACAGAAGATACATGTCCGCATATACGTTGAATATCCAGGACCCTACCCATCTTGTAAGCCCGAGCGCAAATCTGTCCTCTCTCACGCCTATGCAGAGGTCACAGCCTTCCTCCATCTTCCCGTACATATCGCCGAGAGCGTCCGGAGGATGCTGGAAGTCACAGTCGATCGTCATGAAATAATCCGTTCCGGATTCCAATATGCCTTGGAACACGCTTGCAGCCAAACCTCTTTCCTCCGGCTTTCGGGTAACGATCCTGGTGTTCGGGTCGTTGAGTTCTTCTATCAGCCTTTTGGAATTGTCGGTGGAGTTGTCATCCATGAACATTATCTGAAAATCAGGATACAGCTGTCTGAGACATTTCGCCATGCTGACTATGTTCTCCTCCTCATTGTATGTTGGGATTATGACGGTGCAGGTTCCCGGCCTCATTGGCTACCGAATGCGTATGGCTATATATCAAAACTATGTACGCAGGATCTCCCTCAGATCTACGCGGATCCATGAACTGGATTCCTGACAATTTGAGATGAATGATGAATGGACTGCAATCCAATGATGCCGCACGTTACCGATTTCAGCCGATGTATTGACCGAAGATGTGACCGTTTAGTTTATTACTTTTGATAGATATCGCGCAAAAGATGCTTTCAGTATCCATCTGCATCTGCGCTTACAACGAGGAGAGTAACATCGAACGTACCGTACGTTCGGTGTATTCCCAGACAACGGACGGCTTTGAGATAGC
>Ga0123352_10007008_pt1 | contig 17340 bp, 16 predicted proteins | sample TergutLab28metaG_FD_89700 | JGI IMG/M metagenome (GOLD analysis project Ga0123352, IMG submission 89700) | Labiotermes labralis P1 segment gut microbial communities from Petit-Saut dam, French Guiana - Lab288 P1 | ecosystem: Host-associated > Arthropoda: Insects > Digestive system > Gut ... | reverse complement strand
GCCATTTCAAACATCATCATCATTTGAGTTTGCATGGTGCTGGCAGTAACGCCAATTATTTGCAAACTCATCGAAAGGTTTAAAGAATCTATATACAAAGTTTCTCCAATAACATTTGCACGGCCGAAAGTTTGAATTGCAAAATCTTCATCAATTATAACAACAGGGTTTTGATAATATATATCTTGTGGAGCAAAAATTCTGCCGTATATTAAATCGGGTTCATCTATTTGCAAATACTCAGCATCAACGCCGTTCATGCTAAGGCTACGCATAAAATTAGGGTCTAGGGTTTGTACAGCAGAAGACACAAATATATTAAGCCCACCACCTGCACTTATAACTTCGTCGTACTGCCTTATAAGCTCAACGTCTGAATACATAAGCATATCGTGCGAGTAAATCGTAATTCCTTCGGCGTTGTTTGTTTGAAAGGTTAGCCTATCAAGCCCCATGCTTTCAAACTCGCCTGTTATTGTTGAACGAAAGCCCTCGCCAACGCTTGTAATCATCATAACCGAGCTTATACCGATGATGATGCCAAACATGGTAAGGCTTGCACGCATTTTATTGCCAACTATGCCAGAAATGGCAGATTTTATATTTTCAAGAATGTTCACCGTAAAGGCTCCTTTCTGTGAGTTTGGCGACTATGACGCCTAGTTACTTGTAATCAAGCATACGAAAACTAAGAATTTCAAAAGAATCTATTCATACTGTATTTGGTCTGTAATATCCCACATTATAAATGGGTATGGGCTTTCGCTGTGGTCGTGCATTATTGCGAAGTAGTGCCGCTCGTTATCGGCTGTGGTAAAAGCAATACCCATGTTGGGGTATGAGCCTTGCCCTGTTATTCCTCTTATATACAAAACCTCATGATAAAGAAGGGCAGAAGCCATATGAGGATAATGGAAGGTCATACGATACAACACTTCGTCAACATGATCATGTGTTCCAAGTATAGGCTCAAACGTTATAACGGAAATATCATAAATTTCTTGGCGTGCCCATATCACTACGCCATCACCACTTTCATCATGGATGTGTGTATGGGGATTTGAAAATAAGATAGGAGGCACAAATTCAGTGCTATCAATAAAAATTCGATGTTGCCTTTGTGTGCCGCCATGATAAACAACATAAGTTGTTTCGTTTATTCCTTCATGTGGCCTTGGTGCTCTACCGCTACTCCATATACCGGTTTCAGGCCATATTACCCATTGTCCCAGCCCACTTTCTATTCTGCCATCTATGAAGATGAAATTGAATGTGGCTATCGGCATTTCGTCAAAACTTCCAAGGTTGTCTTGTGCGGTTACTGTTGTTTCAAGTATAATTCGATTACCGTCTTGCTCAATTATGGTGTGGGTTGCTGTTGCCCAATTCGGGCGAAGTGGAATAAATCGGTAGGTATCAATGTAAAGAATGCCGTTGTATTCTTCGAAAGCATGAGGGCTTCCGAAAAATATGTCATTAATGTCATTCATGGCTGTACCTTCGCCAAACAACTCTCTATCCACCCAAGACTGTGTATAGAATTGCAATAGATGAACGCTAATGTCATTAATGCTCTCAAATCCAGATGATGGCAACAATACATCAAAACGCCTTGAAAGCGGGTGGTTCTGTGTCGCTTCACTCCAAGGCTTTCGCTGAGAAGAATCAATATGTTCCCATTCAAATGTTCCTTGTAAAAACCACCAATCATCCCAAAATGCACCCGCAGATGCAATAGTTGCACCAAGTTCTTCAATAACAACATCAGTTGGGTTTTGTATTGCCGAAGGCTCTGGTGTATCACTGTTACCACTACAAGCAGCTAAAGCCGTGAGTGAAAACAACATAAAAGCCATAACAAAAAATTTTTTCATTGATTATTCTCCTTCATACATTACTCGTATCTGAGTGCTTCAATAGGGTCTAACTTCGCAGCCTTATTCGCAGGATAAACACCAAAAACAACGCCAACTAAGCTCGAAACTATAAATGCAAAAGCCACGTCAAAAGCACCAACAAACGGCGAAACATCTGTACCCATAAAACCTGTTAGCAAAACACCAATACCCATTGCAGATAAAAGCCCCAAAGTGATGCCGATAGCACCGCCTATAAAGCATAAAATAATTGCTTCTAAAACGAATTGTAGCCTAATATTGTTATTTGTTGCACCGAGTGATTTTCTTATGCCAATTTCTCTTGTACGTTCTTTAACTGTTACAAGCATTATATTCATAACGCCAACTCCGCCAACAAAAAGGCTTATGCCTGCAACAAGTGCCACAAATCCTGTAACTGCACTAAAAACAACATCTATCTGCTCGAACATAACCTCAAGGCTTTCAACAACATATCTATCTTCTGTGCCTTTTATCATATCTAAAACATTTGAAATAATTTCGGCCGATTCTACGCTACTATATCCATCGTGAAGAGCCACACCAAAAAAATCAATATGGCTTATACCAATTATATCCTGCATAGTAGTGTATGGCAGAAAAAACATACCTCTTCCCATTGGAGTAGCGTCGCTTGCCATTGCCATCATGCCATCTACATTAAGCTCTTCTAAAACACCTATAATTGTAAATTCTTCACGAACTCCCCAAGGGTTAGTTAAAGTAATTCTTTCACCAACAGAGTTAAGCCTGCCAAAAACCTCAAAAGAAACATCTGCCTGTAAAACGGTAACGCGACTACGGTTAAAAACATCTTCTTCTGTTATAAATCGCCCAATGGCTATATTAACATCTTCTAAAACGGTAACATTTTGGTCTAAACCAACGCCTGTACCTCTTCTCGCTGTTTCATCTCGCCTTTCTATTTCAAAACCGTTTTGTTCGATTAAAATACTAACTCTATCAACCATGTCCATGGTTCCAATTATGTAAGCATCTTCTGGCATGAGCCTATCTGTTTCTTCTATAATGGTTCGAGGGTAAACTTGAATAAAGCTTGAATTTATACCGTCCATAGCATCGAAAATAGACTCTCTAACACCCTCACCAGTAGAATTTATCATTATTACCGAAGAAATACCAATTATAATGCCAAGCATCGTAAGTGTTGAACGCATTTTATAGCCAAAAATATTTGATATGGCTGTTTTAATATTCTCTAAAAAATTCATAAACTAACCCCCTATTATCACAGGGTTTAAAACTGGTTCGTCTGATAAAATCAGCCCGTCTTTAAACGTAATTATGCGGTTTGTGTGCCTAGCGATTTCTGGCTCATGAGTTACAACAACAATGGTTGAACCCTCTTTTTTATTTAAATCTTGAAAAATACCCATAATTTCCTCGCTTGATTTAGAATCAAGATTGCCCGTTGGTTCGTCTGCCAAAATTATAGCGGGATTATTTACTAAGCTACGAGCAATGGCAACACGCTGGCGTTGCCCGCCCGAAAGTTCGTTGGGCTTATGTTTTGCTCTATCAGAAAGCCCAACTTTTTCAAGAGCAATAAGTGCAGCTTCACGGCGTTTAGCCTTAGAAACACCAGCATAAACCATAGGCAATTCAACATTTTGCAAAGAACTAAGCTTTGGCAAAAGATTAAATGATTGAAAAACAAATCCAATTTTTTTATTTCTTATATGAGCAAGCTGGCCCTGCTTTATTTTTGAAACATCTTCGCCATCTAAAATATAGTCGCCCGCAGTTATAGAATCAAGGCAGCCCATAATATTCATAAGCGTAGATTTACCAGAGCCTGATTGACCCATAATGGCAACAAATTCTTTAGCTTCAACCTTAAAATTTATGCCCCTAAGTGCCTCAACCTCAATATGCCCATTTTTATATACTTTGTGGAGATTTTTAACTTCTAACATTGTAGACATCTGTAAAACCTCCTTATCGAATTGCCGTGATAATCATACCATCATACATATTTAAAGTTGGTTGAGAAACAATGGTTTCGCCTGCATTTAGACCGATAACTTCCATATACATATCAGCAAAAGCACCAGTTGTAACCATTCTTCTTTCAAGCGAGTTATCATCACGAACAACAAAAACAAAAGCGTTTCCATCAGCATCAGTTAAAGTAGATAAAATAGAAACAACAACAACATCGGTATTTATTGAAGTTGTGATTGTAACATCAAGCGAAAAACCAGGTTTAAGCTGGCTTGCTTCAACTGATGGATTAACAGTAATCTCAACAGGAACAACAATTTCTTGGCCTGTTGTAGATTGGCGTGTTTGGGCAATTTGGTCTATACGAGTAACAATGCCAGTTGCATAGTTGCCACGGCCTAGTACATTAGCTTCGATTTTAACTTCTTGCCCAAGCTCTACTCTTGCAATATTTCTTTCGTTTACAAATGCACGAACAACAAACTCGCCAATATTAGAAACTTCCATTAAAGGGCGTTCTGTAGGAGAAATTTCGCCCTGAGAAATACGTAAATCTGTGATAGTACCAGAAATTGGGCTGTATAAAACTTCTGAAAAATCAGAAAGCTCTCTTTCTATTCTATCAACTTCAAGCTGTGCTTGCGAAACATTTATACGCCTTTGCGAAACATTGTTTTGCGATTGTGGCGAGTTTAATCTATTTTGTATATCTACAAGGTTAATTTCAGCTAAAAGTTTGGTTTCCTCTGTCATTCTAATATTTCTGTCTATAGCTTCTAACTGTCTGTTGTAGGTGTTTAGTCTGTCTTCATGGTTTGTAGTTGTTTGTCTTGATATGTTTAAAAGAATATTTTCTCTTTCGCTCTCTAAATCGGCAAGGCTTCGCTCTGTGCGGCTAATATCTAGCCTAGCGTTTGTAATTTGTGTGTCTGAAACAGGTATAAGCTCATTTTCTAAAGCAATTTGGGCACTTCTAAGGTTTAAAGTTACCGCTTCAAGCCTTCTTTCTATTTCTTCTTTTCTATCATCTCTTTGGCGCTCTGTAAGACCTGTGCGGTTTTGGTCTATAAGTTCTTGAAAATCATCTAATTCTTTTTGAATTCTGTCAACCTCAAGCTGGGCTTGCGAAACGCTAATTTCTCTTTGTGCAATAATATTTTGCGATTGTGGCGAATTTAGCCTATTTTCAAGGTCTTCAAGGCTCATTTTAGAAAGAGCCAACGTTTCTGTTGTAACTGCTATGTTTCTTTCAACCGCTTCTAGCTGACGCTCTAAAGAAAGCAACGTATCTTCAGCTGATGTTGTATTATGCCTCGCTATGTTTTCAAGAACAGCGGCTCTTTCGCTCTCAAGATCTGCGATAGAACGCTCTGCACGGCTAATTTCTAGCTGTGCACTTGTGATTTGAGCCGAAGTTGGTGGAATAAGCTCATTATTAAGCATAATTTGTGAACTTTGCAGGCTTAATCTAGCTGCTGTTAGCCTTGTTTCTATATCTTCACGGCTACGCTCGCGAAATCTAAGAAGTGGGGCACCAGCTTCTACTATATCGCCATTTTCAACGTAAACTTCATAAACTTCGGCACGAGTTGCCGAAAAAATAAGCTCGCTATTGGTTAGAGAAACCTCGGCTCTTGCTGTAACTGTTTCTGTAATTGTGTCTAGCCTAACTAGGCTTGTGTTAAATGCGTTTGCAGATACTTGGCTAGCCGAATTATTTGTAACTATAAAAATACCTCCAGCTACAACGGCAGCTAAACTCACAAAAGCTATTATTTTTTTCTTCATTTTTTATCAGCTCCATATATGTTTTAATTTTTCACTTTAATTTGCTACAGTTTATATTGTAGCAAATTAATGCTTGGTTCATTTCCATACTAATAGGCAGATTGAAAACAATCTGCCCCAACTTTAGATATATACGAATAGTTTTTACAAAAGTCTGGTACTAGATTGTTTCGTCGTTCTTGTAAATGCTACTTTTCATCATCGCTAGAATCTAGTACAATTTTGCCATTGAGTTCTTCGTATTCCTCAATTGTTTTCTTCAGAATATACTCAAATTGGCTGTTTATAGAACGAAGCTCATTGTTAGCTATGAATTTTAATTTATTATATAAAATATATAATGGATTGCTTCGCTCTTGTGGTTTGCCTTCAGCAAACTGGCATAGCTACTTTCGCAAAGCAAAAGCACTGGGCTCGCAATAGAGTTGTAGCGAAACTATTTTTTGCTGATCCGCCATCCCGCACTTGCCTGTCCTGAACTTGATTCAGGAACTGGAATCCCATCTGTAGAGCAAGCACGAGGGGATTGCGGCGTTCGCCGCAATGACGATTAGGTTCACAAATTTTAGTTTTGCTACAACTCTAATGACAGTTTGGATATGTCATTGCGAGCGAAGCGAAGCAATCCATTGTAGAGTCCTTAATTAAAGTGCAGGATACAACAAATGGCTTAAGAAAAAGCTAACTAAAATAAAATAAATAAACAAGCCTGTTATATCTTTTATCGATGTAATTATTGGGTCTGTTCCTGCTGCTTGGTCTATATTAAGCTTTATTAGTATAAATGGTACGATAAATCCAAGGAATGAAGCAAAAGTCATAGTAATAACTAAAGCTAGGAAAAGGGCAACACCAAGCATGGGCTCGCCATGCCAAACCCATGCAACAATACCTGTTGCAACTCCAACAACAAGACCCATACTAAGCCCAACGCTTAGTTCTTTTCTTATATGCTTCCAAATGGTTTCTGGTTTAATATGCCCAAGAACTATGCCTCTTTGAAAAACCGTAGAAGACTGAACGCCAATGTTTCCGCCCATATCCATAATTACAGGTATAAATATTGCAACCATAAAAACTTGACCTAAAACATCTTCAAAATTGTGGATAACAGAACCTGCTAGAAGCCCACCAAAAAGCGTGATAATTAAAAACGGCATTCTAACTTTCCAAATTTTCCACAAAGAGCCTCTTACTAAAACTTCGCTTCTAGCATTTTGGGTTTTTGCTAGGTCTGTCATACCTGCTTTGTTAAATATGTCTTCTGTAGATTCTTCTTGGAGTATGTCCATCGTATCATCTACCGTTATAATTCCAACTAATAAATTTTCTTTATCAACAACAGGAAGAGCCAAAGCATCAATTTTTTGCAGGATTTTTGCAACTTCTTCTTGGTCGGTATCGGTTGAAACCCACGTATAATTCGTTCGCATTATATTTTCAATTTTTTCGCTAGGGTCGGCAATTAAAAGATTTCTAAGTGATAAAACGCCCTCTAGCCGACGCTTTTCATCTGTAATATAAAGTGTGTAAATATTTTGCTCGTTTCTACTTTTTGCTAAAGCCTTAACTTTTTCTAGTGCTTCAAGAGCAGTCATTTCACGGCGTAATCGCACGTATTCCGGCGTCATAATACGGCCGGCTGTTTCTGGCTCGTAGCCCATTAAAAGGTTTGTGTACTCACGCTCTTCTTTCGAGATAGATGCAAGCATTTTCTTGGCGACTGTTGCGGGCAGTTCGTCAAGAAGTCTAACTCTGTCGTCTGGGTCTAGTTCTTCGATGGCTTTTATTGCTTCTTCTTCTGTAAAAGCACTGATAAGCCTTTCTTGTAAGATTGTGTCTAGTTGCTCGAAAACGAACAATGCACGGTCTTTAGATAAAAGCCTATAGACGATTACTTGTTCTTTAGAACTTAAATCTTCCATAGCATCTAGCACTTCCACCTCAGAAGCCGAGTTTAATAATAGCTTCAACCTGTCGATATCTTTTGATTTAAGATATTCGAATACTGTTTCTTTAAAATTTGTGTTTACTGGCATGAGTAACACCTCCGCAATTTTTGTACCAAAAAAATTTATTTTGATTAACTTAGTTTACTCCTATAAAACAAGGTTGTCAAGCTATTTTTTTGTTTGTTGTGATTCTAATTTATCAAGCAATTTTTTTAGGTCCATGCCGTGATTGCGAACTATGCGGTTTATGTCTAAAAGCTCGTCTTCTTTGCCTGTTAGAATATTGTTTTTTTGCTCAGATGTTAAAATAACAGTAAAACCACTTTCTTTTAAAGCTTGCTGCAATTCTTGGTTAAAATTGCCGAAAGGGCAAGCTAGGGCAGTTGGGGTTTCGCCAAAATGTTCTTCAAATTTTTCGTTTAGTGCTGCAATATCACATTCTAAGGCTTTTTTGTAGCTTTCTATCGATTCGCTTTTTTTCCTAAGTGCACCACGACGTTTTTTTAGATTGTGCATGTCGTTTGTATGGCTTACGAATTCTACAAATTCAGATTCGTTCATCTCCGCCATTTCTGTCCAAGAAGTGTGTGCATATCTAATATTTTTATCAGCATTTTCTACTGAATATATATCGGCAAAGGCTCCAACAATTGCAAAAACTGCTTTCATCTCATATTTTTCTAGAAGAGGGAAGGCGTAAACATAGTCGCTTAGGTAGCCATCATCAAAAGTGAGCATAATAGCCTTTTCTGGCACGTTTTGATATTTGTTTTCGGCATATTTTAAAAGTTCTGCGGTTGTGATCGGTTGGTAGCCAAGCTCTTTTAAAAGTTTTAAATCCGACTCAAATGCTTCGGGTGAAATAACATACTCGCAAAGGCGTTTGGGATTTTCAGAAATTTGGTGGTACATTAAAACAGGTAAGTAAAATGGTTCTGGTGGTAACTCAAGTGGAGATTCAGTAGCAGAAACAAAACTAGTAAACATTAAACACATGGCAAAAAACGCCACAAATATTTTTTTCATAAAAAACTACTCCTTAAAATTAGTATTAAGAAGTAGTTTTAGCAAAATTTTTATTTATATTTTAACAATTTTTTCAAGAATTTCTTTTTTGCTATTCAAAAATTACTAAGATGTCGTCATGGCGGACTTGATCCGCCATCTCCTACCTCTAGCTGTACAGATGGGATGGCGGGTCAAGCCCACCATGACGGCTTGATAGTTGTCATTACAATCTAATTTCTTATAATTGCCTCAATTTCAGGTGTATTAATATTATTTATATCAACCACAACAACTTGGGTTTCGTTAATTTTAGGGTATACTTCTTCGCCGTTTGCAAGAGCTATCGCTGCTCTAATGCCCTCGTAGCCCATTAAAAACGGTTGTTGAACAATTCCTGCAACAACAAACTGCTCCGACATAATCATCTCTTCTATTTCTGGAGAAAAATCAAAGCCAACCATAACAATATCAGTTCTATTCGCATCGGTTAAAGCTCTGATAAAACCAACGGTAGAGCCATTATTCGGGCTAAATATTGCTCTAAGTGACGGGTAAGCCGTTAAAAAATCTTGAGCGTTTGCGATAGAACGCTCGATAGAACCATCGTTAATTTTTATATCGTCGCTAAGAATTTGCCATGCAGATGGAGCGTTTTCTGCCCAGTATTCGTTAAATCCTTGAAGGCGGTCTACAATAGAAGGCAGTGCAAAAGTTGGTATTTGAATGGCAACTTGTATAAATTCGTCCTCCGCTATTCCTGCTTCATAAATCTTTGAAATTAGGGTTTGTGCAGCAAGTGTTCCAGCGTACACATTATTTGTTCTAAATGCAGCCGAAAACTGGTCGCCAACAACTAAATTATCAACCAAAACAACGGGAATTCCTGCGTTAAACGTTTCTGCAATTTGTGGAGCCATAGCAACGCCATCAAGCGGGGCTACTAAAACGCCATCAACTCTTGCCGAAACAGCATCTTTAAGTTGCCTTATCTGTGTTTCTAAATCTGAATTAGAAGAAACGCCCAAAACAACAACGTTTACGCCAAAATCTTCACCCGCCTGCATTGCACCGGCACTAAGGGTAGCAAAGTATTGGTTACCAAGAACATTTAAGAGAACGTAGAAAGTCTTTTGTTCGTTATCTCTTCTTGAACAAGCTGTAAAAATTAGTAGTGATGCGGTGAGTAGTGCTAATATTTTTTTCATGATGTTTTTCTCCTTAATAGTTTAATTTCTTTTTTTCTGGCCGTTTGAAGTGCAACGGCAAATATTAAGATAAGCCCGATTATAACTTGCTGCCTAAACGAATCGACCCCATTTAAATTAAGTCCATTCCTTAGAACACCAATTATAAGTGCACCGATAACCGTGTTTAAAATGCTGCCTTCGCCGCCCCAAATAGAAACACCTCCAACAACTGCCATGGCAATTGCCTCAAGCTCTATACCTACCATAGCGTTTGGCTGGGCGGAGGTAATGCGAGATGCCATTATAACTCCACAAATAGCAGCAGAAAAGCCCGAAACTGCATAGGCGAACATCCTAGTTTTTTTTGCACTTATGCCCGAAAGCTTGGCGGCTTCTAAATTAGAGCCACAGGCGTAAATTTGCCTGCCGATACGTGTTTTTGCAAGAATAATACCCAAGATAATGGCGTAAACCATAGCGATTATAACGCTATAGAAAATGCCTGAATTGCCAAAGCGGCCATTGCCAATTATATCAAACGCTTGCCTTGTTGTTTCATTTTCAATATCTCTGGTGTAAAGAGGCATGCCACGAACCATAGAATTTGCAAGCCCTCTAAACACCCAGCCAGTGCCAAGTGTTGCGATAAATGGCACAACACCTAAGAATTCTATAAAAAAGCCATTTAAGATGCCTGTTGCAATTCCAATTACAAGCGAGATAATTATTGCAATAACAAGCGGAGTGCCTGCGATTAGTAAGGCAACTACCACAATTCCAGCTAGTGCCATAGAAGCTCCAACAGATAAATCGTTGCCACCACCAACAATCGGAAAAGTAAGCCCACATGCGATTATTACAAAGATAACAAGCTGTTGCAGTATATTTCTAAGATTTGCAGGAGCTAGGAAAAGGTCTGGCGTGAGCAAGCTAAAAACGCCAAATAAAGCCATTAAAATAATGAATGAGAACAATGCCCTTTTTTGTGAAGTTTTCATTTTTAGCCTCCAGTTTCCATAGCCATTTTCATAAGTTCTTCTTTTGATGTATCTTTAGTTATAAGTTCACGAGAAGCTTCGCCGTTTTTCATAACTATAATTTTATCGCTCATGCCAAGGATTTCAGAAATATCAGAAGAAATCATAATTATTTTAAGCCCTGAATCGCTCAGTTTATTAAAAAGTTCGTAGATTTCATATTTTGCACCAATGTCTATCCCTCTTGTTGGCTCGTCTACAATCAAGGTTTTTAAATCTCGAGAAAGCCACTTAGCAAGAACAACTTTTTGCTGATTTCCGCCTGATAAATTTTTGCAAATCTCTTTAGTAGAAGGAGTTTTGATTTTTAACAAATTTATATAGTTTTCTGCGATTTTTTTGCTTTTTTTATCACTCACAAAGCCAAACTTTGATATGTTTTTTAGGTTTGCCATGTTTACATTAAAATCAATGCCTAAGCTTAGAGCAAGCCCGTCATGTTTACGGTTTTCTGTAACGTAGCCAATTTCGCCTTTTTTATCTGCTTCAAAAATGGAGCGAGCCATTCTTGTTCGCCCAGAGCCAACAAGCCCGAATATACCCAAGATTTCGGCGTTTTTGCGTTCATATTTAGGAAACTTATCTTTAAAATCTCGCCCAACCATCATGCTTATAACTTGGTTCATGTTTACATCTTTCGTAAGCATTTCGCCTACGGTGTTACCATCTCGTAAAACAGTGATGCGGTCGCAAATTTTTTCAACCTCTTCTAAGCGGTGCGATATGTAAACCATGGAAACACCTTGCTTTTTTAGCTTGTTCATGGTGGTAAATAATTTTTCTGTTTCCGAATCGGTAAGAGTTGCCGTTGGTTCGTCTAAAATTAATATTTTTAAATCGTTAGATAATGCCTTTGCAATTTCAACCATCTGTTGTTTAGAAATGCTTAAATTTCCTACAATTTCATGGGTATCTAAATCACAGCCCAAATCGTTTAAAATTTGCCGTGCTTCTTGGTGCATTTTTTTGGTATCTATAAATGGGCCTTTTTTGTGAAACTTGCCCATAAAAATATTATCTGCAACGCTTAAATCTTTGCATAAATTAAGCTCTTGATAAATGATTGAAATTCCTAAGTTTTTTGCCGTTTTTACCGAGTTGATTTCGATATTTTCGCCATCTAAAAAAATATCACCATGATCTTTTAAAACCGAGCCAGACATTATTTTCATAAGTGTAGATTTGCCAGCACCATTTTCGCCAACAAGCCCATGAATTTCGCCTTTTTGTAAACTAAAAGAAACCCTGTCGAGTGCTAAAACCCCAGGGAATTGCTTTGTGATATTTTGCATGTAGAAGAATTCTTGTGTCATTTATCTATTGCCTTTTTATGTATAGTAGTGTAGTAAAATGCTTTTCAATCAGTATCATTATTAGGTCAAAACGCGAATGCACTGTAGTGCTTCGCTTCCCCTCAATGATACTGTTTCAAAGTGATTTTACTATATGTATAAAGAAAGGCCCTTTGAGATGATTCGCTCAAAGGGTGAGTTTTCTACCAAACGTAATTACATACACTTAAATTATATATGATTTAAGTGTGCTTGTCAAGTAGATTATTGCATTTTTTGTAGTGCTGTGTTATAATGTTATTCTGCTCCATAATGAATGGGAATGAAAATTATGAACTATAAAGGAATGATTACGATGAAAAAGCTAAATTATAACTCACCAGTAACAACAGGGAGGGTGACTATATCTTAACCCTTTCTGCGAATCCGTAGGAGGAACAATGATGATAAGATTAACACCGATTAAAAACCATAATATTGGAACATTTGCTTTGCGAGTGGAAGTTCGTGAAGATCAACAACACCTTGGTAATTTTAATTTTGCACAACGTTTAGGTTTTGCTTATGCTGACTGGGCAACAACTGGTAAGCAACCTTTTGTGTTTGGTATCGCCCATGGTGAAAAAACGCCTGTAGGTGTATTAATAATTAGTTATGCAACTGCTGAAGAGGGCGAATATGTTAATGGTGATCTTGAATGTTACTACATTGATGTTCTATATATTGATAAAAATCATCAAGGTAAAGGTTATGCAAAAGAAGCACTAAAAGAAGCAATAAAATTTATTAAAACTTTCCCACATGGGGAAGCAAAAAGTATTTATAGTGACACCAAACCCAAAAATGAAGGTATGCTTAAAACCTTTGCTAGTGTTGGCTTTGTTGAAACTGACGATAGCAACGAAAACGATATTGTAGTGAGGTTTGCACTATGATAAGACTAACACAAATTAACTGGAATAATGCGGGACCATTTTCTCGCTTAGAAGTAAACGAAAATCAAAAAGGAGAAATTTTTGATTTTAAATACATTTTAAGGCTAATGTATTGTAAATGGGTAGTACTGGCATCCAACCACTAGAGTACGGAATTGCTTATGGTGATACGACGGCTGTTGGTGTTATAGCAGTAAATTACGAAACTGTTAAAGAAGGTCACTACATAAATAACGATGTTAAATTATGGGGTGTTATCTGTTAAAGGAGTAAATAACACTGTTCAAATAGCATCATTACAAAAACATCAAAATTGTGATAAAGCGGCTTTACTGGCTGAACAAATAAAAAAAACAGAGGGTGCACTTATGTACCACAACGAGTGTGGTACGTGCGTAAAGTTTATATTTTCTCTATTTAGGAGGCAACGATGAAAGACATCCCTAATTACGATACATTTGCCAAAATAGAACCCATTACAAAGGGTGAGTCAGATGACGAAAAATATTTTGTTGAAACCGCAAGTGGGCAAAAGTTGATTCTACGAATTTCCAACATTGAAAACATCAATATAAAAAAAACTGAATATATGATGCTAGAGCGTGTCGCTACACTGGGTGTTCCTATTTCGCAACCTATAGATTTCGGTGTATGCAACAATGGCAAAGGTGTCTATCAGTTATTGAGTTGGCTTGAAGGGGAAGATTTGCAATCATTGTTGCCGAACATGACCGAAGCAGAGCAATATACTTACGGCTTGAAAGCAGGCGAGTTGTTACGTCTAATCCATACGATACCCGCCCCAAGCAATGCCGAACCTTTGGAAGATTGGTTTATGGAATATGTACAAGAATCAATCGACTGTTACAACGGCAAAGATATAAAAGTTGAAGAAGTAAACGTGCTTATAAAGTACATTCAAAACAATACACACTTGATTAAAGGCAGACCGCAATCGCTTATCCACAGTGATTTTATTGATTCAAATATTATAGTCATGTCAGATGGCAACCTCGGCGTTATTGACTTTAACTATGAAATATTTGAAAAGGGTTATGGAGACCCGTGGGTAGATATAATTTTTTCAAGAGAATGGGATAATGAAATAAGCCCACGATACTCCACGGGCTTTGTAAGAGGCTACTTCGGTGGTGAGCCACCACAGGAGTTTTTCGATATACTTGCGTATTATTTTGCCTTTGATGCAATAGCAGTATTTAATGAATTATATGAAGAAGGAAAGCCAGATGAAGGTTTGGTTGATGCACAACGCATTCTGCACTGGTTCGATAATATGAACAACCTTATGCCAACGTGGTACTTAAAAGACTTTAATTGCACAAAATAAGTATTAGTAGCGTTATTTCTACCCTTAGTAGGGTACATTGTATGAAGTATGGTCATTATGGATTGACAAAAATCATTAAGGTTTTGTAGAAACAGATGATGATGACTGCGACGGTATTGTAGCCCGATTAGCACTTTAAGAATGGAAGTTTTAAAATAGTAAACGCCCGAATGTTTACCAGTGTGGCAAACGTTCGGGCATTTTTTTTTATTATTGAGATTTGATTTTTTGGCGAATTAAGCTTATTTTGTTAAGTCACTTTTTTAACATCTCGTTAGTGTTTCTAATAGTTTAGCAACTAGTATTACTTAGTTATTAATGTTTTCATAAAAATACTCGTATCCTGCTTTTAATAAAAGAGTACCCTGTTCTTCATGGGAAAGGCTAAAAAACATTTCAAGGTTTTTTTGGTTAAATACTGGCATAACAATAGGCATGAAAAAATCATCATTATAAAAATCTTCTTTAATTATCTCTTCTAAAGTTCTTCCACAATCCATAGGAATTTCGGTAATTAAACATACCGAATTTATATTGTGTAAAAATTCATTTCCGCCCCAGTAGGGATTAAAAACAACCGAGCGTTGGTAATCAAACTCGTTTACCAAGGCTATAAATTCATCTATGTTATATGGAGTGGGGTAAAAAATTTGAAATTGAATGTTATTATATTCAATGCTATACTCGATACTTTCATTTGCAGGTGTATGCAATGAGGTATTCATAAGCATAATAATCAAACAAATTATAGCTGTTATTTGTTTCATTATAGCCACCTATGAATGGTATTACAATGCAAACAACGCATAACCCACGTTGGGTTGCCTATATACCAAGAAGACATATCTACTAATTGAACATTCATCGTTGAAATAGAGCAACAGATATGAACTGTTGGCATCACTATTTCGTGGATTGGGGTAATTGTTTTAAATAGTTCCATTACGAGTCCTCCTTGTTTAAACTTACATTTTGTTATGATAATGTTGTACATTGAAATTTCAAAGTATATTAATTAAATATTAACATAATTTATTGATTTTGTAAATATTTTGTCAAAAATGTTTCATTATTATTTTTTTAAGCAATTCGTTTGTACTTCTAAGGATTTTGCCACTCACATCGTCATCATTTTTAAACGTGATATAAGGGTTTTGCCCTGATGTTAATAAAATCTTGCTGCGGCTATCTTTTATAATCTGCATAAGCCTCTCTATATCAATATTTGCATCGTTTTTAAATGTACAAACAATATTATTGCCCTTTTGCATAACAGATGTTATACCAGTTTTATTAGCTGTTGCTTTTAAGTAGGAAATATCAAGCAAATTTTTAACCGAAAGCGGTAAATCACCGTATCTATCTTCAATTTCTTCCCAAACTTCGTTATAATCTTCTTCGCCTGTGATGTGTGAAATTTTCTTGTAAATCTCTAATTTACGCTCTTCGTCATCAATAAAGCTTTCTGGAATATATGCCGAAATTTTTATATCAATACTTGTTTCAAATCTATCAAAAATTTCTTCGCCTTTAAGTGTTCTAACTGCCTCGTCTAAAAGCTTGGTGTACATATCATAGCCAACGGCGTCGATATGTCCATGTTGTTCGGCACCCAAAAGATTTCCGGCACCTCTAAGCTCTAAATCTCTCATAGAAATTTTAAACCCAGCACCAAACTCTGTAAATTCGCGGATAGTTTGTAAACGTTTTTCTGCAATTTCGTTGACGATTTTATCTTTACGGTATAAAAGATAGCAATACGCAATACGATTAGAACGACCAACTCGCCCACGTAGCTGATAAAGCTGAGAAAGCCCCATATTATCCGCATCGTGAATAATAATTGTGTTGGCGTTTGAAATATCCAGCCCCGATTCGATTATAGTTGTGCAAACCAAAACGTTTATTTCCGTGGAAATAAAGTCCATCATAATATTTTCAAGCTCGGTTTCACTCATTTGCCCATGTGCGTAGCCAACGTTTGCCTCGGGCACTAAATTTTGTATTCTCGTTGAAACATCAGAAATAGACCTAACACGGTTATGAAGGTAATAAACCTGCCCGCCACGTGAAATTTCTCGCATTATGGCATCACGCACGAATTGTTCGTTATATTCAAGCACAAAGGTTTGAACGGGCAGCCTTTCACTAGGCGGCTCGTTGATAATAGACATATCTCGAATACCTGTTAAACTTAAATGCAAAGTTCTTGGAATAGGCGTTGCCGAAAGCGTTAAAACATCAACATTTTCTCTAAGGTTTTTAAGTTTTTCTTTATGTGCAACGCCAAAACGTTGCTCTTCGTCTATAACAATAAGCCCCAAGTCTTTAAACTTAACGTCTTTAGATAAAACCCTATGCGTGCCGATAACAATGTCAACTTTGCCAGATTCTAGGTTTTTAATGGTTTCTTTAATTTGCTTCTGTGTTCTAAATCTGCTCATAAGCTCGACGGTTATAGGGTAATCCCTCATTCTCGAAGCAAAATTGTTAAAATGCTGTTGGGCTAAAATCGTTGTAGGAACGAGTATTGCAACTTGTTTATTGTCTTGCACTGCTTTAAAAGCCGCTCTAATTGCAACCTCGGTTTTGCCGTAGCCAACATCGCCAAGAACTAGCCTATCCATCACCTTGGCGGACTCCATGTCTGCCTTAACATCTTCTATTGCGGCCGCTTGGTCATCAGTTTCTTGATATGGGAAATTCTCTTCAAATTCGGCTTGCCAGCTAGTATCAGCACCGAAAATAAAGCCTTCTTTGGCCTCACGCAGAGCGTAGAGCTTAATTAAATCTTCTGCCAAAATAGAGGCTTGCCCTTTCGCTTTTGCCTTAGCTTTTTGCCAAGAAACGCCTCCAAGCCTGTTAAGCTTTGGTTTTCTTGAGTCGGACGCTATATATTTAGTAACCATATCCATTTGGTTTGTTGCCAT
>Ga0123352_10007003_pt1 | contig 17343 bp, 8 predicted proteins | sample TergutLab28metaG_FD_89700 | JGI IMG/M metagenome (GOLD analysis project Ga0123352, IMG submission 89700) | Labiotermes labralis P1 segment gut microbial communities from Petit-Saut dam, French Guiana - Lab288 P1 | ecosystem: Host-associated > Arthropoda: Insects > Digestive system > Gut ... | reverse complement strand
TTTTTTTTTTTTATTTTTTTTTTCAAAGTGGAGTTTTGGTAATAAAATTTTTATTTAAATTTAATTTTTTGTTCAAATTTTTAAAATTTTTTTTTTTTTTTTAATTTCTTGAAAATTCCTTCAGTAGCAGCCGCTTTGTTTGATGCGAAAGGCCGGCCATGAAGGAGCTCATATGCGCTTTTCGCCATGTTGTGAACTCGCCTAAAAATTCAACATTCTGAACTTAGGCATATTTTTGTGTTTTATTTGGACGTCAGAAAAATCAGCGATTATTTCCCTGAATACAACAAACCGAAAGGTTTTTATAACCGTGACGGAGTGTGTTTACTGCGCGGTGCGAGCTGCATCTTTAAATGAAATTCAGGTTCATTTTAGTCGTTAAATTTTAAAATAAAAATCTAGAAACCAGATGAGTCGTAGGTTCTTGGAGTTCAAAACATTGGACGCCCTCTCTGGGGACTTAAAGAATAGCGGGTCACGCCTTTTATCTGACGGTTTGTCGACAACGTCTCCCTGTAGAGGTCTGGCTTCGCTTCCAGGGCAGTTGTTTTCCATTTTAAACACTAAATGTAATGTGTAGGTATTAAGGTACTGCTGCTTTAATACATCTGATTTTAACCATTCTAAAGGTTCTGAACCAAAATTGAAACGTTTTTGAAGTCACTATCCGCTCTCGTATTTTGGAAAAATTGGGTCACTTAATCTGACTATTCTGTTGGAAATGTTCACTCTCATTCATTAATACGGTAGATTTAAAACATTTTCCTATCCAAGCCATTGAGGGAATGTACTGTAGCAGAAGTGGTGGTGTAGCTCCACTCATTCTTAACGTGGTGGAATCAATTGTTCTGTTTTCTGTGATGGGACGCCTTTTTGTTTGGCAAATAAGCAACAACATTTCGAAGAATCTGCTGCTTGAATTGTCTGCCCTGAAGGTAGAAGATTCGGGATTAACCGACACGTTGGTAACTTTCTACCAAAACTACGCAGCTTCATTTCGAAGAGGTCCACAGTCTTTATAAATGAGGAGAATCATAACAGACTTTTATTTTGATTTTTCTAAACTTAAATATGCGGTTAGTGTGGGAAGGAACGAAACATTTTTTCGGCCTTGCAATCTGATATGGAGGACCGTCCTACAGGAGGTTCATTTGTATTGTGTGAAAAGACAGAAGAGTAGGAAATGTGCAAGAATCAGTGTAGATCAGGTGTTCTGTCAGCTTTCATTTCGTATAATTGGAAACCATATACAATTTGACAGCAGAGCGAAGGCAAATAAGCTCGAGTCAGGATTTTCAATATTAATGAAATCTCTTTTTTTAATATGCTTCTTTTCCTATGGAGTATTTGTGGGGTGTATATACTAGTATTGTAATAAGCTAGCCTTTAGGGGATGGCTGTGCTGAATTGAATTCATAAGCGGATGTATGCTAAAATAATTTGATGAACTCGTAACCAAAGTTATAAGGACTGCCAGTGAAACCTAAGAATTTGTTTAACTGGATTCTTCATGAAATTTATCTCGCATTGTCACTTCTGGGAGACAGTGACCTGTGGAAGAGGAGGGGTATGTAATGTTATCTTAAGTCCTTGGAGTACGTCTGCCTACTATGCTAACACTTTATATGTTTTTTGTTTGTATTTTACATTATTTTTCGGAATAGAAAACGATAATTTCTCTTTGTAATGAGAGTGCATTTTGTTTTCTGGGAGGGAAGAGTTGGGGTTTTAAGTACATTTCACTGAATTTGGCTTTCGAAAAGATAAAAAAATAATATTTTGCAATTTTATTCCATAGTACTGTGTTCCTACCTTCAGTCCGTTTAATAAATATCAGGTTCTCTTGAAGGTGGCTTAGCATGAAGAGGCTTATCAGAGTATCGATATCAAAATATTGTTTGCACGTGCAAGCAGAACGTATTTGTGAGATATCATGGTTTTCGAACACTGAGGTAGGACCAAACAAAAAGTACAATAAAATATCAAACATTGTCGCAGAATCGTGAAATTGCTGTCACGAAATTCTTATCGACTGTACAGTATATGAACTGGCAACAATCCTCATGAAAACCTAAAAAATGTTAGGAACAGCTCAAAATTCAATATGTTGTGCGCTTTCGTTTGCAGAAAGTGACAGCGTATTCATTCATTGAGCACAGTGGGAGTACCTGAACAATGGCCTGCCACTTCTGTGTGACTGGTTGCCATATGCGCTGCACACGTCGACCGAACTTCTAATTCCCTGAAGTTGACCAGGATATATGGCCCGAAACATGTAGGAGTTGTGTGTAATTAATATGAAAACTTTTATGCAGGTAGTTGGTGGTGAAATTTGTTTGTAATGACTTTACTTTTCTTTTTTTTTAATACTTAAAACCTGCTCCGAAAGTTTTTCGTCCCTCAGTGTTACCAACATTATAAATGGGACATCATATTTTTATATCAGGACGGGGCTTTCCATTTACATGGAGAAGTACGCATGTATGTCAACACACGTTCTGCGAATACACTGGGGAATCAGAGCCGGGCCGACGTCGTGGTCAAATTTGATCCCCCAGTCTAAATTTACCAGACTTTATTTTTTGTAAGGGGATTGTCAAGAATGAACTGCACTGTGTACCATTACATACGAACTGTGATGCTGTGCTGGAACCTATTACAAGCGGAGATTGCATGTATCCCATCCTACATGCTACATCGCACCAGGAAAGATATTCATTATGGGCGGAATGTTTTTCTTGCTACGTATGAAAAACCTTCTGGGTTTGAAACTTTGATGACGATATTTATTTACTGCAGTTGGGTTTCGACCCGGTGGCAGCGGTCGGTAAGCTGGTACAAAAACAGGAAAGAGGCAGCTGTGTACAGAAGAGAAACAATACACAAAACAATACAAATAAACAGAATACTGCAGAAAATAGCAAACAAACCCACGAAACAAAAACAAACTTTAAAAAATATTAAAAAACATAAGTCAAGTAATTAGATAATAAAATAGAGAAGTAAATAATAACGACACAACGTACTGTACAGAGCCTGCTTACATCTACGTAACTAAATGTCAATGATAATACATTTCACCACCGATAATCACTTCACTTCACTTCACTTCACTTCACTCCCCACTTTTTACTGCCTTGCACTTTCGGATGTTTCTTTACCACGTTACAGAAACTCTTCACTTCTCCACACTTGTTATGTACGACACAAGTCAGTATGGCTGTCTACGTATCTATATTTGGCTTTGCCTGCATATCGTGACTAATTTGTAAAGACATTTTCAAAGTAATCACTATGTATATCATCGCGATATTTCATGTCCTCCCATCGGAAATGGCGAAAATGTAATTCTTCCGGGATGTGAACCATATCGACTGGTACATAGTCACGGACATTTCGGAGCGTCGTAGTGCTGCCATCTTCAAGGGGCACGCAGTCTAAGAGCAGTGCCCTCTTACAATTCTTGAAGTGCTTCATTCTGAGGTTTGAAACCTTCATTACTTATCAGTTGAAGTGGCGTAAAAATTTCAGAACTCTTTCAAATTCGATTATATTATGGCTATACGTGTAGAGTGAAGGAGGAGAAATAAATAGTATTTGTGCTGACTACTCTAACTGGTGAAAGACTACGTGACCTGGTCCGATTCACGTACACAGCAAATACGTATTCCTGTCCTCAGTGTAGAGATCTACACTGGGGACTGTCCAGATACTCTTATATACTCGTAAGTGAAACCTGGAACTAAAGCGGTCGAACCGTCAAGCTAACGATTTATTTCCACTTATGTAAGTATATTTGCCTTGCGTCTGGAAATATTCGGTTTTATCTTTAGTCTGAATCGCTGGGTCTTGTCTTGCACAGAGGAGACGCAGTACACAACAGTCGGCGCCGTCTGTTCAGATCAATACCTGTCAGTACCTTTAAAACATCCCAACTTGCACCGCTTGTCACCAATCTCTATACAGACGTTATATCGTTGCTTTCTGAACACTTCCGTCACAGAAACACGTGATATGTTACTGCTTTAAGGTTGAGTAGTCTCTTTACGCACCACCAAGTTTAATATTTCAAAAATTGTAACTTGTCCTTTTAAAGGGACCCATAGGTTGTACCGAAACGTCGGTACGGAATTAGGAATAATCTTAGTATTCTTCCTCTTTTTTCTTCTTCTTCTTCTTCTTCTTCTTCCCCTTCTAAAGCGTTACAACCTATGTAAGGTTCTGGTTTGCTCAACCACTTTCTTCCAACTATCCCAATCCTGTGCTACTTTCTTCCAATTCTTATGTTTATGCTCTTTATATGTTCCAAAACGTCATCTTCCCAACGTGTTTTAAGTCTTCCAATTGGTCTTTTAGAAATGGGTTTCCATCTCTTAATCTTCTGCACAATATTATCCTCAGCCATGCGTTCAACTTGACCTAACCAGTTTAATTACTGTTTTTTTTAATAAACCCAATTATATTTTGTCCTTTTAATATGTCATTTATTTCTTGGTTAGTTTTAATCCTCCAGTAGCCACCATCTGTTCTTGTAGGACCAAATATTTTCCTCATGATCTTTCTTTCGAAAGTCATCAGTTTGTCATATTTTCCGTAAGTACCCATGTTTCGCAGGCCTAGGTTACTGTTGGAATTTGCAGTCTACGCAGCACAATATCTGAGAAGAGCGCAGATCACAAACAGCAATTGCTTCCATATACAGCATTAAATGGATGGCTCTTATAACCAAGACTAAATGTGTTTACAGCGCGGTACGAGCTGAGTCTTTAGATATAAATCAGTTTAACTGTCTTCTTTCAAGGCTTATGGCACAACAGGTTCATTCACTTATCCCTCGCTTTTAGCAAAGGTTAAGTTTCAAGACCTTCGCGAAAAGCGAAAATCCGCGAATAATTTTCCGCTCCCCACCAAATATTTAATGTTTTTAGTGATTTAATTTTCTTGGCAGAAACACTGTGATTGCAGTTGCGTCCTTTTATCCCTTCAGTTCGTTGAATATCATGCAGTATGGCTTGAAGATCTGTTAGAGTCCTCGAAAAATCTTGATGCTTCTATCCATTCAAGGGCCCGAGCGATGTGTTTTTGTTCTTGGGGCGACCAGACGAACTCGGAAAACCTCCACATACTAACCCGCGGAAAGCGAAGGATGAACTTGTGCTGCGTAGCTTTTGGAGCCAAGAAAATTGGTCGTAAAATAAATTTTCATTACGTGTATTTTGGTTTCCGTGTTCTTAACAAGAACATTCGGATATAATGTTACGTCCACAGCGCTATTTTCCACATAGTCTGAGCCACAAAGATGCACTTATCTTATCGTGGGGACAGTTTTTCTCTTTACAACAGAACCTGTATATGTCATGTCATAGTTAACACAGGAAAACAATTTTAAGGTCATTAATAAAAAAATTTTTAAGGCTGTTATTAAGTACCATTGTGAGGTCCTATAAATCTCAACATTTTACGCACTATATGTAACCAGCTTTTTTTTTAATTTTTGTACAACAATGGTCTGATGATGGCCAGTAAGGCAAAGAAATTCATTGTTGTGTTTGACTGTGTACGTACATGATTTATTTTATTTCTACTGTATTTTCTCTTCCCTGTTCATATCAGTTCGTGTCCTGTGTTGTCAGACGTCGTGTCACAACTTCTTCACGTCACGAATACTTTTTATACAATTTTTTGACGCAAAAGTTTCGCTTCAGCACTGGAAACATAACTACAGAATTATACAGCACGCAGACTTATTTTCTGACCAGCCGTCGTGTTTTTTCGCCTAATCCGCTTAAGAGAAGCTCCTTGCCACGGAGACGGTTGCAGTACGGATATCAGGCTAGTTGCAGAGTATTCTTACCTAATTCTGCTGACTTACGACGCCTAGCAATTTAGTATCAGGTTGCGACGTTGGAGGTTTCCAGAGAAACATGTCGCTGAGAATTCAGGTCTTCTGATGCTACGTCTGTAGGATATTTTCCGACGTTTCGAAGAAACCTACGGACTCATTCAAGGAATCAATATTCGAAGTAGGACGAGAATGTGCTCTTTAGGTCTACCGATCGTGGATGCGGAAACTTTCTCTTAAATGATGGTAACTTCTTTACAGGCTACGGTGTGTCTCAATCCAGAATGATCATATTCATAGCTGTCGGAGGCCATGGGAAGCTGAAGTATCATACATTAGATTCTCTTGAATGGAATTCATTAAACACGAAGTGGGCTCTGTACGGAATGTAACAACAGCACAGCGAAGCAAACAAACTCGTATAAAATATTTCACAGTGTTTGCCCATGTACTTGTTACTGATGGGCCTCTAGGGTGCCCCGAACACCCATCCCACTCTTCCCGTTTTTACCTGCTCCGCGTTACGCTGCTCTGATATTTGACCTGTCATTAATTATTATTGAACTCATAACGGTGACTGTAATCGCAGGCACGTCGGTTGTTGCATTAAGGTCGCATGATGTTTTAAGGGGTTCACGGGGAGGGTCAAAGGTGAAACGTTTGATATAGACCGCCCGCCACCCACTGTATATCATCCCTACTGGAGCAGGGGTAAATAGATGGACACAGCAACTCATTATATTATCAGAACCAACCCCACCGTGGCAGTGCAATGGACAGGCGGAGCTTACTGACAATGGCGCCCTGAGTCGGCGTCTGGTCTTCTGCAGGCTGTACGTCCACACGCATAATTTGCACGCTCTTTCAGGGAACATTTTTGTAACTGATGACATTTATTTCATTATTGTTGTGACTCCTGAATACGGGACTTGTTAAGATAAAACGTTTTGAAGTGTTGTGAGCCAACGAGTACGGTAAAGGTAAAGGTAAAATTCACCCCAGATCATGCCACGAAGGTCTAGAGGGGGAGTAGAGGTTTAGCTCTACTCTTTCATTAACCTCGGCGCTAAACGGGGGTGCGTGGTCAATGCCACGCTCCTACCGCTTTACCCCCTGGAAAGACGCGGTACTCATTGTATAGGAGGTTGGGTAAGTCTCAGAGCCGTTGGGCGAAAGAGTATGGCCCGTCGGAAATACTATCAGGCTCGCATCATGTTGACGCAACTTTCGGTGAATCGTCTCTTTGGCTGGTCGGCCGCTACCGCCGTCTTAGTGATCTCCTGCTACTCAAATATGCAGCTTTTGGGGTCTTTCTTAATTAAAGTCACAGAATGGGGATTGGTCCACTGCGGGTCCTTGACATTACGTGCCACACAAGACTAACGTTATCTTTCAACAAGACAACGACCCTCGTAAACATACCGGAAGGCTTTTGTTTATGATTTCGGTGGGTTACATGGTAGACAGTGTAACGTAGACGTAGATACTCGCCGAACATTGGACGGCCCGTGGTTCAGAGTGTCGGCAAGGTGCGCGATATTTTGTCTTTCCAAACACGTCCGCGCCGGCCCTGGGGCCAACCCAACTTCTCATCCATTGGGTGCCGAGATTATTTTTCGGTGTTAAAGAGGCTGGGACTGAAGTTGAACACCTAACGTCGCGGTTTAGAATGAGTGGAGCTAAAAGACATGCTCCCCTCCCCTCGATGACTTCATGGTGTTTACAGGGACAATTTTACCTTTTTTTTTAAATTACCTTCGTTGGGTTCCATCCTGGTCTTGCAGTTGGGCTGATTGACATCCCTCTCCACCAAGGTATGAGACAAGAATTCTTTTTCCGTCTGTGGACAGAAGGTGCATTTAACCCTGTCGCCCTGTGTCAGTTTGATATGAAGTTCCGTTGCACTGCCCCGAACTGCTGACCACAAACCATGCGGCCAGTAAACACGCTCTTACCCTAACATACTGACTGACCATAATTAAACTAACAGGCGTCTTTATAGCCCAGTGCTATATAAATAAAACGAGAGTGAAAAGAAAAGAAGAGACTAAGGAAATAATTTTATACCTAAGGGAAAGTAAAAACCGACACATGGAATAAATGATATAATGCAATAATTTATAGTCCTTGCTCTTCATACCAAACTATCAGAGTGACCTTATTAGGTAAAGCTGACACGAGAAAATTAATAAAAAAAGAAGTCGGAAATATCATAAGTAAACAGACCACTTGGAAGACATTGTCATAGAAGGACAGTAATGAGTAACTGCATGGAGCAGATTCGTAAATGAGAAGCTAACATGTCCTCAACTAGTCAAGATATTTCCGGCAATTTGTGCAGGTTCGTTACCGTGTTCACATCAGATCGTCATTTGTCTTTAGGGATAGCGTCAAGAGAATTTATCTCAAAAAGGCAGAATGACATCATGTGTGCGGGATTTATTTCGCGTAAGGCTAGATCCAATGGAGGACTTTGTGTGTACGTAAATGGCCATTTGACCTTCCGTGAAAGGAGGGATTTTTTTGTGAAGCTCCGCCAAGGTTAGCATCCTAACAACCCCCTTCTTGGAGTCCGTTGGGTAGCTGGTTGATATTTAAAGGCTTAGGGGGAACAGCAGCAGAATATCACGTCTGTATCTATGGTAAAAGGAATTCCGTTTTAAACTCCTTTCACAAAACAATTGGCTTATTCCAGTCACTTTGACCGCTCTTGACATGTTATACGATATAGACTCATGATTGCCTTGTAAATCGTACGATTAGCATGCAAATTTCATTTTGAAATGGGGTACAGTTTGAGCCACCAAAAACTGAAACCAGAATTTGTAGTTTCCTACGAGATGTTAAAACTTTGATCGAACTTCACATCTGAAAAATATTGCAATAAACAAGAGGAGTGTGGTAATACGGTGGGGGAGGGAGTGGTGTCGTCCGTTGACAGATACTTCTTCAATATTTGCGAAGAGAACAGGAAATTTAGTGAACATTCACTCGGTAATTGCAATTTGAAGCCTTCCCAATGCACACATCAAATGAAATTTGTACTTGGCTTCATAAATGTTGATTTGGTTTTCCTTGAGCAGTATAAGTAATTATTAGACAGTATCATTTCATTGTTTTCAGAAGCTAACAACACTGTATGTGCTTTTGGCAATTTTACAGATAAAAAAAAATACTTGAAATGTATTCAGATGGTCTTATTACGTACAGAAACAGGAGCAACAGAGAAAACTGCATTAGATTGGAATTCTCAGGGATATAGAAGAAGAGGTAGGCCGAAGAGAACTTGGCGAAGGACAATAGAGGATGAGATAAGAAGCACAAGAAATCATGGAACGAGGTCAAGGGGCTAGCTGGAGATCGCAATGCCTGGAAGCTCTTCATGGTTGCCCTATGCTCCACAAGGAGTAAAAGAATTTGATGATTCAGAGGGCCTTAGAAACGCATGAATGAAATATTAAATAAATACACTATAATTTTAGATTCGGAAGCAAGATGTAAATACGATAACATAAATTTATTTTCTCAGTAAAATTTGACAAGACGGGCAAATTACGTACAACGTAACATTGAGGCGCGTACGTGCAAACATTGTTACTGTGGAAAAGGAATAGGCGTTACATATTCTGATTGTGTGTTTGTATCCTTAGGTATCCAGCGTGAAATGAGCGTGCGCCATAGTCATCTGTTGACTCTCTGTCTCTACTAAATGCTTTCCACATTTTCTCATAAAAGGCGCGATTTTCGAGAAAAAATTTATTGAACATAAAATATGTTTTGATCTTTTCTACAAATTTGAAATGATTCTCATTCTAAGAAGAAATGAGCGAGATGTGATCAAAAATGTATATTAGTCTTAATGTAAAGTACCCGTTATTCTTCTCCGATTTGAATTAAACTTGACTTGTATCAACAGATTTTCGAAAAATACTGAAATATGAAATTTCATGAAAAACCGTCCAGTGGGATCCGAGTTGTTCCATGCGGACAGACAGAGGAACAGTGGGACAGACAGATAGAAACTAATAATTGCGTTTCGCAATTTTGCAAACGCGCCCAAAAACGTTAATTAGCCCCAGGGGGTTGGCTGTGGGCCTATCAGCGTGGAGGCTTGGGTTCATTCCCAGGGCAATCCATGTTTTATTAGTGGCGGGCAAATGGGCAGTAGGATAGATTTTTTTGGAGTATGTTGGTTTTTCCCTGTCGGCGTCATTCCGTCAGTACTCCATACGCATTCATTCGTCTACCACCCAAAACATATAGACGACTGCGCGTTTAACTACGTATTGAACACATTTTAAGCGACTCTTAGTCTTATATTTATTATTTATATACGTGCAGGTGTTAAGGGACTAAATATGTATAAAGCTGTTACTAATTATGACAATTTTATGGCCTTTTTTGCACAGAATTGATCGCAATTACGAGAAATCCTTAACTTATATCCACTGAAACGATCACAGCCATCATGAAATGAGGTATTCAAGTGAGCCACAAGATTTCCTTGAGATGCTCCATTTTAATACGTAACACACGATTCTCCTGGAGGATGAACTGTTCATAACCAGGTTTGCCTGCGTCATCACACAGTTTATTGGTCACGTGATGTATGTCGCTACACGCCGTTGGTTGCTGGAGCTGTCTGTCCGTCTGTCCACCTTCTGTTGTAATAGTGAATCGAGTCGGAAAATTCGCTTTGTGTTATTACAGGAGACTGGCAATGCTATACAGGGGCAGCGTTAGTTCACTTGGTTAACCCAATGAAATTGAACTCACTGTGACACCCCCCCCCCGAACCCCACCTCACACTTCACCCTCGCCATGGGCATCACTCCTGTTTGACTATATCGATACAGGATTGGCAGTACAGGTGCTGGATTCGAACACAGTGTCTTGCTTTAATAGCAAGTAGCAGTCTGCCAGTAAACGACATGGAGGGCCATCGGACGGCGCCTGCTCCGTAATTAGGAGGTTCCAATTTCAAATCCATGTCAAGATACCTGATATCGTGGCATATTTGTCGTGTTTTTCTCAGTTCCCCCAGACACATAATGGATACTACGTCACACAGACCACAAATATTTTTAGCACATTTTTGAGTATCATCGCCCGTTTAGCTTACTACCGTTCGACACTGTGTTGAACGAATTATTAACCAGATTTCTTACATAGTTTTTACTGTGGGTTGTGATGCAATTATTAGAAATGAATTTGTGATAGTTATTAACCAGCTTTAACCTTTCAAAGGCGTGGGGATTTAAATGCCAGCTGTTGCCCAGGATGGAGGAGATTGTAACCCTTAAGTGCATTCACGATTCTACGGTGCTATGAGGCTGGAATTGTGTAAACGTTAAGGCACGTTCTGAGCTCGGCATCGAATACTGATACAAAACATAAATAATATTACTGAGACCTTTGGTCTTTTTGGATGTAGGAACCATAGCCTACTGTGTGTTTTAAGGACGAGAAATATATTCCGGTCGACCCGAATCGAATTGTTACTCTTCACAATAAAATGGTGGATGTTCTGTGACGTCCTTCAAAGTTATTCAATCAAGAACTCTGCAGGTTACCTACGTGGCTTGTCTGTGCTTCATCCAAATCTCTCTCTAAAAAAAAGCGATTATTTTCCTAAGTTAGTTTCCCCTAAACGGTTTTGCGCGGAACCACGAAGTTCCAGTTAATGGCACTAATACAGTTGCCACAAGAAGTTTACATTACAGTATAAGAGCAACCATTTAAATATTGATACGGGGTTCTCTAGAAGTAATTTTAATTGTTTTTAATATTTCTGATCTATTGCAGCTCTTTAGAATGAATGGTATAACATTATTGTGTAAAGGTCTCCATGGAACTAAGTAAAATTTTCACAAGGCACTTCTGCCGTACATCTGAGCGGACACACCAACCCTACATACGTCAGTAACGGAACGCGTGACTTCATATTGCAGTGCAATTAAATTCATCTGCTGTTTCTTCTGCTCTAGACATATCAAGCCTTATCTTTATCAAGTAATTATCCGTGATATATCAAGTACAAAGGAACACCTTTAAAAGTCTTGACAGGCACTTAGGATTCCAAGAGGTCGAGGCTTCCAGAATTTCTATACAGTTGGTAAATGAAGGATCGCCGCCAGATTTTATCGTTGGGATTCATTTCTGTTAGAGGCTGAGTTCGCCCCAGGACCACATTGCGGCCGGAAAAATAAAGTCATTGAAAACTTCTAGTGATCCCACCTGAAATCGAAACTGCTACCTTCCGGCTTGTGGCACAGTGCCTCGACCGAAGCGCCAGTGAGTGCCCCCGTATGTCGTGTCTGCAATTGGGAAATTGTGGAGACTCACCGATTTAGTTTTTCACAGATAAAATCGTCTTTGTGGGCATCACATCATGTACGAAGGACCACCAGTTGCAGCAGTGAGAGGTCCTCCATACCGAATATCAAGCGAGAGACTTGAATAGAAGAGACAGTATTTTAGATCTTGACGTAGACGGAGTGATATAAAAAATTATCCGAAAATATTAAGATGCATCAGTTTGATATGTTTCATGTTCCGTTTAAAGCCTAGAGGTAACCATCCGGATTAACATTCAAAAATTCTTCATTGCCCTGGCATTGTGGTTATGTGGTTTCCATAGATCTCAGAATAAGCTGTTATCGCTATCGTACGTAGCGTAGACTGATTGTATGTTTTAACCGAGGTGGAGTGTGGATACTGCGCGGTAAGAGCTAAATCTTTAGATAGAATTCAAATTTTTCTTAGTCTTTAAAGGTTTAATTAGATGTATAAAATTTATTAAAATGACCAAAAATGCACTGTGGCTTTATGAATGTAATTACATTACGTTGTAGCCACCGACATGTTGCGGCCATTCATGTGTACGTCTTCAGGGTGATAAGTGCAGGAATAGAATTACATTTATAATATTTCTTGACAACTCCACATTTAGAAGTCGTATAGTTTTAGTTAAAATGCCAGTTAAATGGTAAAACAGTGATGAGTATAGAATATTAGAATGTGGCTCTGTGGAGTGATGCAATAAATTTTGTGTATTAAGGTGTATGTTTTAGATGGATACAGCTGGCTCAAGATTGCGACAAAACACTTTATGCTGTAAACACGGTAATTGACTCTACAGTTACATAGGAGAAAAGGGGGTAGTGACTGTCAGTTTTGAATGGACTCTTTTCCACGCAGATGTTTGGTTCGTCTGCCTGCCTATAATACAAACACGCAATAATTTGGTGCCAAATTTTTCATTATCTGTAACATGCAGTTTTTTTAAATTCACTTTACAGATTTTTTTGTTTGATCAGCATGTATTAACATTTAATAATGAAGGGAATCAATGCACTAAGTTTGACATCTGTGATAGCAGTTCACGTTTAATGGTACTGTTGTAACAAGCTGCGGTGAGACTGACAGGCGGCTCTCTTAATCGCAAATATGTTTTGGCTGCCTGCTGACCACAAAGTGGTCTACGACAACAAAGCATCACTACGGCTCAGCGCTAAATGAATGTAAATTAAATGAAAAACTTGCTAAGTGAATGTTTTCGCAAATTAGTGTAACATGTCACGAATCGTTTACTTTGTTGGACTTCGTTCATTATCTGGTGTTAAAAAGAAAACAGTGTTTTTCCGGTATTCTATGGGTAGAGCTGCCCCAGCCTTTGTCCGTGACCTTATCTTTAGCATGAGAATGGTCACAGATTCTGTCCCTGAAAGACGATGTCTGTGTTATGAACGCAGGGCGATGGCAAAGCCCATAAAATAAATAATTCCAAATGTGGCGTACCATCGACAGACACCTATTGAACTGTATTTTAACACTGTTTATGACTGTCTCTATGCTGTAGGGTTCATCCTGAAAAGCTACTAGTTCCTCAGCTAGTCAAGAAATTTCCCATATTTTATAGATCACAAAATCTATTACCGCGTTCACAAGAGCCTGCCCCTAGTTGGCTTCCTTAAGGGCCAGCTCGTTGCATTCCAAACCTTTGCATTCAATTTCAGGTTAGATATTTTTTAATATTATTTTCCCATTTATGCCTAGGGATAGTGCAGTTAGTATAGCTACTAGTTATGGGCTGGACGGTCCGGAGATCGAATCCAGGAGGGGGGCGAGATCTTTCACACCCATTCACACCGTTCCATGGGCCCACAGAGCCCCCATTGGTACCGGCTCTCTTTCTCGGGAGTAAAGTGGTCAAGGCGTGGCACTGGCACCCACCACCATCTAGAGCGGAGGTCAAAAAAAGAGTAGAGCTATACCTCTACTCCCCCTCTGGAACTTCATATCCTGTTCTAGGGTGAAATCTGTCTTTATGCCATTGTCTTCCACTTGGTCCTTTCAGGTTTTCTTACTAAAACCGTGTAAGCAATTCTTCTCCTCTTCTCTCCATACTGCTGCATTCCCCGCCAATCTCATTGTGTTGGACTTGAGCACCTGAGTACTTGAGCTGAGTAAAAATCGTAAAGCTTCTTTCTGTGTAGTTTTCTCCAATATCCTCTTACCGCCTCTGTCTCAAGACCAAATATTTCCCTCGGTATCATATTGTGCAATTCCCCCAGAATTATTTGTGACTAACTGCAATGTTATTAAAGTGTTATATTTTTCACTCCTCGCAGTTCTTGTCACGTGTTTTATCTTATGTTTTGTGGCCAGTGCTGGCAATTTCTACCTAATTTTCCCACGCTGTGTTATATATTCATAGTTCAACTTTGTGGTTGGCCGCCTGATCTTTCTGCAGCTGGAATGTCAGAGGTTAATAAGCGTTGATCATCCACAGACATGCACCTGGTCTAACCTTATAGACACGTGTAGACCTTGTCTAACCTTATAGACACGTGTAGACTTTGTCATTAATCATCTCCCCTGAATGTTCTTCAAAGTTCTGGCATTTGCTCTTGTGGTTGGGTATTCAAAGTGTATTTCACCCGCAGAGATGCTCTTTGCTTTGATAAAAGATTTGAAATTAAAATTTGTGGTTTCCAATTTCAGTCCTTAACTTATTGTGCCGTATTTTTGTTTCACGGCTATCAAATATGACTCCGTATATTCGGGCAAATGTAGGCAGAATGATATTACGAAATGTTGGTATCAATCGATGAAATTACACGGCCTAACACCTCAGGAGTTTGGAGTCTGTAACTTTCAAATGAACTGCCAAACTTAGTTGCAAATCTTAGGGGTTTGCAAATTTTAGGGCAGCGGTGGGGGTGGAGAGAAAAAAATAAGTCGATAAAGTTGCGACCGAACTTCTGTATCCATTCTCACCATTTTATTTTTGCGCTACGGCCTACTCAACTTTCTTCCTACCTGTTAATTCCATACCTCGAACATTTTTCTCCCCTTTTCACTCTGTATATTTTATCTTGATACTTTCTTTTTATCTGTCCCCTCGGGGCATTTCTTCTTTCTTAACAAGTCAGCTCCTATTCCGCAGAGCCTGCTTCGTCTTATAATGCTATTGATTTCTGCAAGAAACTTCGGTCTGCTGTTTCAACACTCTACATGTTACGTCATCACTTGAACATTTCAGCTGCACTACAGCGGCAGTTTGCGCTAACATATCGGCAGTCAAGTTCCATGAACGGGCAGATAACTTTGCTACGCCGCGGGTCGGGTCACCAGTCTTCGTTGTCTCAAGACCGACGCTGAAAATTCCATTATATTGCCATTAAAACGCCGAAGTGTTTGGATTGCATAATTCGCAAATTTCTGTAAGATAAATTAGACAGAATGTAGCACTGTGCTGCATTTATCACTAAACAATATCAAGGAATGGGAAGAAATGGAAGTGGGGTTCGACATTTTCTTAACAATTCTTGCTCCTGGGGAAGGGGATCCAGTTACCTTTTGGGTAGTTTACTGACTTGGCACCACGGTTCAGCTCAGTATTGTTCAAAAAGAAATAATCTCTTTCCAGTGTCGGGAGTCGATCTCCCTTCTCTCCCTTTAAAACACGTGACGTATTCTCTGTATATATTCTGGCAAAGATATAAAATTTAAATAATACATCATGCGATTGTTTGGACTATTAAAGAGGGAGAAAGTTGCATGGGGATGGAGGAATTGGTATAATTTGCGGACTTAAGTGAATGTTAGCGGATTATGAAATGAAGGACAGTGCAACTTACGGCACAACATGCAAATAATTACAGCCGTTAAAGACTATAGGAAATAGACAAGTAATAGGACGTGTCCACGTGAAAGGGTGGTCTGAAAATTGGTCATAAAGAATACAATAGTAGAATTTGTTATGAATACGAGGCCTGTCCGGAAAGTATTCAGCCAATTTGAATATATTGAGAACCGCCTTGATGTAACTCGGTAGCCAGTCAGAGAAGACCTTACTGCGCATCCGTGAACAGGCACTCTCCCGTGGGGCTAGTCAATCGGCAGTGAGACGCCGTTGACTGAGCTTGTATACTGTGTGGGCGTTGCATTAAAAAATCTCCTCACTTTCAACGACGATTTTAGCTTTGGGAACAGCCAGAAGTCGCAGGGAGCCAAATCTGGCCTACAGGGGTGCTGACAGACCTGGGTGATGAAATGTTTTGCCAAAAAAACCTACACGAGAGCTGTAGAATGGGCGGACGTATTGAAGCAGTTTCACTGATCTGTTCGATCGGCCATTGTGAACGCGACGGTCACACAGTACACAAGATCAGTTAACCGCGTCTCACTGCCGACTGACTAGCCCCACGCGAGAGTGACTGTTCACGGATGAGCAGTAAAGTCTTCTCTGACTGGTTGCCAAGTTACTTTAGGGTCACGCGACCGGTTCTCGAGGTATTCAAAATGGCTGTATACTTTCCGGGCACGCCTCGTACAACTGCCTCGTGCTGGAGGCCGTAATGATGAAACTTGCGGTTAATCAAATGCAGATTTCTTGACCGTCTCAGTGACTGTCTGTTCACAGAAATGATTCCTCCCCGTGTAATATACGTTCTACGAAGTGATGTCTGCAAACAAGTACTGTTGTTCTCCCAAGCAAGCTACTGGATATTTTAAAGACAACTTTAGTTATAAGAAGTTTTTTACTTAGGAAATGATTATCTTCTAAGCTTTCACACCGTGCAGTGTAGTAGTGGGTTCCTTTGAAATGCCAAAACAAACCCGTCTTAATTAATTATATATATGTATATTTTTATTTACTGTGTTTTGTATTGCTTTGTTTATACATATTTATTCTTATTTGTTTTGTCCGTACTAGTGTAAGGACTACTGTCACCGAGTGACAACTCAACTGCAGTTGTAATAATAACAATAAGCGCATGCGGAATGTAAAATCGAAAGTGATACCAGTAATAATAGGGGCGACTGGGACTATTTCAAAGTCATTTAGAAAATACGTAACATACCAGGGAAACATGAAGTCAAGGAAATACAGAAAACAGCCATATTGGGCACTGCACACATACTTCGGAAAGTACTAATGTAAAAGTACAATAGATTCAACACTGGAACTAACGATATAAGCACCATGAATA
>Ga0123352_10007002_pt1 | contig 17344 bp, 15 predicted proteins | sample TergutLab28metaG_FD_89700 | JGI IMG/M metagenome (GOLD analysis project Ga0123352, IMG submission 89700) | Labiotermes labralis P1 segment gut microbial communities from Petit-Saut dam, French Guiana - Lab288 P1 | ecosystem: Host-associated > Arthropoda: Insects > Digestive system > Gut ... | reverse complement strand
GCGAATTTCTCCGCTGTGGATTGCTCCACTCAAAAAAAATATCTAGGTTCTTTGGTCTAGTTCTCTTTCCTTATTATTCAGTTGGCATGGTTCGACATCTTTCTTGCGCCTCTTGGGCGTGAAACATAGTGTAACACAATCAAATGACTATGTCAACTACATTTTTAATGCTCTTAAGATGCGCTCAACCTTCAGTAATTTTGACTTCGCAAAATCGCTCGCTCCACTCACGCCCAATTTCTTTCGGGTACCTGTGGTTGGAAGAGTATCATATCAGAATCCACCTCCCTTGTCAACAGTAAAATTAATAATTTACTCAAAATATTGCTTATGCCATACAAGAAATGTATAAACTGTCCAAATTTTACGGCTATAATCAGCTTTGCCCGCTTTATGCTTGTCCAGAATATCCATCAGCTTATCCGTTCTAAAGAATTTTTTAGCAGCTTCCGATAAAAAAGCTTCTTTTACTATGGTATAGTACTTATCTTCAGTCATCCATACACGAATAGGCACTGGAAAACCCAATTTGCGCCTACTCGCTGACTCCTCTGGCAGCACATTTCTTGACGCCATGCGGAATGCGTATTTGGTTGCAGTTTGATTTACTTTGAAATTTGTAGGGATTTTAGCAGCTACTTTAAAAACTTCTTTATCCAAAAACGGAGCACGAACTTCAATGGAGTTTGCCATACTCATCCTATCGACTTTAAGCAATATATCGCCGGCCGCCCAGAAGTTCAAGTCAATATACTGCATTTTGGTTATATCATCCAAATGCCGTACTTCATCATAAAATTTTCCTGTAAGACTTGTTGGGCTGTATTTGCCCAGGGGATTTTTCAATATAGCCTCACGCTCAGGCTTTGAAAATATAAATGCATTTCCTACAAAACGCTCTTCAACTGACTTCGAGCCTCTTATGAAAAAATTCTTGCCTCTTATATTAAACGGTAATGCTGACGCCAGTGCACCTAAAAACAGCCGGATAAATCTCGGCAAGTCCGTAAGAATTTTTAAATCAAGTGGTTCTTTATAAATATTGTAACCGCCGAAAAACTCATCCGCGCCCTCACCCGAATATGCCACCTTAACCTGCTTTGCTGCTAGCTCGCTCACATAGTACAAAGGCACCACCGAAGGATCCGCCAAAGGTTCATCCATATAATACTGAACTTTTGGAAAGGTTCCCCAATAGTCTTCATCCGATATGGTTTTATCAAAGTTCTTGATACCAAGCTGCTCTGCTAACTCTTTTGCGTGTTCAATTTCGTTATACTTATCATGCCGAAAGCCTACACTAAATGTCTTAAGCGTTTCTCTCTCTCCGAATTGCGCTGCCATATAGCTTGAATCCACACCACCGGATAGAAACGAGGCAATTTCTGAGCCACCAATTTTATGAGCCTCGACTGACTCTGCCACAGCTTCTCCAATTTCGCCCACGACATGCTCAAGAGACGCCTCTTGCAAAGGGGCAAACTCCGCCCTCCAGTACCTTTTAAGCGTAACGCCATCTTTTGTATTAAACTTCAAAAAGTGTGCCGGCAACAACTTGAAAATCCCCTTGAAAAAAGTCTCTTCTAGCACAGAATATTGGAAGGTTAAGTAGTTTTCAAGAGCTACTTCATTTATTTCTCTATTATAAGTTGGATGCTCGAGTATGCTCTTAATTTCTGAAGCAAACACAAGTTCACCGTCTAAAACAGCATAATAGAATGGCTTAATACCAAAATTGTCCCTGGCGGCAAACAATGCATTGTTTGTTGCGTCATATATCACAAATGCGAACATGCCACGCAGCTTTAGAGGCAAATCTTCACCATATTCCTCATAACCGTGAATTATCACCTCTAAGTCAGACTCGCTTTTAAATACATGGCCGCTCTCTATCAGCTCAGCACGCAGCTCCTTGTAATTATAGATCCTGCCATTGACAAGTAGCACCAATGCACCATCTTCATTGTATATAGGTTGTGAGACGTCATTTGCACCCATTACATCCAAATGCCTATATCCAATAGCCATAGTTTCGCCCAAAAATTTGCCACAACCATCAGGCCCTCTATGCTTAATCTTTTCCATCATATTCTCGATTATAAGCTCTCTATCCGCTATATTCCCACTAAACCCACAAAATCCGCTCATATCTTTTGCTCCTTAAATCTTCTCTTCGGTGATTTTTATCAAATTCAATAACAATTAATTTACCATATTTTTCTCTATTAATCAATCATGATTATTGCCAACTTAAAAAACTTCAATACTGTAATTTACTCAGATATGCTTGTGAAAATATGCAATTTTACGAAAAAAGGGTGTACAAGACCATAATTATTTGGTAAAATGAACGAATACTCTAAGCAATTGGGCAATACTTAAATTAAGGAGATTTATGAAAACTTTTATTTCGTGGAATGTAAATGGCCTAAGGGCAGCCTTCAAAAAAGGGTTTGGCGATTTTTTCGAGCAGGTGGATGCTGATATTTTTTGTGTCCAAGAGACCAAGCTGCAAGAAGGCCAAATTGATTTTGCACCCAATGGCTATCATGTATATTGGAACAGTGCTGTAAAAAAAGGTTATTCAGGCACAGCAATTTTCAGTAAAGAAAAGCCTATTAGTGTATCTATGGGCATCGGCATTTCTGAACATGATAACGAAGGGCGCGTCATTACCCTTGAATATGATAAATATTATATGGTGAATGTCTATACCCCAAATTCGCAACACGAACTTGCGAGGCTTGCTTATCGTATGAACTGGGAACATGACTTTAGGGAGTATCTCTTGGGACTTGATAAAAAAAAGCCTGTTGTTATATGCGGTGATTTGAATGTAGCTCATAATGAGATAGACCTTAAGAATCCTAAAAGCAATCGAAGAAGTGCGGGGTTCAGCGATGAGGAGCGAGAATGTTTAAATGCGCTATTAGATGCAGGGTTTGTGGATAGTTACCGTCACCTTTACCCAGATAAAGCAGGAGCCTATACCTGGTGGAGCTATATGCGCGGCGCTAGAGAGCGCAATGCTGGATGGCGCATTGATTATTTTTTAGTATCAAAGTCTTTAGAGGACAAAATTCAAGATGCGCTTATTTACAGTGATATTCACGGCAGCGATCATTGTCCGGTAGGGATAAAGCTAGGCGTCTAAGAGCTCATCTAGCCCAGATAACTAAATTTTCAAGAAATTAGAGGAGAGTATCAATGCTATCCACACAAATACTGCAAAACACAGCAGTCGGTCTTAAAAACATAACAAAATTTGATATAAGCATATTCGAACGCGACGGCAAAGTCGTAGCAAGCACGGAAGATGATATGCTGGGCAAGCAGCTTGAAGAGCTGCAAAGCTTTATCAATTCGCCGGCCGAGGGTCAATCTCTTGCCGGATACAATTACTTTAAAGTTTTTGACAATAATGTGACGGAATACGTCGTGGCTGCCAAAGGCGAAGATGTGGAAAGCTACCGTGTTGGTCAGATCGCAGCTTTTAATCTGCAAACACTTCTTGTAGCTTACAAGGAACGTTTTGATAAAGATAATTTTATCAAAAATTTACTTTTGGACAATCTTTTGCTTGTGGACATATACAGTCGTTCTAAGAAAATGCATATAGAGAACAATATCAAACGTATAGTCTATTTGATATCAGTAGATGCTGATGAAAATGCGGCAGACAGTATATCAGCAGAGAAGATAAGGGAACTTTTCCCGATGCGCAATAAAGATTTTGTAACGGCAGTGGACGAAGATAGCGTTATTCTTGTCAAAGAACTTACCGTCGGCGACAATGAAGAAATTGAGAGCATTGGCAAAAAAATAAGCGATAAGATTTTTGAAACAACCGGGGAGTATCCTTATGTTTCTATCGGCTCTGTTGTTAATGATTTGAAGTTTGTCTCGGCAAGCTTCAAAGAAGCCAAAATGGCCTCAGAAGTCGGCAAAATTTTTGAGCCTGAAAAAACCATCGTAAACTATAATAAGCTAGGCATAGGGCGGCTTATCTATCAGCTCCCCATGACGCTTTGCAAGGTATTTTTAGAGGAAGTTCTCAAAGACATTTCACTTGAGCATTTGGATGATGAAACCTTTATTACAGTCAATAAATTCTTTGAAAATAATTTAAATGTATCGGAAACAAGCCGCCAAATTTATATCCATAGAAACACATTGGTTTATAGGCTTGATAAGCTTCAAAAGCTCACTGCCCTTGACTTGCGTAATTTCGATGATGCGATTGTTTTTAAGATTACGCTTATGGTTAATCAGTATGTGAAGTATAGGGAAGAGAGGGAGCATGGGTTTTAAAGAGGCTAGCGCCTGCAAGTTTTGCTATGCAAAACATCGGCCATCGATTCTCCTCTGCCGGGCAGAACCCGGCATGCGGATTTAAAATCTGCGACGCTTCAAAGATATTGTCCAGCTGGATGATGATTTTCTTTGTAGGGTCAACTCGCGCGCGTATCGCCAATGGGTCGCCTGCAAGATATGCCTAAAGAGTAGCTGATTTCCTTACGGTTCAAAGTCTGCTCGTTCATAAATACTCTATCACTTTATAGATAACAATGACATAAACGAATAAGCGGACATCAAAATGTGCCCGTTTTTTGCTTGGTGTAACTGTAGAAAATGTTTGTTTTTTATTCCCGCCACGCTATTCATTTGCGATGTTAATTTGAAGCCATTACCATCCAAGCGATTCCAAATTTATCCTCAACTATTCCGAAAAGAGACGACCAATACACGGGCGCTAACGGGGTAATGATTTTACCACCTTCCACCAACTTATTAAATATTGTTGTAACTTCTTCTACCGTATCTTTTGTTAAACTAAAATAAAAATAACCGTTCACAGGTCTACTTTCATCATCATCAAACATCATCACTGATTGTCCATCGATTATTACTTCCGAACCCACCACAAAATCAGGGGGCGTTGACGGTTTCTCTGAATCCGCTGGTGCATCTTTATAGTGAGAAATCGATTTTACCTGCGCCCCTAATATTTCTTGATAAAACGCAATCACGTCATTGCAATTTCCTTGAAAACCAATTGCTGGAATAAGCATATACTCTTGCCCCTTTCAATTTTTTGATAAAGCAATTATAATACGACAACTGTTAACAATGTACAACAACCTGAAAGCGTTGAGAATACTGAGCAACTCACAATTATCGTCTTGCAAAAAACGAAGATTTTCCAATTGTTCTTCGTTTTTAGTTATTTTAACACTTTAATATGACAACAGTATGTCTTGTTTCTTGGGAACATGTAAAATTTTCTTCAGATTCGACCACATCACCTTTTCTTTTTTTGCTCGGCTTCTTTCTTAGCAGGCTAACGTAGGCAGCTTACGTGTAACCCATCTTAAAAACGCAAGTGATTTTAAAGGGGTTCAATGATTGTAAAAATCCGACAAGAGCTATTACGCATGAATATAGTGCTCAGCTTGTGCAAATTTCGCCTAATCATAGCGGTAAATTTTATTCCTTAATGCTTTGATGCCAACTGCATACAGCACAACACCTGATACCGTCAATACTATGAATTGCGGCATGAATGTTTCACCGCACGAAATTGCGGATGGGTCTTGATAATGAAACTTTGTTTATGATCTAATGAGGCTTTAAGGTCAAATTGCCTTTTTTCAAGCTATAAATCACATCTGCCTGTTTGGCAACATCAAGAGAGTGGGTCACAATAATCACACATTTTTTATGTTCATAAGCACTCTTTTTTAGCAGGGTGACGATATTCACCGCCGTATCCTCGTCTAAGTTACCCGTCGGCTCATCCGCCAGTAAAACCGTGGCATCTGAGGCAAGAGCCCTTGCTATCGCTACTCGTTGCTGCTGACCGCCGGACAGTTGCAAGACATTACGCTTTGCTTCTTCCTTTGTCAATCCCACTCGCTCTAAAATTGGCATGGCTTCAACCTTTGATGTCAAATTGACATTTTCAATAGATGTCATGTAATCAATCAAATTGTAGCTTTGAAAAATAAATGATATATGATGACGGCGGTAAGGCTCAAGTCCTATCTCATCGATATTTTTACCCTGTAACATTATTTTACCACCGGTTGGTGCGTCTAAGCCACCAATCAGTGATAACAAGGTTGTTTTCCCGCTACCGGATGCCCCTACAATGGCATAAACATTCCCCACCTCAAATGTAACATTCACATCATGCAAGACATTTTTGCCTCTCTCATAGGCATATTCAATGTTCCTCAATTCTAGTGCTGACATAATCTCAATCCTTTCTTAGCTCATTTTTGATAAGATTTCTTTAGGTTTTAATTTAACAACAGTATAACTGGCAATCAATACAGCGCCGATGACCAGTGGCAATCCAATCACATAGACCCACAACAAGTCATGCCCGGCAACTGTCACATCCACCAAATCCAGTGTGTTTTCAATGTTGGCAGCGTTCATAAAACCAGTATCCCGTTGAGCTATAACAATTCCGCCCTGCGATACATCAACAGCAGTGGAACCCTCCAATTGTTCATTTCGCAACGCTTGTACAGCGACAAATTGAGAAATGATATAACCTCCTGCTCCGTGTGCAGTTACTTGGCTAATCGGTAAAGAGAGCGTAAACGCAACAATTGCAATAAGTATTGCCTCTAGGGTGAATTGGGTAAGGATTTCTCTTTTCTTAATCCCATTGGCTAAGTAAATGCCGATTTCTTTCACCCGCCCACGTGTCCAGATGGTCAGAAGAATGGCAAGAATCGCCATGCTTACAAAGGCAATAATTACAAGCAAGGTCTGAACAAGTCCTTGTAATGAATCTATCGAGCCTAAAACCCCTTCAAAACCTTCCGCTCCCTTGGTTAGGGAGAAGCTTTTTCCGTAAACTTCCGGCAGATTGGCTATCCGGTCATACACTTTTTCAATATCATCTGGGTTTTCTATAATAATACTCAGCAATCCGGGCAGGCTACCCGCCGCCCCTGTGCCGAAAAAGTTAGACCTCTCATATTCTTCCATTAAGGTTGCCATATCAATAATAAATGTATCGCTATTAAGACTGAGATTATCAATCATTAAATTGCCACCAGCAATTTCATACCCCTCCTGCGCACGAGTTCCTGAGAAAATGCCGACAACCTCAAATTCAAGAGTTGTACTTGTAACTTCAATTCCTCTGGCAATCGGATTACCGGAAATCTTCAGGGTATCACCGATATTAATATTGTTATGTTCAGCCAGTTCCTCTGAAATCATCACTTTTCTATGGTCATCGGCTGTAATGTGCCGCCCGGATGCTAATCTTAGATTGCCGTTAATAAAGCCATCCATTAGTTCCGAGTTCGTCGCAGACCACATATTGGCCATATTGGTCGGAACACCTTGTCCATACATATTAACCAATGTAAATTCATTATCAGACAGGAAGTCAAAATTTTCAGGTATTACATCTTTCCATTGCAATTCAGCCGTAACATTGTAGCCGCTTACTCCGGGAACAGCCTTAATCGCTTCCAGGGTGCCAAATGTAACAAAATCACCACTGTTTAATTGCTCAATCATAGCGCGGTTTACCGCCTCCATTCCTCCATTATCAAATGCTCTAACGAAAGCCTCATGGTCTTGTTCCGGTGGGTTTCTTTCCACGTTGATTCTTCCGGCAATATCCCCATGCATGTCTGTGAACGTATTATTTACCGCACTTCCGATGGCGATTCCTGTTAAAACCAAAGTAGAAACAAGCACCAGAACCAAAAATAAAAGTATACTTTTTTGTTTCTGCCGAATGGTATATAAGCCGGCTCTTATTACGAAGTTCATAAAAATCCTCCTTAGCTCATTTTTGAAAGAATTTGTTTGGGTTTCAGTCTGATGGTCATTCTCGTTGAGACGTATGCTGTTGTCAAAATAACCGGGAGTATCAACAGATAGACAAGAGAATACATTACCAGTGACATGGACTGAAATTGGTGCTGCTCTAGGTCAGACAGGGCTGGTAAACTAGCCAATAAACCCTGATTCAGTGTCGGCACGATTAAGCTTGAGCTTGCATAAGAGACAATAAAGGCAAGCACGGCAATTATGGAAATTTCCAATAAAAATCCACCCCATATTTGTTTTTTACTAATGCCCACGGACAGTAATATCCCGACTTCATGAATACGTCCTCGCATTCTTAGGATTAATATCAATGTCAAAATAGTGATGCTGACTATGCCTATGGCAATTAACAAGACCATAAGGAGATTCTGGACCGTTAGTAAGTCGCTTGAAATTCTCATGTAGTCACCGTCATTGTGCTGCATAAAGAAAGAATCCCAATCCAAATTTTCTATCTGTCTTATTTCACTAACTATCCTAGGTAGTTCACTTGGATCTTCCACATGGAAAGTAACCGCCTCGTATTGACCTCGATGCGCTAATCCCAAGCTCGTCATGAGGCTATGGTCGGAGAACATCTGATTTGCAACGATACCTGCTGCTGGATGCGTGACATCGAGATGAATTTCTTCTATGGCGTATATTCCGATTACCATAGCCTCAATCCCTGGCCCACTATCATCCAAGACATTTTCAACCTCTCCTGCTTCATTTATGCCCATTTCGGCAGGTCGTAGCTCTACTGTGTCGCCAATTGTCAAATTATTTTCTCTAGCCAATATTTCGGAAATCATCACCACATTTTTATCCTCGTGAGCGATGTGTCTGCCTTCGACTAGGGATAATCTATGTTCACTGAAGTCTGTAAGCAATGAACTATCATTGACTCCTCGGATGCTTCCCATATTATCTGATTCGCCAGAAACGAGACCTTTTCTGAAGGTAAGGCCACAGGCAGTTGCTATCCCACGGCTATATGCGTTGTACCCAGCTATCCCCGGTATTGCCATAATTTGATTGATAATGGCTTCGGTTAGGGGCAGTACAGAACCCCCTACGGGTTCATTATATTCAGAACCAACTGGTTCAGTATCAGGACATGGTCAGCCCTTTGGTTGCCCAAGCAGTTGCCTAATCTCAATTCGTCCATCTATTGACTCTCGCATAAATCTTGACACTTGATTGGTTGTATACATCAAGGCAAGACTTGTTGTGACAAAGGATGAAATGAGGAGAATTAAGATAAATAAAGTGAAGCTTTTCCCCTTTTTTCGTCTTAAATACAACATTGCCCTATTCATCATCATTGTTCCTCCTCGTATTTTGGTGAGCATCCATCATCGATCAATTACAATGAGTTTACATTTTGAAAATGATTAACTTGGTTGCGACAAACCCATCGCCTTGCCATTCTCCTTCCACCATTACTACGTCTTGAACGGATAAATCATCCAAAGTCCCGGCTCTCGTTCCTGTAATTTGTCCACCAGCGGATGTTCTGACTTCAATGGCGATTTGTTCTGTCAAGCGAATGATTGCTTCTTGTCTTTCTCTTTCACCAGAATCACCCGAAAAGCGATGTTCACCTCCACCAAGCCCTAAAACTTGGGATGTGTCAATGGTAAGTTTCATCCCATTAATAGCTTGAATCACACCAAAAAGTTGTTCTTGTGGTAACCCTTGTACATTGGTATTTTGATTCGTATTTGGGTTGATATTGGTAGTTGCACTGTCGCTATCAGCTACGCCGCTTGTGATAAGTACGGTACTGGTAGCTCCATTCCAGTTTAAAGAATAGCCAACGCTTTCCAAAGGCAAGCGGATGGGTACCATAGTGGAGTCACTAATTATTTGTGCCTGAACATCTAACATATGAGAAACACCGTTTGTTGTAAACTCAGCACTTCCGATTGTAATTACTATCACATCATTACCCCTTGTTATTGTTGCCGTTTGGGTCGGAGTGTCCCATCCAACGTTAAAACCCAAATGTTCAAACACGGCACGAACTGGAACAAGGGTGCGGCCGTCAATGTTGACTGGAGGCTGACCCTCAAAGTTAACACGCTGACCATCCACTGTAACGCTGATTTGATTGGCATAGACTGTCAATGTCGGAATAAGTGTGAAAGCAAATAATAATGCCATACCTAATGCAATAATTTTCTTTTTCATATTGATTCTCCTCGTATTTTAATAGACATCTGTCATCAATCAACTACGCTTGCTTCTACATTTGGAAAATGGTTAACTTGGTTGCAACAAATTCTTCGCCTTGCCATTCTCCATCCACGATGGCAACGGCTTGTAGAGTTAAATCATCTAATGTTCCGGCTCTCGTTCCTGTAACTTGTCCGCCCGCGGCTGTCCTTACTTCGATGGTGATTTGTTCTTTCAAGCGAATGATTGTTTTTTGTTCTTCTTCAACATCAACAGATTCACCCGAAAAAAAATGATCCCCTCCGCTAAACCCCATAACTTGGGATGTGTCAATGGTAATTTTCATCCCTTCAATGGCTTGAATCACGCCAAAGAGTTGTTCTTGTGGTAAACCTCGTTCATTGGTATTGATATCTGCATCTTCACCAACCTGAATCAATCCTTCTTCAGTCATTTCAAAAGGTCCTCCTCCGGGTGGTACTAGCATAATTTGAGAGCCTTCCATCATTGAGGGCTCCCTTTCTTCAACCTGTTCTCTGAATGCCGCTAACCTCTCAGGTGTCATTACATCAAGAAGCATCTCTTTCTCAGCTTCTGTCATTGAATCCCGCCACCATTCCGGAAAGTCATCAAATACAGATAAGTCAAACTGGGCACTTTCGCCCGATGTTCCAGCAGCTCCGTGTTCAGCGACCGTTGTTTGTGTTGGTGAATCTTGTTTTACTACCGTGCCGCTACAAGCAGCAAGTCCCAATGCAACAAATGCTAATAATAAAACCTTAATCAGGTTTCGTTTCATGTTTAACATCTCCTTTTGATTTTTGAATGTAACGCCATTATGAATCATCAAAGTGGCGATTGAATCACAGGTTGGTCACAATTGGGTCACATTTTAAGCAAAACAAAAACGAGATGGCTTTATGCGCCATCTCGTCTGATTTCTTTCGTTTTATAGACGTTTAAGACAAAAACCGTCTTAAACGAGCCCTCATTACTCGTGATTTGCACCTTTTGCAAAGCACGAGTGACGGGGGCGTTAATTACAATCGCAAACGGCAAAACGAGTAAACTCGTTTAGACCGTTTTCAATTTAATTAACTATATCAAATTGGAAAGTTCATCGTAAACCTTATCCCAGCTTCACTATTCTCCAGCTTGTATGAGAAACTGTGCAAATCTAAAATCGTCTTTACGATATACAACCCCAATCCACTGCCCCCGGTATCTTTGTTTCGTGATTTTTCCGTTCGATAGAATGGCTCCCATAACTTAGTAATTTCATCTTCTTCGATGTGAACACCCTCATTCTCAACGGTCAGATAGCCAAATTTGCTTTCTATAGCAAGATTGATTTTTACACGCTGCCCGAAGGTCGAATATTTAACTGCATTGTTAATCACATTGGATACCACCGTCTGCAGTTGGGTTTTATCAGCCTGTAAGAAAACATCAGATTCGCTATTAAGCTGAATATCCAGCTGCTTTTCCCCAGCGAGCGGTTCGTATCGTTTGACTACTTCAGCGACTATACAAGATAGATTGACTTGATCTATATTAAGGGTAATCGTATCCAACTTGGCCAACGTCATGATTTCACGAACTAATTTTTCAATGGATTCACTGGTTTTATAGGCTTCTTGTAAATACTTATCACGGTCTTTGAATTTTCCTACATTTAAAATCATCCCATCCAGTTCCCCCTTTAAGATGGTGACAGGTGTATTTAACTCATGTGACACAGCCGCAAAGAAATCCCGCCTACGCCTTTCGTGCTCCCGCTCTTTTTTAATGTCATCTTGTAACTTTATATTGGCAGATTGCAGCTCATTTAATGTGGTGCTTAACTGTTCAGCCATATGGTTTAAGTTGTGAGCCAGCATTCCGATTTCATCTGTTCGATTGGTTTTACATTGCCACGTCATATCTAAGCTGGTCATCTTTTTTGAAACGTGAGCTATTTCTATAATGGGTTTTCCCAAAAAGCGAGTATAAAAATAAGCGATGACAACAGCAACAACTAGAATAAAAATCAACACATACAAAAAAATTTGAGTAAAAATGCCTTCTAAAGCTAAAAGAGTATTTGTAATTGTAAGACTGGCAACCCTAAGGGAGAACCCTTGATTGTTATTCACAAAAATAATTGTTATTACCGGTTCATCGACATCATGGACTGTAACTCCAAATTCATCAATGGTCATTGCTCCAAATATGAATGTCCCATGATTATCAGATATACTAACAGCCGCATTATTTTCAAGCCGAAACTCTGCCAGCAACCTATACCATTGATTTTGTGGTTCATTACTTAATTGCGCAGCTAATTGGTTTGCATTATTTAACAGCTCGGCATCGAATCTTCGCTCATAGGTTTGCAACATCATGACCCTGATTAAACCAAAGATGACTAAACTAATGACCAACAAGATGGCCAGTATGCTGGCAAATATTTTCATGCTTAAACTGCTTCTAATTTTCTTCACCAAGTTTATACCCCATTCCCCGCACCGTTACGATGAAATCTTCTCCTAGCTTTTTGCGGATTCTCATAATGTGATTGTTGACGCTTTTGTCATTTCCAAAAAAGTCATATCCCCATATTTGATTTAGTATGTCGTCTCGGGAAAACACTTTATTTTTGTTTTCAAGAAAAAGTTTGACAAGCTCATACTCTGTATATGTGAATGGCATCGTATCATCAGACATTTTGATTTCGCATGATTCCTTATCGAGTTTTATACTGCCATGAGTAATAATTCCCTGCTCCCTCTCAGGCACTTCATCCGTTTGTGTGCGGCGTAATACAGCTTCAATTCTCCTGATGACTAGGTTCATGGAGAAGGGTTTTGTAATGTAGTCATCGGCTTTCAAGTCAAAGCCTTTCATTTGAAATTCTTCCGTTTCCATTGCTGTGATTAAAATGATTGGAATATCAGATTTTTCCCGAATCAATTCTAACACCGCTAACCCATCAATTTTTGGCATCATAATATCAAGTAGAATCAAATCATATTTTTCTTCACTGAACTGTGCGATACCCGCAACCCCATCGCAAGCACAATCGACTGCGTAACCATACTCTTGCAAAAATTCAGTCAATATCTCTTGAATCTTCACTTCATCTTCGATTATTAAAATACGCTTCATTTTTGTCTCCTCCAGAAACCCTATAGATATACTTTACTATAGTTTTATCACAACTTGGTCACATTTCAACTTTTTCCAATCGAAAATTTAAACTGCAAGCAAATGAATTACCTCTATTATTCCATTTATCTTTCACACTTGAACATTAGAGGTGCTATATGTTTTATCTGCAAACAAGTAAAGCTCCACATAGGAGCAGTTGATAGGTAAAATGAATTTGTGTAATAACCTATTATGATGTTAACATGAAAATAATTATATCATTGGTCTCATTCAAGAAGGCAAGCCTCATGTCTCGAGGCAGCTGACTTTCCCAAGAGGGCAGAGTCGCTCTTGTTTACTTGTTGCGGCTGTGAAAAATACTTATTTTCTAACTTAACGCCATTATTATATTCATGGTTTAATACGGATAAATTGCCATCAGCATGGCCTCAAGAAAGAGTGAGAATGCCCTCATAGCCTCGCCAACTTTTTCGGGCCAATGTTCGTTTATGAAATGTATATCGTCCTTGGGGGAGTGCATAATTCGGCCTCCAAAGAAATCACCCCTCATGGGGGAATGTACTAATCGCCCGCCGAATAAATCGCCGTCAATTCGTACTACCGGGAAGGCAGGCCAATCACCATTGGTTTCAATGTGTTCTACATCAGCAACAGTAAACAAAAAATTGTCCAAGTCCACCTCTATCAGCCGAGCATACCCCGCAAGATTCACAACTGTATGGTACCCCTCTATAAAAACCCGACTGTCGGTCATCATCCAAGGAAGGCTTGGCAGGTTGATCAATTCAGTGCTGTGGGTGGCGTTTAGATTATAAGCAATCTCTTCGATCTGCTGGGTTATGGAGTTTTCTGCCGTTGTATCATAGCCATCATAATGGGCTGCTCCAAAGAAAAAATATGGCCCCTCGAAAAGTATATCGGCATTTATCATGAAGATAATATTGTTCCGTTGCTCTTGAGTCAGACTCTCAATATAATAATTCGCACCCAAAAATCCCCCTAGTTCTTCTGCGCCAAAAAAGACATAAACAATAGTATAATAATTATCCAAAAATAGAATGCGATGGGCACTTTCTAACAACAAGGCAGTGCCAGAGGCATTATCGCTAGCGCCGGGATATATCATACTATTATAGTGGGCACCTACAATAATTTTGCGTTCGCTTTGACCTGGTACAGTCAGAATCACATTCTGGCTGCTTTCTCTAAATGTCATATTGTCGTGAAAAAGACCAAAGCTCCCCGCTTTGATACTATCCAGCTGATTATTCAAGAATTCTTCCATTTCTAACTCGGAACCTTCCCACCAAGACAGCGTCTGTTCCGTTAGCAGTGCAGTTACGTTATCTATGCAAAATTCTTGATTTCCAAAGTGACCTAATGCCTCCAGAAATACCCTGGACTGCCACAAATGTTTTTCCACATCATCGATGTGAAAATCCTGAATAACAACTGCATTACAGTCATGACCCATGGCCACTAACTGTTCAGCTATCCATTCAGCAGCCTCAAGCTCCCTATATGAAAAAGGGACCCGGCCGTAGAGATGGTCATTCATGTGCAGAATGTGGTTTATAGAGATATATCCATGGGTTGTGCCTTCTGGGATGTATAATAGCCCGATGCCGTCAAGGGATTGGCGACATGAAGTCAACATCATGGCAATAAACATACTAAAAAAAGCAAAACAAAACATTTTCCTGCGCATAAATATCCTCCTAACAATACCCATTAATCTTCTGCTGGTCGTGCTCCCATATCTGATAATTATATCACAAGCAGAAAGGTAGACTCAATGTCTAAAGAACCGGAAAGCAAGGAACAATATTAGCGTCATATGTTGCCCCATCCGTTTTAGGGGTATGACAAAAAACTTATAATTATTATAAAAAGGACTGCCGTGGCAGTCCTCAGGCTGTTACATACGTGTTTTTAAGCTAAGCAGACCTATAGTCCGCAGACTGGGTTTTGCCCAGTCGAGGAGAGCCGGCGGCCATCAGTCATTACGACACAGGGATTGAAGTCGGCTCGTTCCTACTGTAGGATCACAAAAGGCTTGAAGCAGGTACCACCCGGGCTGAGCAAGTGGGTACACTTGCGTAGGCCGGGCGAAGTCTGCCGAGCCTTTTGTGACAGACTGGAGACTTTGTCGGCAGACTCAAGCAGACTAAAATTTGTCCGCTTTTTTCTTTGGCGCGGCTTTAGAAAATACTTATTCGTCACGTAAAAGTCGTTGTATATTCTCAACCGAATCTCCAAGCAGTTCGGCAACTTCCTCTACTGTACGTCCCTGTGCTATAAAGCGTTTTGCCACAGCATCTAAGCGATCCCAAACTTCAATAATATGCTTGTCATGATCATAAAAGCGCAAAACACGTTGTCCCCAAATGTATTCGGTAACGTCATGTAGAATCTCTATTCCTTTAGTAGATTTTATCTTTGCCACCCAATAATCCAAATCGTCAACTTCAAAAATAATCTGGGTACTATTGGACTTTGTTTTTATTTCAAGATTTACCCCAGTGGGTTGCGTAGCCCATTTTTCTGCTGCAACAAGCTCGGCATAATTGTCTACTAGGCAGATGCCACTTTTATAATTAACGTTGTTTTCTCCGCCGAAAGAATCTACTTCTTGTTCCAAAACCGCTTCGTAAAAGTTTCTTGCCCTCTGCATATCTGATACAGCAAGTGCAAAGTACGCTCTGCTACTGATGTTTTTCATGTTCATCTCTCCTAGTTTTTTTGAACTGCTTTTCAAAGTATACCATCAAATTTCGCAATTTCACTGTAAAAATCGGAAATATTATTGCGGTACTCCTGTGGCGTTACACCACACACTGACTTAAAGTCATGTATAAAGTGCGGCAAGTCGTGAAATCCTGTTAAATCGGAAACCAGAGTGATGCTGTTGCGGCAATTATTTAGCAAGCGGATGGCAGTATTAATCCGAATCAGTCTTGAAAATGGTTTTGCACTAACACCCACATGCTGCTTAAATATATTGTTCAGTTGACGTTCGCTATAATGGATGTCATCTGATAATTTTCTTATGGTAGTGTTTCCGGCACAATTAATCATACTCTGAAATACTGTGCTAAACTGTGGATGAAAAGTCGTATACATATTTTCTAGCAATATCATATCAAGGCTCGTCACCAATTCGGAAATATTTTCGGCTTTTTCAACCGCTTCAGAGAGCAACCTGCTTAAAGCTAAATTGACTGATTCAAAGGAAAATGTTTCGTCGGTTAATTCACTTTGATTAATGCCTGTGAGGGCGTAAAGTCCGGCTGGCTGAAATTCTATAATCACTAGCATTTCAGTTGATTTGTTGCCAACAATTGTTGGTTTTGTAATAGGCCCAAACAGCTCGACATATAAGTTTTTAGTGTTATTTGAAATTACAAGCGTTGCGCTTCCATGTGGCATGATGGTATAGCGATCAGAAATCTCTTTCGGGGGGAAGGTTATAGTGTAATTTGAAATATATTTTCTTAGATCGGGATGCGGAAGAAGGAATATATATTCACTCTCATGGAGCAATATGTGATGTTTTCCCCCAAATACTTGTATATCTTTTTTAGAAATCATTTTTAACCCTCGGATGAAATAATAGATAATATACTTTTTCCTTGTACCAATTGGCTTGATATATCTAAAATTGTATCATAAGCTGAGAGGTAGACTCAATGGAAAAAATTAAATGATTCACTTGATTAATAGGCCTTATCTATTTCTGTGAGGTGATGTTTGGGAAATAGGGGAAAATTAAATGATATTATAGATAGTTTTAGTGAACAAAAAGCTATTTCTATATTCAGTATCAGCACGACGTGGGATTAAAAAGTTGAAAAATGACTTCAAAGAATAAAAAGGAAGCGGCGAACTCTGAAGTGCCCCCTGTCAAGTAGACAATCAAAAAAATATAAATTTGGAGAGGTCAACATTTATTGTACACAAAGATAAGTTAAATTTGTGTTTCATATGATTTTTTTTCAAATTGAGAAGGCGAAATATATCCTAACGCAGAGTGCATCTGTTTGGTAGAGAGCGTATCAACAACCGTGTAAATGGGAATAATCTCCATATTAAAATCTAAGGAGAGATTGTCAATGACACGGTTAAATGAAAGAGAAATGGAATTGGTTGCTTTATTAAGTGAAGACTG
>Ga0123352_10007001_pt1 | contig 17344 bp, 16 predicted proteins | sample TergutLab28metaG_FD_89700 | JGI IMG/M metagenome (GOLD analysis project Ga0123352, IMG submission 89700) | Labiotermes labralis P1 segment gut microbial communities from Petit-Saut dam, French Guiana - Lab288 P1 | ecosystem: Host-associated > Arthropoda: Insects > Digestive system > Gut ... | reverse complement strand
CCCCAATGCTTTGTACTGTACGTGTTCTTCCCAGTTTGATTGCCACGTACAGTTTTTCCAACTGCATTTTGCCGGTGACTTTCATAGTTCTGCCGTTGTATGAGTGTGATGAACTGGGATTTTCCATGGGCCAGTTAAGGAAGTTTTGTGGTTTTGTGGTGTCTGTAGTAAGTGTGAATACTGTTCCTGTGGATATGCAACATGTAGTGTTCAAAATTGTAAAAATTAATTTTATATTCTGTACGGAATTGAAGACTATGCGCCGGTCGGTATCGAATCCCGGCGCGGGCGAGATTTTACGCTCCCGTTCAGCCCGGGACAGGCCTACCCGGCGTCCTGTACAATGGGTACTGGGTCATTCCCCGGGGTAAAGCGGCCGTGATGTAGTGCTGACCATCGACCTCTCCCCCCAGCCAGGCGCTGTGGTTAAAGCTATACCTCCACTCCCCCTCAGGGCCTTCCTGGCAGGTCATAGTGTGAACTTCACCTCTTTTTACCTTTTGTGTAGAATTTAACATTGAAGCCAGTAATGGAATTTGTACACTAGTCACAGGTGTAGAGACACTGAACTGGTTGTGCATGTCCTCATAGTACTTCGCCATGTACTCATCACACTGTGATCCACTGTTATTCTGTACACTGTGGGATCACTTATGTCACATTTCCACTGAAATGCATGCTGCTGACTGGCGAAATTCTGTCACTGCATCTGTATTTATAGTGAGATACAGAAACTCACACCGTAACAATGTGTGAGGGGTGCTGCTGCCTAGAGGCAGTCTTTGAAATTCAGTTGACCAAGGTGGGCATTGCAATACTGATAAATCACACTCTTTGGCTGTCATCTTGTGCTCCTCTTCATAAGTAATTCCATATCTGATGTACATGGTAACAGAAAAGTGAGAATTAGCTCAGATTTTAAACAGTTCTCTAGCGTTTATATGATGGTTTAGTCTTGACACCCACTGACTGTCAAACGAGTCACCAAAAGGCCAGTGTTTTGCTCACAGGGCCATATGGTTGGTGGCATTGCTTGACAGTAGTCAAACAGTATGATACTAATTTGACTGCTTTTACAGTGTATAATTATTGTCGAATCTGTCAGTAACACCAGTCATGGGAACCTGCCTGGCTTATTACTGCCCGTATTTCATGTGTCATCAGCAGATGGCACCTTTTGTTTCGCAGAATTCTCTCTTTTGCTACAGATTGCACATTATGTATTGGTATGCAGCAAACATGACATGAAGATAAGGTAACAATGCAACAGCAGCGCAGCAGTGGGGCTTGCTGTCCATGACGTGTAACTGCAAGGACAGGTGTGGGTACATTTCAAGAAATATTCAATGGGGTTGAAGTTTTGTTGCAGACAAATTGTGAATTTTGTCATGGCTTCCTGCTTCACATAAAGAAATACAGCCCTTTTACTTCAATCCTGCAGATCGAGAGGACCAGTCCATCCTTTGCACGGGGGAGTCTGGAGCTGGGAAGACGGAGAACACCAAAAAGGTCATTCAGTACCTTGCTTACGTAGCAGCTTCAAAACCGAAAAGTTCTCTTTCACCACATACGGTAAGTCCTACTTTTCCCTCACTTTTGTGTTCCAGATCTGTGGTCTTAGGACTTGTACTTTTTGTAATGATGGTACTTAGTGTCTGGTTGGTTCCCCAGGGTTGGCTGCTTTTCTTTCTTCAGCCTGTTTCCTGGTTAGGTCATGGCATCCCCTGATGTGCCATTTTTTTGTATTAAGCAATTTGGCTGCATCCTTCTGCACTTTTTCCCAGCCATTCCTTGACTTTCTAGCAGATATGTTTTCTCTGAGATTAACTTCCCAAAATCATTTTGGGATTTTGTTGGCCGCCATCCTTAGTACGTGGCAACCCAGTTTAATTGTTTAGCACACGTGTACATCACCTGGTCCACTGTCTTTATGCAGTCTGTGCTGTTCTTCATTGTTCCATATTTTGCCAGGCACCAGTAACTTGTATTCTTATAAGTATTCTGGGTGGTATTTGTATGGCACTGTGGGAAAGCAACCACGTTTTGCTCCTGTACAGAAGGATCAGTCGGTGTTTTGTATCTGGTAATCCTGCTGCAGTGTCTTACTGCATAGAAAACCAATGTCTGTGGACACATGACAAAAGAGATGCTGTGTAGCTGCAGCGATATGTGCTCATTGGAGCTGGGATAATTGTATTGGTGGAATAGACACTGGTGTATTTTGTTTGCTGAGTGATGTATTTAAAGCTGATCTATATTATCTGTTTGTTTTACTTGTTTGTGGTTTATTTAGTAGTGGTGCCAGAAGCCCAGAGCATGTGACATCAAATGGTAAGGTCATAGTGAATAATGAATGGGAAACACTACGTGGGATGTGGTAGGAAACAGATAGTCTATATTTTATGTATACTATGAGTAAATATATTTTAATTTTTAAATGTATTTGTTGTAATATGAGTGATGTTCAGTAAGTAAGGTTCCATATGTCATAACTGTTAAATGAGCCATCGTTACAGTGGCACATGTAACTCTTTTGCACTAGTACATTATTTTTCAACACATTCCCCATTGACATTGATGCATTTGCCCCAACTTGGCATTAAGTGTAAAAATTCCATGACAGTAGAAGTTGGGCCCTTGTGTTCATGTCTGTTCATGAACAGCCTTTTCTGTTTCCTCTTAGTTGTGGAAATGGCAATATCTCAAGTGTTGCTGGAGTGGCCCAAAGGATGAGCTGTTGCAGGTTGTGATCCTTCAGCATGACGGTGGAACGCCACACAGCAGTTGGTGCAGTTGTTAGTGCTAGGAAGTTCTGAATCATCCACCCTACTAGGGCCGTCGAAGGAGTACTGGCGAGGTCAGAGATTCCACATTGGTGAGGAAGTGAAAATGGGTGTTCAGGAATACTTGCCATTGCAAGACCCCCCGATATCTGCCTTGATGGAAATTTTAAGCTCCTGCCAAGGTTTGATAAATGCATCGCTGTGCAAAGGGGTTATACTGAACAATAACAGTACTTCATTGCAGTACATAAGCTGCATTTAACATTTTAATTATTTATCATTTAACTGTAATGACCTAGGGAATCTTACTTATTGAACAGCCTTCATGTGTTAGGACACTTTTAGGCTGTCCTGTCATCTGCATGTTTTACAGTTTGATTCAGCCTAATTGAAATGGGATCAGTTGTTTACCAGGAAGAGACTTTATGGAAAATTAGTTACTATTTGTAAATTCTGTACTCTTCACTCTGTGTCCAGCTGTCTTGGGGGGGATGCCCTTATCATCCTTAGAGCCCGTGTAGGTAGTTGAAATTACACTGAGAATGCTTCAAGACTTCTTTTGGTTGCAGACTATTAGAAGCATAGATAGTGCTTACTAAAATATTCTGATTGGCCTTTTGATAGTTTGACTCATTATTGTACTGTCTGATTTGTGTTGCATGTCTGATTTGAGATTAGAGTAATTTTAGGGTTGTTCAGTAGAGCCAGCCCATCTCCCATTTCATACATGAGGTGGTTGATTTAGGGCATGTTGGCTGCCTGTTCTGTTGTACAAACAGTTAGTGTAACATTTTAGTTTAAGCTTCAAGGGAAATAGGTCACTGGGAAGACCTGCATGAAATTGGGAGGAGGATTATATTCAAATTGCATTTGAAGATATAGTTGGGATGGTGTTGGCAGGATAAAGCTGGCTGAAGAAGGGATTTGTTGGTGAGTATGTGGTAATAACTGTGAAGGTGGGCGCCAGCTGGGGTGTGATGCTATGTGGCCTGGTTTGGAGGTACATCTGTGCCTGATGGCATGGCGTCAGGTTGCCATCTCAGTGCTAACCTCACATCTCGCATGTCAGTGATATGTCAGTTGCCATCAGTACTAAGGAATTTCTTGACCAGCTGGGGAACTATCAGTGTCTGCTGTGTGGATTGGGTGATTAGTATAAGCATGGTCAGAATGTCGGAATTTTCAATAGCAGATTTATGTGGCTTCAATTGTAACTGGATTGTGTAGTTATAGTATATGAAATTATAACTTAAACAAGTAGCTGGCGTATTGTGTTAACCCTTGGATTGGTTTTGTAAGTCTGTAGTCCACTGGCATAAGACAGCTGTACTGACTGGCATACTGCTTATTATATTAGGAGTATAGTTTTGTGCAGTGTGGTTGCAGTAACCATGCACTGCAGTGCCACAAATCACAAAACCAATGTCACATCTTTGTTTAATTTTATTACTTCTGCAGACCACGTCTTGTTCCCTTGCTAACATGAATTACCTGAATGTGGTAATGGTTTTTGTTGCAGTAGGAGCCCTTATGTGCTCTACTGTCCCAGTCTGATAGTTTGCCCTTTGGTTGCTGTATGTACCGCCAGGTTTAATGATCAGAAATTCTGCATTCTGCCCACGCAGTGCATTTATGTGCGTTGTGTGGATCTCAGAACAAACAGCGATAAATTTCCTGTACTGCATTACCCACGTGATCCAGTATAGCTCATTCAGTTTAGTGACCAGACTGTGGGTTGAACAAACCAGGGTGCAATTCCTGGCAGAGGCAAGAAATTTTTCTTTTTTCAAAGCACCCAGATGGCTCAGGGGCCCTCAGCCACATATTCAGTGGGTACCCAGAGATCATTGCTCCCGAGTCAAGCGGCTAGGGTATGAAGTTGACCAGTTACCTCAGGCTAGTGCAGAGGTTAAGAATGAGTGGAGCTGTACCTGTACTTTTTGTATGTGCCTTTGGGGTATGTGCAGGGGCAAATTTAACTCTTTACAGTATTAACCATAAGTTGTTCATGATGTAGATGCAGTCTGCTGTTGCTGAGGCACGAACTGCCCTTTGGAGTGTTACAGGCATGAATGTCAGGCGGGTTGATGATGCGAGTGTATGGCATTTTGTACTGCCTATTGGTTGCATGTGAGTCAGCTGCCTGTGTGCCCCACTTCACTTCCCGACACTTGCTGCCAAACATGGTGAAGCTGAGTAGTTCTGTTGTCATGGTCTGGTCCAGTTGTCTGTACAGGTGGCCCTTTGTCACATGTATGTGTCTGGTGTGAGGGATTGCTTCTGGCCTTTGGAACACTTGAGGATATATATATATATATATATGTGTGTGTGTGTGTGTATGTGTGTAAACAAGAATTTAATGTTGATGGGATTGTTTATGGAAAATTTGAGAACTGGCTGCATCGCATTAGGTGACAAATGTCTGCCAGCTTGGTAAATCAGATTTATCAAATGTTTGTGACTAGGAATGATGGGATTTGTGTATTGAAGGATGTTATATGTGAATTGCATAGGAGGAGGGAAGTAATAAATTAGTGTGGAAAGGGATTACTTGGCAAGAAGTGAGAATTTATCAAGATTGGGCAGCAGTAGGGAGATGAATGGGGTTTAAATGTGCATTGGCATTGGTTTGTGCATTCGGGTGAATGGTGTAAGGCAGATGGCCAGAAGGAATATATATATATATATGTATTTTTATATACATACACACACATATAATTGGATCTTACTAGGAAATGAGTGGAGAGGAGAGGATGATGGTTGAGGCAGTAGAAAGGAGGAATTCTGGAATGTACAGAAGGCTGCGGGAAGCAGACTAGTAACGTGTGGAAGGGAAATGCCCAAAAAAGAAACTTTTTTAACATTTGTCTGTTGCTGTGTGGACTGTTGGCGTGTTTACTGGGGCATTAACCCTTCAGGGACACTGCGGTTGAAATACCTGCTGTACCCAGGACAGGGGGGGGGGGGGTTTAAATTTAAAGTACCCTAAAAATGCATTTACTTGATACAGTGCACAGAGGTCAGCAGCATGCGCGGGATTAAAGATTGCACAGTGCAGTGAGGCTGTTATTGAAGGGTTTAAGTTACTGGGTGCTGAGGTTGCTTGCTTCTGCATGAATAACAATTTAGAGATGGTAGGTATCATGGTCACACTTTTAAATACTGTGTGTGTGCGTGCGTGCGTGTTTGCGTGCGCGCGCTTGTGTGTTTGTCATTATTCATTCATGTATGAGTTTATCCATGGCATTGCCAGAGTTGTGCTGTTCTGTATAGCCACATTTGCACACACCTGTTTTGTCTGTACTTGGCTTGCCAGGGAACGGTATAGGAGCGAATGACAGCAGGATATTTGAGCTCTCCCTCATGTGGGAGGTGGGGGTGACAGTGAATATGCAGTTGGGGCAACCAACAGGAGGTGCTTCTCTAGCTTGGAGGTTTGACATCGCCAACAGGTCTTTACCATAAAAGAAATATTACTGGTGGTTGAGACAGGAGATTGATTCTCTGGCGCAAATTAACCACTTTAAAACTGACGTGATATTTGGTATAGAGAGTGTGTGGCTTGGATTTGAGTGACCATTTCTGGGCCCTTGTGAATAGAGTGATGAGGAAGGTTGGATGCAACTTTATGTGGTGGGGTAGATGTGTAGATATATGCTGTATGTTACATTTATCGACTGATAAATATATCCTGCCGTGAGGATGGAGGCAGGACATCACTCCGAAATTCCGGCAGTTCTGTACTCCCGATCGCACCGTGTCACATTCCGGACGGCTGTGCTGTTCATAGGCACTGCCCTATGAGGCGAGTAGCTCCTGACGTTTCGAAGTACCTCACTGCCATCATCTGCAGGGTCAAGTGGTCTTTGAAGCGACAGAAGCCACTCACCCATTGACACATTGTCACATCCCATGAGACTTGAATCTGCAGCACCACTGTGAGGCCCTGTAGTCTGATATGATTACTCCTTTCTAGGGTTCAGTTCGTCTCCATCATGTTTGGAAGTTAATCAAGGACACACTGCATTGCCATTTCATAGACTGGTTGATGTTTAGGAGCTGCTAGTACCTGAAGATGGAGGCACTACGCTCATTCGAAACGTCCGTAACTGTTTACCCTTCGACGTGGCGTCACATCGTAGACGTTCCGTGTTCATGAACCCTGCTCAGGGACCTAAAATTACGCGCGTAGGGAAATTGTTGCTTTGTATTCAGAGCCACAGGCGCGACACGTGAAACACTATAGGCAAACTGCCAGAGTTCCTGATTGGTACATACAGTCACCCATGTGCTTCAAGGGATTATCTAGAATTTATAGTTTGTGTCCTAGAAAGTGCAACTGTATGATGTCTGTAAGTTGTAGACTGTAACTGAGGCTTCCTGTTACCGAGTAAGCAGTAGTAGCAAGTTTCCACAGGTTTCAGCCGTGAACAGCCATGTTCAGGCAGTCCATTAAACTGCGTGTAAATAAAACAGTACCATGTTAAGGTGCCAGCTGTCTGACGATGGGACCTCACGTTGTTACGCAGATGTGACAAAGCCTTAACATTTACAGAGGTTTTATAAATAACCGTGCGATCCAGAGTGTTACTTTAGAGAGAGAGAGTGTGTGTTTGTATGTGTGTGTGTGTGTCTTAAGATTTTGTGGCGTTGTGTTACTGTGTGTAACAGTGTGAGGTCCCATCTTTCAGACAGCTGGCACCTTAACAGTGTACTGATTTACTTACAGTTTAATGGACTGCCTCAAGACGGCTGTTCACAGCCGAAACATGTGGCAGGAATACTGAAATAAGAAGGTGTATGCATATGTTCATGGAACATGTGTTTTATATGCTTTGTGTATAGAGTGGGTTCAGTTTTGAATGGAACATATGAGCCAGTGATTGATTGGCCGTAAATGATGAATTCAGGCGGAATGCCAACATGGCAGTTGGTGTTCGGTATTCAGGTCAGCAGCAGGCAGCCCAGCCCGTTGTGCCAGATGTGCCAGTAACTCAGTTTCATTAAAACTGGAAGCTGTCTTATGACTCACTCCAGGGAACACAGACTGTGTGCCTCAGAGGGGCGCAACTTCATATGGTTGTAAAATGAAGTTAATGTATGGATAGACAGACCCAGGAAAAGACGGACAGATCTACACCCACCAAGACTGATGATGCCTGGGTGGCTTATACCATGCTGCGATGGTGGTGGTGGTGGTGGTGGTTTTAGGAAAGAAGGGTTTCTATCCATAGGGGCGCGTCAGGGACATAAGAATGTGTCATGCAGTGGAAAATTGTACCGTAGTGTTGGGTAATTTCCGTGCAGGGTCTGGAATGCTCCCTTAATGAACAGTTTCTGGGCTGGAGAACAGGGTGGATATCCGTATGCTTGATGTGGGGACATTAATTTGTCTGACAACTGTTCGTCACTTCCCGTCGGCTCGTCTCGCTTAGCTTATACTTCGACGTAAGTAAAGAGCGTGTTTGTATGTGACATGTCTGCGAGCCGACGGGAAGTGTTCCAGCGCCTCATTCAACAGGAAGGACTTAAATTCAAGAAAGAAACTAGTAAAGTGCAACATATTGAGCTTGGCTTTGTATGGTGCTGAAATTTGGAAATTTCGGAAAGTAGATCAGAAATAGGTGGAAAATTTTGAAATGCGTTGCTCGAGAAGAGTGGAACAAATCAGTTGAACCGATCGTGTGAGAAATGAAGTGTTACATATAGTAAAGAAGCAGGGGGCAAATCCTGATGCGGTAAAACGAAGGAAGGCAAACTGGATTGGTCACATTTTGCGTACGAACTGCCGGCTAAAATACAGTAATAAAGGAAAGACAGGAAGGACGAGAAGAGGAGGAAGACGTAAGCAGCTACAGTCCCTGAGGTTTCCAGGAAGTTAAGGCTCCCAGATTTCAAGACTGTCGGCACATGAAGATGGTAAGATTGTAAGCCCCACGCACCGGCCGCCTTTACCCCCAGGAAGTATTCCTGGTACTTATTTCTGTCAGAGGCTGAGTAACCCCAGGGCCATAGTGCGGCCGGAAGGGTTATGTCAATTACACCATCGGGAATCGAACCCGCGACCTTCCGACTCGTAGCGCAGTGCCTCAACCAACTGCTCTACAGCGTGTCCTATATATATATAATGTGTGTTTGTGCCAACCATCGCATGGCAGAATATGCGTTGTGCATAGCCTCCTGCATGGCTATCATGCTAGATTTCGAATGATCTGAAAAACTGGCAGGAAGTTTTCTGACACTAAGCGTACTGCAACACTTCATATTCGTTTCCAAAACGCCGATCCCCTGTATTCAGCTGTACTGCATACGGCTTAAGGTCGTCCCGTACGATGCCAGTGCAGACACAGAGGGGAAGCAGATGTTAGCTGTACCCACTTAGACCTCTGCGCGAGCAAGGGGTATGTGATCAGAGCCAGGTCCCGGCCGCCTTACTCCAAGGAAAGAAAGAGACCCGGTACCTATTGGGATGGGTACGGGACCGGTCTGGACGGGTACGAAAAACCACGCCCACACTACCACCACCACTACCACCGCCGGAATTCGAGCCGCGGAATGTCTAGCCCGTAGCGAGTCGCTGTACCAACTACTTTGTCCAGGCCGTCATGTTCTGCGTCCGCACGAACGCAAGAAAGACACGTTACACTGCATCACACGTCTCACGTTGAACTGTACTGTGTGGCAGGTCGTCAGCTGACGCATTGTACCGCACAGGTGGCGTTAGGACTGGCCGTGTGTGAGTCATGCAAGGGCTGTTGAACGTGCCGTGCGTCGGGTTTCGGTTTTCATTCGTGACATCCGGTAATAATGAAGTTAGCACTATGCTCTGCTCATTGTGGCTCATTCTAGCTTGAAGATGGAGGCAGTTCGTCCGAAACATTGGTAACTTTGGTACCAGGCTACACGGCATTACATTTCCCAGGACCTTAGACTTGGGCGTCTTTCAGTTTGACAGACAGCGTCTGGTTTCTGTGAAATTTCTTGCGCTTGCTGACCGCATCGGAACAAGAGTCACGCCAGATTTTGCCCTGTATGTCTCGCAATGTTCGGATTGAATGCGGGGAATGCCGCTACCATGCGGCCAGCATCTTTTGTCTTACGTTTTGGTATCTGGGAACGTAACTTAAGTTCGTCTGTTGTTTTTGTGTGAGTGTGAAACTTGGTCTGTCACAGTGAGGGAGGACCATATGCTGAGGGTGTTCGAGAATGTGTGTTGAGGAAGATGTTCGGGTGCAAAAGGAAGGGCGTAACAGGAAAGTGGAGGAAATTGCGTAACGAGAAGAGACAGTATTGTTTTCCTTCCTCACAGAGTAGTATTTGGGTGATAACATCAAGGAGGATGAGATGGGCGTGGCATGTGGCACGTACATATGAGGAGAAGAGAATCTGGATGAAAGAGACGCTTGGAAGACCTGGACGTAGAGGGGAGAGTTATATTAAGTTGGTTCTGAAATATTATGGCATGGTGTGGACTGGATTGTTACGACTCAGGATAGGACAGGTGGCATGCTGTTGTGAACACGGTAATGAACCGCCGGGTATCTTAAAATGCCGGAAATTTATTGACTAACTGAGGAACAGTGAGCTTGTGAAGAAGGGCCCTGCCGCTTTTAGTCAGTTAGTTACAGAGTTGATTGTGCCTGGCAGTACATCAACGACTGGCTTTTGTGTTTTTTTTTTTGGGGGGGGGGGGGATGACCCGAGTTAGGAGCTGCCATTATCTGGTTGTAATTAAATTACCACATTTTGTTGTTCACATTTAGCAGCTAATGAGATGCATGAGATTTTGGGTCAGCAGATCATTGGTTAGTTGGGGGTGCAGTAGACACCTGCTGACTGACTGGGTGGGATTGGGTGGCAAGTGGGCAAAGGCCGAGTAGCTGCTGCTACTGTCACACTGCAGCAGCGTTGTGGGGAACATGTTGCCCGCATGCCAGACGCCACGGCGTCACACCCAGACTGCAGTCTCAGTGCATTGTACTTTAACATGCTTGTGCTTGGGGGCAACCAAAATTTACATTTGACCTTGGACCACAGTACGTTTTAACATTTTACGGATATGGACCTGTGTAAACTTGGCAGTTGGATTTTATCTCCCAGTATCATTGCAATCTGTCCGAGGACATTCAGCAGTCTTGTTTGACGGTCACTATTAATGGCATGTAGGAAATACATCCAGTGGTACATCTCCCATTTAAGCTCAATCACATTGATTGGGTGTGGTTCCTCATTCATGAGGTTTCGAGATCACACACAACGACGCACCACAGTCGGTAGGACTTCTCTGGACTAGAGGCCAGTTCGTCGCAGAGACCTCTACCTGACATCAACACTCACAACAGACATCCATCCATCCATACCCCCGGTGGGATGCGAACCCACAATCTCAGCAGGCGAGCGGCCGTAGACCTACGCCTTAGACCGCGCGGCCACTGGTACTGGCAGCAGTTGGAATGGAACAGTGGTTTCATTACGAGAATTGTATTCATGAATGTAAGCTGATGTCGATCGATAACTTTGGTACTGCTAGAGATCAGTGGATCTACGTGTTTCTGCCATTCGCCTTCTTATCACTGACAAACATTTCGTATTTTCGTTTAAAATTAAATATTTTGCGACTTTTAGATTGTAGGCCGTAGTGGATATATTCCAGTTGTGTAAGTAACAAAGGCATTTGTAGTAGGGTTACATCCATAAAGTCCCTGTCGTTTTGCATTACGAACAGCCCAAGCAAGTGCAAATTACACCTGGCAAAATGAGAAAACGAACAAAAGTTCTTGTCGTAGTGACAACTCCTCTGATGCACAGCCGTGTAACCTGACATTACGCTGCCACATCAGTCACATGATTACAGCTGCTACACAAGCAGAAGCACAAGAATTTGCGCTCGTGAATTTCACGAAGTCATCAGCTCACGCTCGTTTTCCTCGCACCACAGACTTTATGGAAGTAATCCTACTGTACTGGGGTAGAGTAGGAGCTCGTAGGAACTTGCCGTTGGTTGGGTCGCAGCTAGCAGTCACTGTTCTGACTTCAGTCACCGTCAGTCACGTTTCAGTCTTTGTCAGTCTGTCTCTGCTGTTATCAATCTATGGAGAATGGTTTGTGTGTGTGTGTGTTGGGGTCACGTTTGGTTAGGGTTATGGTGTGTTTGTGCAGTTCCATAAGTACCCTGCGTCTTACAGCTCTGTATTGTAAGCCGTTGATGAACTTTTGTTTAACCCTTCATTAACGCCGGGCTGCTGTCCAGGTTGGGTAATTCTAAATTTGAACTTCCTTACGATGGGTCAGTTACCATTAATTTCGAGACATCAGCTGAGGAGGTGTCACCAGGATCGTCTGCAGTAATGACGGTAGCGGAAGCTGAATTTGATTGTTCTGGAATATAGCCAGATTTGGGGCGTGCGGATACCGGGATGCCAGTAACAGACCTGAAAAGATCCGACGCCTCTGCTAGTGCTCTCTGACCACAGTTGTGCTACTGCTGCTTGGGCACAGTGGTTGACCGCGACGCTATTTGACGGTGGGTTAAAATATAGTGGCTGCCTTGTAGTGATATAGCCTGCTAAGATGATAGTGTGGCGTAGCTGTGAATGTGATTCGTAGTTGTAGTGTTTGGTAATGATGAACTGTCCGTGCTTTGGATTCGCTCACATTCTTCTGCAGTAGAGTGACTGCGATATTATTTACTGCAGTTTTATGGACCGAGGGTCATCCAGCCGGTTATGTAGCTGTCAACTTCATAAGCATATCTTGAATTTGTCTTAGCATGGAAGATGGAAGTTTTTTTTAACCCCGAAACTCTTCAAAACAGAAAGACACATACGAGGTGTGAGGTTTGTGATTCACAGTGAAGATTCATATTTCCGTGCAGCTGATTGTGAGCACAGTGTAGTAAGTGGGAGACTTCAGGTGCTGCTGAGGATACAGATCATCTGGGCTCTGGCGCCGTGTCGTTGGGCGAGTAGTGCCCGACGTTTCGTAGGATCTAGTGTTCCATCTTCAGGGGAAGAGCAATTCAAAAACAGTGTTTCTTGGACTGCTGCACTCTGAAAATTGAGGCACCACGATCTTTTTAAATGCCGGGAAACTGGCATTCAAGGACACGGCGTCACACCGTAGAATATTGTGTGAGTATGTCATATCGCATTCTTTAATTACGCATACGTAACTCTGTGGGAGACTGGTTTGGGTATCTGAGATTTGGATTTGCTCTGATTAGTACTTAGATGGCCCCCGAGCGAACAGACTGTGGAAAATAGCATGAGTCCATGGGATAGGCATGTTGACAAGTGCTGCTGTATCTTACGGTAGTGGTGTAGTGTTTTGCAGTATTGCTGCAGTGTCTAGCAGTGGTGCTGCAGTAACTTGTAGTAGTGCTTAAGTGTCTTGCAGTAGTACTACAGTGTCTAGCAGTGGTGCTGCAGTGTCTTGCATTGGTGCTGCAGTATCTTGTAGTGGTGCTGCAGTTTCTTCCAATAGTGCTGCAGTGTCTTACAGTGATGCTGCAGTGTCTTACAGTGGCGCTACAGTATCTTGCAGTAGTGCTGCACTATCTTGCAGTAGTGCTGCAGTGTCTTACAGTGGCGCTACAGTATCTTGCAGTAGTGCTCAAGTGTCTTGCAGTAGTGCTGCACTATCTTGCAGTAGTGCTTCAGTTTCTTACAGTGGCGCTACAGTATCTTGCAGTAGTGCTGCAGTGTCTTGGAGTGGTGCTGTAGTATCTTGCAGTAATGTCGCAGTAGCTTAGAGTAGTGCTGCAGTGTCTTACTGTGGTGCTGTAATGTCTTGCATTAGTGCTATAGTATCTTGCAGTAGCACTGCTGTATCTTACAGCAGTACTACAGTATCTTACAGTAGTGCTGTAGTATCTTGCACTAGTTCTGTAGTATCTTGCTGTAATGCTGAATGCTGCATGTTTCTCATAATGCCTCTTTTTCCTTTTTTTCTGTTGCATATGTTGGGTCCACCACTGCATGCCCTCTACAGGCACCCAGCCCGGCACTCATCATTGTAAGTACAACCCTGTCTTTCTGTCTGGAACTTACCTTTCCAAGGCTGTGTAGTTGCAGCGTGTCTGGATTTGTACAGCATGCACTAGTTGTGTGGGTCATTTGTTTGTTCTTGGCCGGTGAAGAACCTAGCATAGCTGGCGGGCAGGCGGACCAGATCTGTGCCTGAGGTGGCAAGGGCAGCAGGGTACTTGTTTTTGTGTGTGTTCTTTAACGACGCTGTCAGTTGGTGAGGTTATGCAGCGCCGAAGACCGATGAATAAGTATGGAGCAATGGTGGAATGGTAGTGACGGGGGAAAACCGAAGTACTGGAAGAAAGACCTAGCCCAGTGCCATTTGTCCACCACAGGTGTTACACGGACTGGCCTGGTATCGAACCCGGGCCATGGCATCGTCCGACAATTGTTCTGTTTCTTCCGCCAGTCTGTGCAAGTTGTGCGCTGCTTCGCCTTCCATTTGAAAATTCCGCTGGCCGGAAACTAACAGATGGCCTATACAGCTGCATTCATAACAGGTTTGGGAATTCATTTATTTTTATGAGAGGATTGTTTTCATGGGTTATGTTGGGTGACTGACGTTCTGAAGAATGTGCGCTGCGTCACGGCGCACACCGCCTGCATTATTCTTTTGTGGTAGTTCTTCAGAGGATGAATGGTCTCTGTTCTTACATGGCCCGAGAAGAAAGGCTGTAGGGATGTTGAAGAAGGCCAACAGTTAGCCTCGTGTTTCACATGAAGACCGTGGAGTTACTATTATTCGAGACTCACGAGAACAGCTTTGACCTTGGCAGTTTTTGTGCATGTGTGGAAGTCAGTCGTTAGATGTTTATGACGAGTTAACGGATGTATTCCTGATAAAAACACATTGCACTTTGTTCAGTTGTGGTTGTGCGTGCGAGTTAATAACACTTATTTTCTGTTGTGTTCCGTCTGGGTAGATTTGTACGCAGATATGACTGCAGACTAGTTAGGACCTGACCACCTAGCCAGTGGAGACATGCAGTGACAGAGACGTACTGGTTTTGCCAGGACGTGCGTGTTCTTTTAGTAAGATTAGCCCAAGAGTTGAGATTCCTCCGGCGCCGTTAAGGTCAGAGCTGTTGTTATCAGTTGCCAGTACTGCCACATATTGCAGTTTGTGGTACTGGAGACTGTCTTGGTGGGGAACAAGATAACATTGCGGTCATCTGGGATGTGGTGTCTTGTTGACTGGTACATAAGTATAGGGCAGGTGCTGGCACAGCTATGTGCAGCAGAGTGGGGTGTGTGAAATTTGTAGAACTACTTCTGCCCTGAAGGTGGAAGCAAGACCGTGATGTTAATCTGATAGTTTGGAACAAGAGTTGATGCTGTAATGGTGGTTGCTGTGGAGACTGGTGCCTTGAAGGATGTGGTCTGCTAGTGGAGGTGGACACTGAAGATGGAGGCAGCAGTTCCTCTTCCTCGCTGGTAATGAGTTACCTGATGTCACGCTGTAACATCAATTTAGACACAGTGTTCATAGTAGTTCAGGTGCTGGACCTTTGCTGTGTTCCACCTGTGTATATCGTACTGCTGGCCGTCTGCAGTTCGCGAGCACAGAAGTGTAACGTGTGCTGTAGTGTTCTGTGTCGCCCTGTGTAAGAGGCACCATGACAGTAACTTTTTCTCCTTTTTGTTCCATGCTCCCATGTAGCCAAACACAAATTCTACGGTAGGTATCTGGATGTTGTGCGTCAATGGCACCTGGGAACCTTGTACTGAATGTTACAACTTTGTCGAGTAGTCAGTCTGGACGGTGTTGGTTTGGCGTCCCTGTGCTGTATCTGGGCAGGTGGGCGCACAGTGACACTGAAATTGTGTGCTGCATTTCCGTCCAGTAGACAACCTGGCATTATTATCGGACCGCTAAGACTTGTGAGGGTAAAGGGGACTTGTGTCCTCGAGAGGTCGGGAGCTGGTTGCAAAGTGACGTGGCGTTCATGTGCAGAAAGAAATGTGCCCTGTTAATAGTGCTGTGTCGGAGTACTTGTTTCGTGCCCCGAATAAAGACAGTTGTGTACACAAATGTGGGTGTGCAACAAATGTGAACTATCGATTAACCGCAAGTCGCAACTCGACTGCACTTATCCACCAGAGCACAGGTGTAGTCACGCCAGGAGGGCGAGTTAGGCGATCGTTCGATCGCATACGGCCGTCGTGGAAAAGTTTCGCTCAATCTTGCACTGTGGTCCGGTCGAACGTCTCTGTTCTTAAATGGTAATCTTTGAGCTGTACTGACGTTTTGTGGGCCGCAAAAAGAATTCTTAAGTCCCACATGCGATCCGCCGGCGCCAGTTTGAGATGCCTGCGCTAGTAGTTAATGGAGGAAGTAAATTGTTGCACTCCGTTAACGGTAGGCGGTTGCTGGCCTTCCCAATATTATGAACCTCTCAAAATAATTTTGCTCCTGTCATGAAAGGAAGACTTTGAAGGAATCACATTCAGAGCTCTCCTGCAATACCGGTGTTCAATAATTTATCTACCTAATCAGGAAAGAAGGCAATGAGCAGATTGAAACAAGTCTGTGCAAGTTGGAACATGTCTTGAGGTGTCACATATGCAGCCTCAGCTCAGTGCGATTCTGTCTGTCCGAGTGACAGCATGTCAAGTGAACCTGTGTGTGGGGTTTCTAAGAAATTGCTCGATTTGGAGCAAAGATCAGTTATGAAATTTCTTACTAAAGAAGGTAAGAAGCCAAAGGAGATACTTGAACGCATGGTGGCAGTTTATGGGGAGTCTGCCCCTTCCTACTACAAAGTGAAATTTTGGAGTAAACAATTTAAGTGGGGAAGAGAGTCGATTGAAGATGACCCTCACACTGGGCATCCTGTGGAAGCGACTTCTGAAGAAATGTGCCAGAAACTGGAAAGTTTGATTTTGGCAGATGGGCGAATGAAGGTGTCGAGATTAGTGGAAGAGACAGGCATCTCAGCAGGAGCAGTTTGGACCATTATTCATGAAAACTGGACATGTCCAAGGTCAGTGTAAGTTGGGTCACAAGAATGCTGAGTCCTTTTTAGAAGGACACTCATCGCCAATGCTGTCAAGAGAACTTGAAGCTGCTCACTGAGGATTCAGAACATTTTTTCAACGTTTGGTGACAGGAGACGAGACTTGGGTATATCACAGAGATCCTGAGTCAAAAATGGAGTCCATGCAGTGGAAGCACAAGAATTCCCCCACCCCTAAAAAGTTTAGGGTTGAAAAATCTGCTGGCAAAGTCATGGCAACTGTTTTCTGGGATGAGAAAGGACTTCTGCTTTTAGAATTCATGCCACAGAAGACTCCCATAACTGGACAGACCTATGCTAACACAATTACTGCTTTGCGAGAAGCCATCAAAGAGAAAAGGCAAGGGAAGCTCTCAGCAGACGTGCTACTCCTTCATGACAATGCGCCAGTGCATATGTCTGCAAAATCTCAAGTTGCCATTCGGCAATGTGGGTTCCAACAGCTAAATCACCCACCCTACAGTCCAGACCTAGCTCCCTCGGATTATTTTCTGTTCTGAGTTATGAAAAATTTCTT